>Ga0224496_10001398_pt1 | contig 15118 bp, 15 predicted proteins | sample SF_Jul11_sed_USG_2_FD_168127 | JGI IMG/M metagenome (GOLD analysis project Ga0224496, IMG submission 168127) | Sediment microbial communities from San Francisco Bay, California, United States - SF_Jul11_sed_USGS_8_1 | ecosystem: Environmental > Aquatic > Marine > Sediment | place: USA...
TAATTTTTACTACGAAATTTTATTGATCGCATTTTTACTAAAATATTTTTCTGTTAAACATATCTTAGAATTTATTTATTCATTATGATCCTGCTTTGTTCTGCATTTGAATATTAATAATATCACATGAAAAAATATTTTTAATTTTTGTTATCAAAAAATTATTTCTTTATTTGTTTTTGATCTAATCTCGTATTTTTATAAAATTTATCTCAACGTCTTCAATAATTGTTACACTACAGATAACATGTTTGAATTAATTGTAATTTGTAACATCAGCATTTCAGACATCTTTCCATGCTCAAAACTGATATCAAAACAGATAGAATATGAGATCATTACATCTATTATCGTCAAAAGTGGTGCATTGGACACAGAATACAAAACATTTGTAGAGATAATTAACGTGATCCTAAGTAACTGTAAACAAAACTGGAGAACTATGTTTTGGATCTAGTTGAAACAGTACCTCTAAACTCTATTCCAAAGACGCAATTTGGTATGCAGGTATTTTTAGAAATGAATGATGTTTTATTAAATTTTAAGAAAATCAGAATCTGTTTACATCAATAGCGAAAACTGCAGTAAAACAAACTGTCTTTTTTACAAGTCCCTATGTCTGATTGCCGTACTACTCTTTTTTGGTAGTCATCATACTCTTATTGGCAATATCCCTCAATTGGATAAAAAGGAAGTAAAAATGTTCACAATGTTTACATATTATCTGGAATTACATTTGGATTTTCCATTATTGGTATCTATACTGTGTTCGCCCAAAGAATTTTAATTTAAAACAAAAATTAATAGCATCTATCTTGTCATGAATTCATTGAGAAAATATTGGTATTTTGATTCATCAATCAATATATTTTTGATTTGGTTTTGAATAATGATTGATCTTGATCGAATAAAACCCCAATCTAATATTTCTAATCTAATTTCAAATAATCTAAAATTCCATGATAGAATTATGATCAAAAATCCTTATCATTTATTAATTCCGAATCTTAAAATTGATTGTTTTTTTGTAATCAAAACTATTGCACATATTGACACAATCAAAACAATTGGAGCAAGCCCTGTAAATTCAGGCACAATGTTGGCTCCTGTAACTGCTATTGATTTTGCATTATGTGGGATTTCTTTAATTGACAGGATGATGATTTCATCTTCAAACTCCTGAGAAAATTCATCTGTCATTATCTCATCAATGGATACCGAAGATATTCCATTGATCAATGCAGATGGGATGAACAAAGTTAGCGTGTTGTCATCGTTTATTGTATTTCCCATTAACTCAAAAGAAATTGATTTTGCACTTTCATCAATACTTGCACTGTTGATCAGTCTGTTGAATTTGTATTCTACATCAAAGGTTGTTTTGCCGTCTCCAACATCAGAGCCAACATCATTTAAAATCTGGTAACCACTAACTACGTTGACAAGACCTGTTCTCCATGGGTGGATAGTACAATAATAGGGAAACTCTCCTACTTTTGTAAACTTTTGCACAAAGAATTTTCCCGGACTTATCTTACCACTGTCAAAAATTTTATCAGGACCAGATTGTGGAGTTCCAGAAGTCACGGTATGATCAACTGTGTCTCCATTTCTCCACAAAACAGTATCACTTACTATGATCTCGATAAATCCTGAGGTACTGCCATCTTTTTCACTTGACCAATGAAAGGGGGCATCTTTGTCTCCCGAACCAGAAGGAATATTGATGTCATAAGATGATTCTGCAAACACAATAGATTGTAATGGAATTATTATCAACACTGCAAACACCATCCAGATTAAGTTTTTCAACATCCTATTTTGAGAATCATTGAATTTAAAGACAGAATGTATTTTTCAATTGTGAGATCATAAGTTAATGATATTGATTCAAAATTAAAATTATACTCCAGAAATTGTCAAGCCATCAAATAATTATGGTTTTTTAGATTCTCCAACAATATCACCTACAATTTCTTCCAACAAATCCTCTACCGTGATAATGCCAATTGTCTTATCTTCATCATCTACAACAATTGCCATGTGCATATCTTTTTTTTTAAGTTCTATGAGGAGTTTGCTGATTCTGTCGCTGGAATAAACAAAAAAAGGTTTTCTTACAATTTTTTCTATGGTGATTTTTGAGTATTTCTTTTCAGGAATCCTGGAAATATCCCATATATGCAATATTCCGACAATTTTGTCAGGTGTTTCCTCAAAAACTGGAATGCGTGAAAAACCTCTGTCTTCAATTTTTGAGATAACTTTTGATAATGTGAGTTTTCCATATAATGAAAAAACATTTTCTTTTGGTGTCATGACGTCTTGAATTGGTTTATCGTCAAACTCTAATGCATTATGTACCATGTCACGTTCTTCTTTTTCTATTGCTTTTTCTGCATATCCTAAATCTACAACTTCTTTGATTTCTTCTTCTGTAATTGGTTTTGGTCTTGGAGAATAACCTACAGAAAGTTTCAATACCAACATGGTCACGTACTCTAAAAATTTCACAAATGGATACATAACATAAGTAAATATCAGCAATATCTTACTGAATCTAAGAGATACTTTTTCAGGATTAACATTACAGTATGTTTTGGGCAATATTTCTCCAAATATCAAAATTACAAATGTCATTATGCCGATAACTACTCCCACACCTTGATTTCCCAGTAATTTGATTGCAACATCTGCTGCTAAAACTGAGGATGTTACATTTACCAATGTATTTCCTAGATTAACACTTGCAGTCATCATTCCAGGGTTCATCTTTAATTTGTAAAGAGGGGAAGATCCTGGAATCCGTTTTCTATGTAAACGAATAACTCTGGAACGCCGAACTCCAACTATCGCAATTTCAAGTCCACTAAAAAGAGCATAAAAACACACAAGAATCATTATTATGATAATCTCAATCTCTACAAACTCCATTCAAAAAAGAATATCATTATACAAAATTAAATGATATTTAGAATGTCATACTTGAAAATAAACTAGTTTGTTCATATCATTAAGATTATTTATTTTTGTAATTAACACATTTATTTATAAAAAAATATTTTTTATTATATTTCCGTTGATTCATAGAATTTGATATGGAAATGACTATCAAAAATACATGATGCTTCTCAGTTAGAATTTCAATTTTTGTTATCTGTTATTTCAGCAAAAGTTACCGATTCATCATTTTCATCATATTGAATATTTTCTTCATGCTTTAACACAACTTCTATGCCTTTTTTCATTTTTTATTCATCTGGTGGATCCACTGACGATTTACTTGCATAGATTGAGACTGTTAAAAAAGTGATCTAAACTGCAAAAAACTACCAGATACTAAAAGAATAATGATTAATAACAAAAACAGATGTGTGATGTAAATGCTAAACCATGTTTTACCTACGTTTGATTATTGTCAAAACATCTTCATCTAGTAAAATATGATTCAAACCTACTCTTTGTCCACCAAATTTTACACTTTTGCCCCATACCAAACCATATCTGAATTCTCTTTTCAATCTACGATGTAATTTGTTACAGATATCTTCAACTGTATCTCCTTCTCTTGCAATCAATGGTTCTTTGAAATCTGTTTCTCCGCCTTTTGGACGCATATAGATTCTAATAAATTTTAATCTCTCATAGATTTTTTCTTTAAGCAAATCAATGTTGATATTTGAATTTGCTGAAACCTCTATTACATCGGATTTTATCTTTGTCTTTAAATCTTTTAGAAATTCTTTATCGACTAAATCAATTTTATTCAAAATAGTAATTGCTTTGGAATAACTGATGTTCCCAGCAATATGATCTGCTAGTTGTTCTGATGTCAAATCTTCTCTTACTACAACACGTGCACTGACTATCCCGTAAAGATGTAAAATATCTTTGAGATGTTTCTCTGTAATTTTTGTTAATTTTACTTGCTGTGCAATTGCAATTCCACCCATTGATGCTTTTTCTATTGTAATGTTTGGAGGTAATTGGTTCAGCCTGATTCCTATATTTCCTAATTCGTTTACAAGTACATCTTCATGAAATGGTTGAAACACATCTAATACAAGTAACACAAGATCTGCTGTTCTTGCAACAGATAAAATTCTCTTTCCTAATCCCTTTCCTGTAGATGCGCCTTTGATAATTCCGGGAAGATCTAATACTTGGATTTTTGCTCCTCTGTATTCCATCATGCCTGGAACAACTGTAAGTGTAGTAAATTGAAACGCTCCTACTGCTGATTTTGCTCCAGTCATTTTGTTTAGCAGTGTTGATTTCCCAACACTTGGTAATCCGATAAACACAACTGTCGCATCTCCACTTCTTCTAACATCAAATCCATCTTGCTTCATTCCAGATTTTTTGGTAATGTCTGCCTCTTGCTCTCTTTTCAGTTTTGCAATCTTTGCTTTGAGTAAGCCTATGTGATGTTCTGTAGCTTTGTTAATCTGAGTTTTTGCCATCTCGTCTTGAATGGCTTTGATTTTTTCAGGAATCCCCAATACTATTCATCTCTTGCAACATTCTTTTCAAATAAAATCGTATTACTCTTCTTGATTTTTTTGATTCTGCTTATTGGGATAGTTTGGAAATTATTTGATTGAGTTAAAAATTCTGGCAATGTTAATTCTTTAATTGTGTGAAAATCTCTGTAGAAAATTACGTATGATTTTGGTTCATCTGCAAATCGCGCCTTGCTGAATATCTCTTCTATTGCACCCTTCTTTACCATGTTTTTAATTTTGTTTCTCTTCTAATAAGATGTCTGAGTTTTTGACTGTATTTTATTATCCTTTTTTAACAATGCTTTGTTTTCAGTTTCCATGAGAAAAACTTTACTTTATCCAATTATTGGGGTTATCATCATTCTCTATTTCAGTTTGACCATTCTTATCTTGCCTGAAAGATATCTTTCGACTGAGCAACTAGTTCCTCAGCCATACTTTGAAGTAATTTTATCTAACACGGAAATCCTCCTTGGGGATTCTTTTCGGTTGAGTATAGTTTCAGAGAATAGAGGTGATTACGGTGATATACATATTCTTTCAACTGCATTTCCAAACCTTGCTGAAATTGAGGGTGTAGTGCAGATTGTAACTTATGATTTTACACAGTCATCTGTATCTATCATGCCTGGTGATGAAATAGGCGCCAAATACAGTGGTGGATTGGAATCTGCCATTGCAAAATACCCTTCCATTGAGGCAATGAGCAGGCCTATTTTGCCTGGTGCAAAAAACAATCTTGAATTAATTATCACTCCTGAAAAACCAGGTATCTTTACGATCTATGTGAAATCTATTAACATTCCACATACTAGTGATCGGTCACACTATCCTTTATCAGGAATTTTAGATCATCAGAACGAATATGTTCTGGATTATTCAGTAAGTGTAAATCCCTAATATTTTATGAACTGCTAGAGACACTATGCCGCTATTCCAATCTGATTTGCCGAAGAAATCTTTGGATCTTTATTCAGAAAAGATGTTTCTTTTTGGGAGTATTCTTACAAGTTTTGGAATATTACTCGTGACCGTAGGTGGAAGCTGGGACATTACAAATCATCTACTGAATCGACCTGAAACCTTTTTTTCACCTCCACATGCCTTCATGTACATTGGCGTTGCCATATCCTTGATTGGCGTCGTTCTCTCTTTTTCTGGATGGCATAACCTGCAAAATTCTAAAGATTACTATTTTTCTTCTCTTAAAATTAAATTAATTGGAATTGGATTGCTTATTGGAGCCGGTCCTTTTGATTTTGTCTGGCATTCTAATTTCGGTTTAGATGGTTTACTCAGCCCTCCTCATTTGACATTGATACTGGGAATGTTCCTATGTAGTATGGGTGGAATGATTGGCATTTCTAAATACCTCAAAGTCAATAATTCTAAATCATTATTTTGGTATTTGTTAATCTTAGCTGTTTTGCCAGTCTGGCTTTCTGGCTCTGGAATAATCTCTTCGCTATCACTGCCTTTTTCAAACACTGATTATTTTGAATTAAATCCTGATCCTACATTTGCTTTTTTTGTGGCAAGTCTGTCTTTTCCATTTTTAATTTCATTTTCGACGTTGCTAATTTTCCGATTATCTGACATGAGATTCGGAATGGTGAGCATACTTGGTGGTCTGTTCTTATTAATTTACGGTTCAACCGCAATTGTTCCAAATTTTGCCTTGTTTGACTCAATACAATTTTACTCGTTAAATTTAGTTCCATTTGTAATATCTGATGTTATTTTGAGAATTAACAACTCTAAGAAATCTCTGATTTTTGTAGGGGGGTTGTTGGGTTCTATATTTTACATGATTTACTATCCTTATGTCATGTATACCTTCAATGAGAGTCTGCTTGGGAAGCTAGTCTCGCCAAGCTTAATCTACTTTGTATATTTTGAATTGATTGAAACTGTTTTACTATACACCGTGATTCCTGCTATAATTGTGGGCATAATCGCAGTGTTTGTATCTGATAAATTGTCCAGAAAGATTCTGGCTACAAAGTCTTAGAATTTACTTACGTAGCAAATATTATTTGGTTCAAAAAACAAACTTTGTGAAAAAGAAGACTTTTGCAGTAGATATTGATGGCACAATAACTGAAAATGGCGGAGGCATGATTCACTTGGATGCTCTAGACGCTTTAAGACGCTTAACCAACATGGGTCATGACGTAATTTTTGTTACTGGCAGATCATCCATAGAAGGATACTTGCTTTCAGTGTTTGGAGGAACAACAAAAATCGCTGTCGGCGAAAACGGTGGCTGTATCACTCTTGATTCCAATGATCATATTTTGTTGGGGAATATTGAGGACTGTAGGACTGCCCTGAAAATAATTAAAAGCAGTATTGACAATGTTGAGGAAAAACAAGTTTTTCCTAGGATGACTGAAGTTGTTTTAGAGAGAACTTTTGACCTAGATGCTGCTAGAAAAATACTCTCTGAAAAAAACATTGATGTGGAACTGTCTGACAGCCAATATGCATTTCACATAAATTCCTCCGGAATTAACAAGGGTGCGGGATTTTCCAAAATTATGGCAAAATATTCCATTCTAAGAGATGATGTCATTGCAATTGGTGACAGTGCAACAGACGTTCCTTTGTTTCACGTAGCCAAAACAAGCATTGCACTTGGAAATGCTTCGGATCTAGTAAAATCTGAGGCAACAATGACCGTATCTGCTCATGCGGGAGATGGGGTGATTGAAGCATTAGATAAATTAGCACCCAAATTATCTGAGATGTAACATGACATTCAAATCCATACTTGATGAGATTGAAAACAATCTGAACAAGATACTTGGCGAACTTTCCATACATGATGTAAAATTCAGTGTGGAACCAGCAAAATCTGGATTTGGTGATGTAAGCTCGAATGTTTCATTTTTACTTGCAAAACAACTCAAAAAAAACCCAAAAGACATTGCCGATATGCTTTCTGAAAGATTTCAAAACTGTACAAATACACTGGTTATGAGATCTGAGGCACACCCTTCGGGATATCTCAACTTCTATGCTGATTGGGGGAAACTGAGCCAGCTGATTCTATCAGAATCATATCTTGATGAATTTGGCGATGTTGATATTGGGAAAAACACCGCAATTGTAGTCGAGCATACCAGTGTAAATCCTAACAAGGCTCTTCACATAGGACATATCAGAAATATTGTCATCGGCGATACTGTGTCTAGAATACTAAAAAAGGCAAATTACAAGGTCAACATTCTAAATTACGTTGATGATTCCGGCCTTCAAGTAGCCGACATCATAGTTGGCTTCAAACACCTTGGATTTGCTGAGGAGCCGCCTCACGGAAAGAAATTTGATCATTATTGCGGGGATGACGTTTATGTTAAAACCACTGAAAAATATGGCGCAGATCCTAGCCTTGAAAGAATAAGAAACAACGTCCTCAAAGAACTTGAAAATGGAGATTCTGAAACCGCGAGATTTGCAGATAAAATCACAAGAAAAGTTTTGGCAGGCCAGCTTGAAACGTGCTGGAATCTGGATGTCTTTTATGACTGCCTTAACTTTGAATCCCAGATCATCCGTTCTGGATTGTGGAGTGAAATATTTGAAGAACTCAAGGCGATGTCTCTAATAGAGTTTGAAAAAGAAGGAAAGAATGCCGGCTGCTGGGTAATTCGAGGAGAAGACAATGAAGAAGACAAGGTCATTGTCCGAAGCAATGGGACTGCTACGTACATTGCAAAAGACATTCCATATGCCGCCTGGAAGCTGGGATTGCTTGATGACCCATTTAACTATGAAAAATATGAAAAAAAACAGCCCGATTCTAGAGATCTCTGGCAAACCACTTTGAAAAAAAACAATCCCATCTCTCAAAACTTTACGGGGGAGAAAGTTGTCACTGTAATTGACTCTCGTCAGGCAAGACTGCAAAAAATCATTACCTCACTTATGGGAAAATTCAAATCAATGCCTGATGCATATGTCCATCTTGGATATGAGTCTGTGACACTTAGCTCAGAAACCGCAAAGACCCTTGGTCTGGACACTGAAGGAAAACAAGCTCAGATGTCTGGCAGAAGGGGGCTATATGTTAATGCCGATTCTGTCTACGAACTATTAAAAGAAAAAACAAAAGAAGAAACAAAAAAACGCCATTCGGAAATGAGTCCTTCGGAAATTGAAAAGATTGCTCACAATGTGTCAGTTGCCACTTTGCGTTATGAAATGATTAAGCAAGATTTGGACAAAATCATCACATTTGACCTGACAAAATCTCTTAGTTTGGAAGGCGACACTGCCCCCTACATCCAGTATACCTGTGCCAGGGCATCCAGAATTTTGGAGAAATCTGATCGTATACCTACAATTGATGTTGACTTTTCTCTGCTCAAAGAGAAATCCGAAATTGATCTGATTAAAAATATCGGTCTTTTTAATTTACAAGTACGCGATGCTGCCAATAATCTGTCTCCTAAGGTAATCGCAAGATATTGCCATGATCTGGCAGTGGCATTCAATTCCTTTTATGAGAATGCCAAGGTTTTGGAATTGGGCGATGTAAATCTTGAGAATTCCAGACTCTGTTTGGTCAATTCCTTTAAAATCACACTCGAAAGAGCACTGGATCTTTTAGGAATCACTGCGCCTGATAGAATGTAGATGCTTGGATTGCGATAATTCCGCCACCACGTTTTGCTGGTATGCAAACCACTTTGAAAGATTCCCGTCTTGGTTTACGAAGAAATTGCAAAAGGTCAATTTTTCAAACCTAATCTCTTTTTGATTTTTCTTTTAAACTGTTCACCATGAGTAAACAAATCCCAGAAAAACTCATTCAAAATAAAAATGATGAGGAAATCTTAAAGAATATCAAATACTCTGAGGTGTACCGAAACATGGTAATCCAGATGGCAAGAAATTCTGAAAAAGAGTACTTTTGAAAGCATAACCTGGAGTCTTTGTTTTTGAATTCAATGACGGCGTAACCTTTGGGAAACTTGACACAGATGTGCTGAGTGTCACATCTTGTCATGGTCCGGATGTCTTCATAAAACAAATGAAATTGAATAAACCTTGTTCTATGAAATTTGGCCTCATGCTGTGACTTGGATATTCTTTGGATCAAAACCGTGATTTTTGTTGGCAGGTGAAACTAATGGCTCAAAGAAATTCTCTCCATTGATATGGTATCGTGACATGTCTCTTTTCTGTTGTTTCTAGCCCAATGGTGAATTTTTTTTGATTTTTGTCATTTTCTGCATATTTGAAAAGATCCACTGATGACAGCGGTGGTTAAATGTAAGATTTGTAAGGCAATTCATGAATCACCAATACAGTCAGTTTTGACAGAAATAGAATTCATGAAAGCCAAAGAAAAATCTGAACTTTTTGAAAACATGTGGAAATGCCCAAAATGTGGTAGAATGTCTATGTATACTAGTTTTAATTATTTTTGGCAAGAACCACACAGTTAAAATAATTGAATAAAAACTCTACAATTCTTTTTCTAGCTTGTTGGCATTTGGATTGAGGTTTTCTTTTTTACGTATTTTGCTAAAGTTTCCGGAGAATATTCAATCCCATGTTCTTTGTTCATATGATCCCAATAATCGAAGATTACCTTCTCAGTATTTCCTGTTGAGGTAAATTCACAATCAAAACCACAGTCATTGCATCTAACAGTAACCATGTAAGATAGTCTTCACAGAAAAATAAAAGGAATGTTGTATCTAATCTAAATATTTGTTTAATTTCATACTGAAAATTGTATGGACTTGAGCATATTGTTGTTTTAAAGCAGGAAAGTTAAACATTCTTGAAATGAATGGTTGAGTTAAGATTCAGATTACTTGAAACCTATACAAATCCCAAAAGATAATTACTTTAGTCAAACGTATGTTTTAGGCGTAAATAGGAGTATTTTTGTCGATAACCATAAAAAATAAAGGCCACCCATAATACGGTAAACCTCTGCTATATTGTAGTTTCACATTTGAAATCGTGTATCAATACACGATAAAAAACTTGATGAATCCCAAATATGTGAAAAAAGACATACAAAAAACAGATGAAATAGGAACTATGTAGAATTTTTCTTTATATAAAGAGAAGAGTTGACATAATTTATTCTAGTTTTCGTATGGTTATTTCTTTCAATATTTTTTACACACAGTAAAAGATGGATAGGGTTGTCTTAATCCCATTGAAAAACTTTTAGAATTTTTAAATTTGTATTCATTAAAATTTTTTATTTTTTCAAAAAGATCTCCGCCAATAATCATACTATTGGTTATGGCTAATTCGTTTATTTTTGCACAAGTGTTAATCGTAGGTCCAACTAGATCCATTAATCCCTTCTCGGTTCTCATTATAGTTACCTTTCCATAGTCAAAACTAATTCTAAAATCAATTCGAGGGAGTGCGTATTTTTTTAAAATGTAATTTAATTTTTCATGCATATTCATTATGGAAAAACCACATTCAATTACATTCAAGAAATTGGCTTTATTCTCATTATGGCAAGTATCTGAAAAATAAAATAAAAGACTATCTCCCATGATTTTGAGGATTTTTCCTTGACAGGAGTTTATTGTTTTTGCCATGGTGTTTAAAAAAATTTCATAATACTGTGCCACCTTATTCTGTTGTAATCGTGCCACGGTTTTTGTAGAATTTACAATATCTACTAATCCTACACAAAAATAACTCTGTTTTCCTACTGCTGTGATAATCTTATCGTTTTTCTCTATGTCAAAAGAATTCCAATTATTTTTAAAAATATTATTTTCTGTAGTGTGATTTGTTTTTTTAATTATTTCTTGATTCATAAATATTTTAGTGATTGGTCTGAAATAAAGTTCATGTTAACAATATTAATAATATTAACAACTAAAATATCTATGTATCAGTATAGATCCATGTAAAAAAGAAAATTTTGCTTTCACTTGTTGCTGGTAAAAAAATACGTTGTTCCTTCATTCATAGAGTAATTTTGTGGAATGCTTTGAATCATGAATTTTATAGAATTTTTAACAAATCCCTTTAATTATAAACTAGGTCATGTCACCTTTTTAATGGTTAAGGGGAAGTTTCTGTTTTTACTAGTTAATAACCTCATTTTCATTTCAAAATAAAAAAATTTTGATTTTTTTACTTAGATTAATGTCCTAGAGAGTTTTATCTCTCTAGGGTTATGAAACCAAATTTTGGTTATCATAACTTGGCGTGCAAACCAATTACCTTTTTGAAAAATAATTTAAGCCATAAACCTTTGTTTTAACATGTGTTTGAACAAATCAATAAAATCTATTCTTGGAATCTAATTTAATATGTTCTAGAATAAGAAATCTTTTTTGATTGAAACCTCTATTAATTCAAAAAATCTATTGTAGTACTGGTTTAATTGTTTCTCTAATGGCTGCAAAAACTCTTATTCTTACTCTTGATAATCATCTATTTGTGTAAATATTGAGAATAGATTAAAAAAAATGATATTTTTTGCCGATTATCAATAAAACTCTGAAAGAATTATTGTCTTTATCATTTACATCAACTCCTGCAGTCAGCATCAGACAAGAAAATAAAATATGGGTTGCAACAGGCATGCTTATTCATTATTTAGAATCTTTTACAGATTCCCTTGTTGTAACTGAGGGTGATGAAATACCAATTGGTGTTATTGGAGGTAGGGAAATAATTGAAAATATTTTTAATAACCCGACTTCAAATTTTTTTGATAACACTACTGTTGAGCAAATTTTTGATAAAAACATAATAATTTTATCTGAAAACACTACTCTTGATGAACTTCTTACTGCATGGAAGAAGAGTAGACGTGCATTTTCTATAATCCCAAATCATTTTGGGGGTTACTCTGCCATTTCTGGAAGAAAATTATTAGAAATAGGCGCTAACTGTGTTACTGATTTGACTCTATCTGAGTTTCCAAAGAAAAAAGTGATTTCTTTTGAAAAAGATAACTCGATAAAGGAAATAATTCAACTGATGCTGGAAAATAATACCCGAAAACTATTGCTAAGAGATACGAATTATTTTGTCAGCGATCGCTTACTGATTCAAAGTATTGCAAAGGATTTCAATTTTTTTAGAAACGTAAATTTCTTGGACCGGAAATTTGAGGAATCATTCCAACTAGAAGAAGCTACCAAAATTTCTAAAAACTTGAATTTGGCGGAAATTTCAAAGATGATGTATATGATGTCTCACCCTTACGTGATCTTTGAAAATCAAGTTATTTCTCCCTGGGACATTTGTATGATTTTAGAATCAGATAGAATTGAGTTTGTTGGTTAAACTTTTGAGGGAAAAATAATTTTTTTCTTTTGTCACTTAACCTATTCCCGGTGACGGGACGGATGCAGATGCTCTGGATGTATTCCCAAAATATTTTCTAGTTTCATCTATCATTTCTTGATTATCTTTGTTTATTTTTTCTAATCTCTCTTCAAATTTCTCAGTTTCCACTTTGACCTTAATTATATCTGAAATTGTCTTAATTGATTTTATGATTGCGTCGTCATCAGGCAACATCATTCTACACGTAGTGTACAAAACAATACTTGCTGCATCTGAATTTTTTAATGCAGAAATTACGCTTGCGTCAGCACCAAGCACTGTTGCACCTGGAATTCGTGGCAAATTATATTCATCACATAGGGGTTTTGAATTACTGTTAGCTGCCAATCCATAAGAAATGGGTTCGCCTATGAATTTTTCATTTACTTCTAATCCTCTTGGAATGATTATTTTTCTAATGTGGTTATTTTTTGCAAATTCTATTGATTTGCTAATTAACTCATACGTGGAGAACGGACTCAGGGGGATTCCAGATAATATTGCGTAAATGTTGTCCTTGTTGTAGATACGAATAGGCCCATAGATGTTACCATTTTCGATCATGTATGATGGAGAAATTTTTGAAATTTCAAGTTCTCCCACATCCTTCATTCGTAATTGGGCAATAAGGTAAGATATGGCAAAAGATCCGACCAAACCCACACTAGGGAATGCGATAATTAGGAATTTCTCACCTTGTAAATTTTCTGAACTCATTACCAGTTACAATTTAGTAATGCAAAATAAAGGATTTTAATTTGATTTTCACCCATAATATCTAGGACTTGTTTGCGTTTGTTGTTTTGATCCTTTTGCTAGACTGCTTAATGATAAAAAGAAAAATTCTTGGTATTGTCAAAATTTAAAAATTCAGTTTTTTCGTTTTACTGAATCCGGATTCTTCACAGAATAGTGAAACATACACAATGAGTCATTGGTACATTGACATTTCATAATGCTGCAAAATAATTCTGGTATAAAAATTTTTTACATGTCTGATTTTGGCTTATTGAACGGTTAGTGTGTTTAATAAATGAAAAATTTCTCAAGAAACGCGATCTAACTGCTTAAAGTTTAAGGAATCCCGGACTTGGGATTCTGCCGGCAAAACGTCTTTGTAGGATAATTATCTCATTTGTTTTTCTGTCCCTGATGATTTTTTCATTGGTTTGATCCAATGTTTCTTTAATTTCTGAATTACAGATCTCTAATTTCTTTCTCAGCATCTCATCCTTACTTATCTCACTGGCTAATTGTATTGCAGAAGCTAGCTCGGTTAAATTTAAAAATGACTCTGATAATTTTTCATAGTTCTCTTTGCTTTGTTTTGACAACTTGTATGAACTCAGATCCTTTGATATGTCTACAAATATTTTCCTGTTTTCTAACTTCTTTAACGATTCTCTAATTCTAGATTCATTGGCAAACATGTTGTTGTTAACAAATCCTACGTAATCATCGGGATTTGGATAAGATAACTTGTTATAATGAATGTCTGTTCCTGACCCTTTAATTTTGACAAATCCTAGGGCTTCCAATTTTTTCAATGACTTGCTTATGTCTTTTCTTCTGTATCTTTTCCCTTTCTTATCTAAACATTTTTTCCATAAGTCATCTTCATAGTTATTTTCTTGATTCATATTTTTTAAAAGAAGTGACATGGAAATTTCCTTCATGATGTTTTGTCCTTTGTGAACTATTTTATCTTTGGTGGCCTTTGGAATTCTTCTCTTGGCAAGTTTTATGAGTTCATTTGATTTTTTCTCATGATGCTATTTCTATTATCTTACTATTTGCAAAAACTCATTTTTTTTGAATCCAATTCCCTTCAGTTAAATTCCACATTGTAACTTGAATTTGGAATGACTTCCTTCATGATGTCGGTTAGAAAACATGTTAAATTCTAAAGCATGGTTTTGTAAAGCTAATTTTCATTGAGACCCAGGGGAGACGAAACTGACTCAAATTCAAAATACGTGAACTGCTAAAACTTACCCATACATCGATTTATCTATCGTTTCATCTGATGAATTGCTTGGTGATGGAAAACCACTAAAATTGGCACGTAGTATTTTTTGAACGTGTCCTGACACCCGAGCGACATTGTCCCATGTGTTATGGAATGAAACTCGGTCTAAAACCTGTTCATCAACATGAGAGAAAATTGCCAGCCCTACAATGGTTTCTTTGTCTTTCATCCACTGATGCCCTACTCCACATGTGGTGCAAACTTCACTAATTTCCATGATTGCTTTTGAAAATGATGGATTTTTTAG
>Ga0224496_10001399_pt1 | contig 15117 bp, 13 predicted proteins | sample SF_Jul11_sed_USG_2_FD_168127 | JGI IMG/M metagenome (GOLD analysis project Ga0224496, IMG submission 168127) | Sediment microbial communities from San Francisco Bay, California, United States - SF_Jul11_sed_USGS_8_1 | ecosystem: Environmental > Aquatic > Marine > Sediment | place: USA...
CTGCGTTCTCGGATTGCGCCGGTTCCGTACTCTCCTCCGGCTCGTCGCTCTTCGCAGGAACCTCGTCCTTGCACGGCAATTGTGAATACACGACACCGCCATCGGCGTCCTTGCACTGGTGGATCGTTGTCTGTGCGAATGCAAGACCAGGTACACAGAGGACAATGGGGAAAAGAATCAGGGCGAAGTTACGCATGATCTTGTTCTAGAGCTCCTCGGGCCGCGAGAGGCCCATGCGGTCCTTGAGTTCGTGCTCCCACTCGCCCGTCATTTCGCGATACCGCGCCATGAAGGCCTCGTTCTCCGTGACGGGAATATCGATATCGTACGCGTCGGCGAGGTCCAACATCATCTTGCGATCGATGGTCTCGAATTCCCGCATCAACTGCGTGGCCTGCTCCCTGTTATAGCCCAGTGCCTCGAAAGCTGAGCGCCCGGCCCGCAGCGAGCTGTCATACGTCTCGCGAACAATATCCCGACAACCGACCGACCAGAGATCGTAGACGTGCATCCTGTCGTACGCACGCGCGACGACATGCACGTTCGGGTAGTTCCTGCAGACATAGCGGGTTAGCTGCGTAATTGCCTGCTTGCCATCGATTGCGATGACCAGCACCTTCGCATCCTCGATACCCGCGGCACGCAGCAAATCCGGACGAGTAGCGTCACCGAAATGCGCGCGCAGATTGAACTTGCGCAGCAGCTCCAGTTGATCGGAGCTGTAGTCGACCACGGTCGTTGCAAAACCGGCTGCGCTGAGCGCCCGGTTGACGATGCCGCCGAACCGCCCGTGCCCGGCAATAATGATTTTGGCGGTCGAATCTATCGCATCCGCCTCACGCTCTTCCCGGTAAGAGTATCGCGGCGCGATGACGCGATCGTAGAGGATGAACAGGAGCGGAGTGAGAAGCATGGAAAGCGCGACAACCAGCAGGACCATGGCCGCGATATCCGCCGGCACGACCGCGTTGGCAACCGTGAACGAGAGCAACACGAAGCCGAACTCGCCGGCCTGGGCCAGGCCGAGCGCAAACAGCCACTTGTCACCGGCCTTGAGCCGAAACAGGTGCGCGAGGCCATACAGGATGAGCGCCTTCAGGAAGATCATGCCGAAGGTCAGCCCAAGAACCGTGCCGAGCTTGTCGGCAAGCAATGCGAAGTTGATTCCCGCGCCCACGGTAATGAAGAAGACGCCGAGAAAGATGCCCTTGAACGGTTCGATGTCGCTTTCCAGTTCGTGGCGATATTCACTGCGGGCCATCACGACGCCCGCGAGAAACGTACCGAGCGCCGGCGATAGCCCGACCATCGTCATGAGCAGCGCGATCGCGAGGACGAGCATCAGGGCGGTGCTGACAAACAGCTCCCGCAGCCGTGTGCGCGACACGAAGCGGAAGATCGGATCCGTCAGGAAGTGCCCGCCGGCGACAACGGCTGCGATCGTGGCAAACGAGACTATCGCGACCTGCCAGCCAACCAGGCCGTCGACCAGGCTCACGTTCAGCCCCGAGTGATCGCCGGCGTCGTGACCGGAGGCCGCAACCGGTGCGAGCGCCTCGCGCAACTCCGGCATTGCGAGCAGCGGGATGAACACGAGCATCGGGATGACCGCGATATCCTGGAACAACAGGACAGAGAAGCTCGCGTGACCGCCGTCGCAGCGCAGCAAGCCTTTTTCATTCAGCGTTTGATTCACGATTGCCGTTGATGAGAGTGCCAGGACCATGCCGATCGCTAGCGCTATGGTCCAGGGTTGGCCGAGCATTAGCGCGACAGCCGCGACGAGCAGTGTCGTCCCGGCAACCTGGAGCCCCCCCAGCACAAATATCCTCGCGCGCATGTCCCAAAGCGCTCTCGGGCTCATTTCCAGCCCAACCAGGAACAGCATCATGACGACGCCGAATTCGGCGAAGTGCTGGAGGCTGATGACGTCGGTGCCGGCCCAGAGCAATACGGGGCTCAGCGCGATACCGGCGATGAGGTAGCCGAGCACTGAGCCAAGCCCGAGTCGCGATGCGATCGGCACCGCAATGACGCCGCCCATGAACAGGACCAGCGCGATGAGCATGAATTCAGACGACATCAGGAACCACTGCTCAGGATCGCTGCGCAAGCCATGCGACCACGAGGGCCACTAATGCCGGCAAGGCCTGCACGAAGAGGATCGAAGGCTTCGCCGTGATAGCGCCGAATACGCCGGCGACGATGACGCATGACAGGAAGAACACCTGCAAGGGAAAACCACCCTCCTTGCGCAACAGGCTCCAGATCAGGCCCGCGGCGAGGAAGCCGTTGTACAGGCCCTGGTTCGCGGCGAGCGCGGCCGATTGCTCCGCGAATTCCTGCGTCAACCCGAACGCCCGCAGACCTGCGGGCTTGGTCCAGAGAAACATCTCCAGCACGAGGATGTAGAGATGTTCGATGGCAACCAGCGCGACCAGCGCCGTGGCAATTCGCTTCATTGTAGTTACCCCCTAGAGTGCATCGTTGAGTGCATTGACGTGGGTGCCGGGGATCCTGGGGAACGTTGCCGTCACGGGATCAGGTCGACTGTACGAGAATGACCTGGTATTCAGACATATGGACCTTCCAGCCGCGGCCGGTAAGCCACTCGATGACGAGCTTGCCCTTGCCGCCATTGGGCATGTCGCAGTCGTCGATGAGTATGACGGTCTTGTCGTGCAGGCAACCCTCGATCGCCTTGATCTCCTTGAGATGGTGATCCTGGCTTGCGGTCTGAATCGCCGTGTCGGTCTTGTGGTAGTCGTAGCTGTCGAGGTAAAGGAAGTCCACCGTTTCGGTGAAATCGTCCAGGTAAGCAACCGAATCCGACGTCACCAGGGTGACGTTGTCCGAGAGACCCATTTCGGCAACCGCCTGCCCCGCGCGTTGCGTCGCCTCGGGATCGATATCGACCGAGTACAGGTGCGCGTCATTCTGTTTGGCCCATAACCCGAACACGATGGTCGACGCACCGTCGCCCTTCGATTTCTCAAGCCCCATCCGCGCGACGCCGGTTTCGAGCAGGACCCTGGCACCGCGTTCGTCGAGCAGCCGCAGAACTTCCCGCAGCGTGTCACGCCGTTTGCCGAAATTGTATTTGCGCGGCAGCAGGGGCGTGAGGGTCTTGAAACGCAGCAGTTTGCGGACAAGCACGGCGGCGATAACCAGGATGATGAATGCGAGAAGAAATTTCATTGGAAATCAGCGAACTCCGGCGACGAGTGCCGCCACTTTACAATGATCCCCCGTCCCGCGCGATGTCTTTTAGGGCGCTGCCAGTTTCACCGCTATCCAGGCATCGACCACATTGTCGAGCAAAGGCAACGGAACACCGCCGCTGGTCAGCAGCACACGATGGAACTCCCGCAGGTCGAACGCGGCACCCAGTTGGTCCTGCGCACGCTGGCGGGCATCCAGGATATGCAGCATGCCGATCATGTAAGCGGTGGCCTGTCCGGGAACCACGCTGTAACGTCCGGCTGCGGATTCCGAGGCGACGCGACTCGCACCCAGGTTTTCCATGTTGAATTGCACAGCCTGCTCGAACGACCAGCCCTGGCTATGGATGCCCGTGTCGATGACGAGGCGCGCCGCCCGGAGTGCCTCGTACTGGAGCCGGCCGAGATTGCCGTACGGGTCGTTCTGGTACCAGCCCAGCTCCAGGGCCAGCCGCTCGGCATAAAGCGCCCAGCCCTCGACAAAGGCGGTGAAGCGTTCGGTCTTGCGAAATGCCGGTCCGTCCAGTTCCATGGCGATCGCGATCTGCGTGTGATGCCCCGGGATCGCTTCGTGGTAGGTCAGCGACGGCATCCGGAACCACGCCTCGCTGAATTGCGTGCCCGCGTAGAAAGCGCCGGGCCGGGTGCCGTCGAAGCTCGGCGCGATGTAGAAACCGCCGTACGGGTCTTCAGCGACCACGACATTGGCGGACGGAAAAATATCGAAGGCCTGGTCGAGATCCTGCTCGGCGGCCTGGATGATCGCCTCGTAGGTATCCCTTACATCGGCCGCCGGTATGGTGCCGCCGTCGGCCTCAACCCGCGAATAGCTCTGCTGCAGCGTCTCATTCTGCGGATAGCCAAGCTGGTCGAAGATCACCCGCATTTCCTGGTGAATCCGTTCGAGGTGATCGAGCCCAAGCTGGTGTATCTCGGCCGCCGTCAGATCCGTCGTCGTATGGTGGCGCAGGCGATTCGTATAGTACTCGCCGCCGCGAGGGAACTGCCCAACACCGATTCCCGTCGGCGCACCGGCCCGCAAACTCTGCAACCTGGCACGCAACTCCCGGTATGCCGGTATGACACTGTCGCGCACGGCGGCCAGCGCCCGGTCCCGCAGGCCCTGCCGCTGCGCGTCGCTGAGCGAGGCAACCGTCTCCAGCTTTTGGGCAAAGCTCGTGTAGTAGGAAACAGCAGCCGGATTGGCATCGGCGATTCGCCCCAGGCCGTAAATTGCAGCATCCATGGTAATGGCAGGCTCGATGATTCCCGCACCGCTCTGCAGTGTCAGGTAATCGACGACGTCGCGAAACTTGCCGAGGACCCCGTTCAGCCGGGCGATGTAGTCGTTCGCATCCTCGAGCGAGGTGACCGGGTGAATATCCGTGAAGAACCGCTCAGTACCGTCCTGCACACCATTGAAGTTGTACGTCGCCGCGAAATCGTAATAGATGAAATCGAACGACTCGATGTAGTCCTGCAGGAACCACTCGTAGAAGTCGTAGGTCAGCCGTTGCTCGTCCGACAAGCTCGCCCGGTCGTAGGTTCGCAGTGCGTCCAGTACAACCTGGTAGAGCGTCAGCGTCTCGCGCCGGTAGTCATCCGAGAGATCATCGAGCGTGGCGTCAGCCAGTGGATAAACGCTGGTCAGCGCCTGCCAGACGATGGATTCCGGCGATCGGTAGACCAGCGCCCTGTAGGACTCGTCGTAAAACGCATCCAGTGCCAGCCCGTCGAGATCGGCGGCCAGTTGCTCCGCAAGTGAGGGCGTTGGTGGCCCCGGTGGCGCTATTGGTGCGGTCGATCCCCCACCGCCGCAGGACGTCAGAAAAGCCAGGACCAGGAGCGCAGCAAGCGGCCGTCTCATGATGATTCCCTCCCCGTACGTGCCGTGTTATTGCAGACCGAGGCTGGCACCGAACGTTCCGTCGTTGTATCAGTTCCCGACCAGGCCGGTCTTCGCCAGTGCGGCCAGGAATTGCGTCCAGCGTTGTTCCAGGGTGCCGGTGTAGCCCATCGAAATCCGCAGCAGTCCCGGCGAAATTCCGGCGGAATATTTGTCCTCGTCCGTCATCTCGCTCGAGGTGCTCGATCCCGAGCAGGACATCAGCGTGTCGAAGTAGCCGAGACTCACCGCCAGGTAACCAAAACGCTGCTCATTCTGCAGGCAGGACATCAGGGCGTTGGCCGTCTCTTCTGCGCCGACATCCAGCGTGAAGACCCCACCGTAACCGTATTCCTCGTAGTGCAGTTCGTTGAACAAGGCGTGGTCCGGATGACCGGGCAATCCCGGGTAACAGACATTCAGGCCAAGCTCCTCCAGCCGGGTGGTAAACGCGAGCGCCCGTTCGCTGTGCGCGGCCATGCGCAACGGCAGATGGGGAATGCGCAGGCTGATGCTCGACGCAATATTCGGGTCCATAGTCGGGCCGAGCAGCATGAGGGGTCCCATGTGCAGATCCATGAGTTCGCCGATGAATTCTTCGCTGCCGCAGATGGCACCGGCGATAACATCCGATGCACCGCTGATGAATTTCGTGATGCTGTGCACGACGATGTCGGCACCGAGCACCGACGGGCGCAGGATCAACGGGCTGAACGTGTTGTCGACCACCACGGGGATTCCCCAGTCCCTGCCGATGGCCGCGAGTTTCGGAATATCCGCGAGACGCAGCGTCGGGTTCGACACGCTCTCGGTGAAGATCAGGCGGGTCTTGTCCGTCACGGCACTCGCGACAGCCGCGGTGTCGGTAATGTCGACGAAATGCGTCTTGATGCCCGCCTTGGCCGGCAGGAAGTCGTGCAGGAAGGCGTAGGAGCCCCCGTAGATGGCGTTGGATGCGACCACTTCGTCACCCGCGTTGCACAGGCCCATGATGACACCGGAGATCGCCGCCATGCCGCTGGCCGTGCAATAGCCGGCCGCGGTCCCTTCCAGCGCTGCCATTTGCCGCCCCAGGTTGTAGACCGTGGGATTGAAATGACGCCCGTACAGGTAGCACCCCTTGTCGGGGCCCGCACGTCCCTGGAACAGGGCCGGCATGGTCTCAGGATCGATCACCGTGAATGTCGAACTCGCCTCGATGGACATGTTGACGCCGCCGTGCTCGCCAAACTCGTGACGGAGGTGAGCCAGGTCCTCAATGGGGTTGCGGCCATGCATGATTGTTCTCCCTGATGAGCGGGCCGGCCGCCAGGGAATCAGGGACTTTTCTTGAGAACCAGCAGATTTCCCAGCAGGACCAGCGATGTACCAGTGACGATCGACCCGTCCAGTCGCAGCCCTTCAAATGCCATCGACAGGATCAGGGCGACAACGGGAAACATGACCGTGGCGTAACCGGCCTTGTGGGCGCCGATCCGGCCGAGCAGCGTGAGGTATGCGCCAAACGCGACGACGGAACCAAATATTGCCAAATAGGCCAGTGACGCGATGTACGTAAAAGTCCCGTCGAAATTGAAATCGTGCCCACTCGCCACGGCCACGATGCCCGTCAATATCGCACCATAGAACATGCCCCACGCGTTGCCCTGTACCACCGGCAACGCCCGTTTCTGCGACGCCTGCGACGCCATGTTGCCGCAGGATGCGGACAGCGCGCCGAGCAATGCCAGCGAAAAACCGTAGAACACCGCGTCATCGAGCGAAACAGACTGCACCTGCGGTGCAAACAGGACAACGATCCCGACGATACCCAGCAGCGCACCCACAAGTACGCGCAAGCCGGCGCGAGTGCCGAACAGGACTCGTGACAGCAGGATATTCATCCACAACATCATCGAGAACGCGATCGCGGCCAGCGCCGAGGTGATGTGCACCTGGGCGCGGTAGGTCATGATGTAGTTGAGACAGAACAGCAAGAGCCCGAGCAGGCCGAACCAGAGGTGATCTTTTGCTTTAAAAGCGAGAGGTAAGCCCTTTATTTTGCACCAGATAAATAACACCATGGAGGCGATCAGGTAGCGATAGACGATCGATACCTCGGGCTCAACCACGCCCAGCTGGTACTCGATCGCGAGCCACGTCGACCCCCAGATCAGAACGGTGACAACGTAGAGAAAGGTGTTACTCATGGCCATAGGCGGATCATAACCGCATGCCTCACGGACTGCTCACATTGCCGGTGATCGTCCCCATCCTTTTCTGGGCGGCGTATCTCTACCACAAGGACAGGCACCTGCCTGAGCCGCCTCGCAACCTGCTGCTCTGTTTGGGCCTCGGTATCGTTGCCGCCGGCCTGTCGAAAGCAATGTACCTGGGGCTGGAGCCGCTCGGACTGCGTTTCGATGCCGTTGCCCTGGCCGATAACGACAGCATCGCCCTGTTCGTTTACGCGATGCTTGCCATCGGCCCGATCGAGGAACTCGCCAAGTTGCTCCCTTTCCTGCTGATCGTCATTCGGCTACGTGCCTTCGACGAACCGCTGGACGGCATCATCTATGCATCGTTCATCGCGCTGGGCTATGCGGCCGTCGAGAACTATCACTACCTCGATTTCCTGACCGGCCTGGAATCGGCCGCCCGGGGTTTTGCGGGCCCCGTCATTCACATGCTGTTCGCGTCAATCTGGGCTCACTGGATAACCCGTGCGTGGCTGGCGAGAGAATCCATCGTCATGCCGACGTTACTGGGATTCCTGCTGGCTGCGGAACTTCATGGGCTTTATGACTTCCTGGTGCTCCAATACCCGGTTGCCGCCCTGCCGGTCGCGGCATTGATGATTGCTTCTATCTGGATATGGCGTCTGCGACTGATGCAGCGCATGCACAATGACGCCGTGGAGCGCTCGGCGGGACAGGACTAGCCGCGGTTGTAGGGATTGCTGCCTTCGCCCTCGGCCAAGGGCTCTTCAAGCGCCAGTCCGAGTTCGGACCCCGATTCCTGGAGCAACTCGGAGCAACGCCGCTGAATATCGGCGAGCCGCAGTGATACGTTCGACTCTGAGAGCGGTATGTCCTTGAATTCCTTTTGCATCTTCTCGTCCATCGTTCGATGTGTCTCTGTTCAGCGACAGGCAATGTGTCGCAGTATAGAGACCGTGTCTTCGCCAAAGTGTGAACTGGCTCGCACTAAATTCGGGCCAAAACGAGGCATTCAGGTACTTATGTAAAATCCGGTGCCCGGCCGGGGCCAACTGGCCTCAGGGCGGGCTCTCCTGCAGTACAGCCATCAGGATCATGACCCCTTCCAGGAAATTCCCGATTCTCAGATTCTCGTCCGGGCTGTGCTGATTGTTGTCGATGTTGACGGTCGGGACCGTGGCGGCAGGCAGGCCGAGCGCATCGATAATCGGCGCGATGGGGATAGAGCCGCCCATGGTGACCAGCACGATCGGCTCCTCGCCAAACAGGTGGCGCATCCCTGCCCTGGCCATGCGCGCCGGCGGCGCCTCCGGATCGGTTCGGAACGCGCCGTAGGAAATGTCATGCTGCATGCTGGCGATGCGCGGATACCGCGTGCGTTCCTCGGCGCTCGGCGCATGGTCGAGCACGGTGTAGCCAAGACCTTCTATGTGTTTTCGAACGAGCCCGATCAGGCGCACCGGGTCCGATTCTTCGACAAGGCGGATGTCGAGTTCCGCGACAGCGGTCGGCGGAATGATGGTGCGCGCCGCGGCACCGGTCCACGCCGCCGACAAGCCGCGGATGTTCAGGGACGGGTATTGCAACGCTTCCTGCAGGCTGCCGGCGACGGCATCCGCTCGCATGAGGCCCATCGACGCGAGGATGGCGGCTTCATCGTCCGGCACGGCTTCCAGCCGCTTCCGCTTTGCTTCATCGATCGACACCCCGTCATAAAATCCATCGATCAGGACAACGCCGTCCGGCGACTTCATCGACGCGAGGATCTGCGCCAGCGCCAGCGCCGGGTTCGGCACGAAATTGCCGTAGTGCCCGCTGTGCTGTGCTGCCCGCGGGCCATACGTCGTCAGTGTGACGGTGGCGATGCCCCGCGCACCGAGCGACACGGTGGGCCGGTTGGAGGCGTGCGGCGGTCCGTCGAAGATCAGCAGCATGTCGGCGGCCAGCAGATCGCTGTGCGCCTGCACGGCGGCAGCCAGGTGCGGCGACCCCAGCTCTTCTTCCGTGTCGATCAGGACCTTGAGGTTGTAGCCGAGGTCGGGTTTGACGCTCGTCAGCAACTCGACGGCGATCAGGAACTGCGTCATCGGCCCCTTCGAGTCCGACGCCGAGCGGGCGAAGACCCGCCAGTCGGGGTTCAGCGTACCGTGCATCGCATCCCAGTCGATGATCTCCCAGTTGCCGCTGGCGTCCTGCGCCTTGAGAACGGCCACGTATGGATCCGGCTGGTGCCAGGCCGCGGGATCCACGGGCTGCCCATCCGCCTGCAGGTAAATCAGGACCGTCTTGCCGGCGCCTTCGGAGAGGCGTTCGGCGTAGACCGAGGGGCTGCCGCCTGTCGGGATGAGCCGGGTTTGAAATCCGCGAGCCTCGAATGCCGTGCGAACCCAGCCGTTGAGCGCCGTGATCTGCTCCGGGTACCCGGCGTCGTTTGGCAGGCCGAGAAACTCCCGGTACAGCGCCAGAGCGTGCGGCGCGTGCTCGTTGACCATTTGCCGGATCTGGCTTGCACCGAGGTGATCGGACCGTTCCTCCGCCAGGCCAGCCGGGGCCACCAGGAGGACACTGAGAAAGCCGCCGCACAAGGCAGCTTGCGCTATTCTAATCCCTGTATTAATCAACTATTCCCTTTTCATACATAGGGTTAAACGCTTTAATTAATGTTGATTATAACGAAACATCAAGCCGGAATTTGCCGCAACAGGCAGGGCGGCTCAAAACTTGAGCATGGCCGAGCCCCAGGTAAAGCCTGCTCCGAAAGCGGCCATCAGGAGCGTTTCGCCCCGCTTGATACGCCCTTCCCGCACCGCCTGGTCGAGCGCCAGCGGTATCGATGCGGCCGACGTATTGGCATGTTCGTCTACCGTCGTGATGACGCGCTCCATGGGCATGGAGAGCTTTTTGGCCGCCGCCGTGATGATGCGCATATTGGCCTGGTGTGGAATAAACCAGTCGATGTCGTCGATATGCCCTTCGAGGTCGGCAATCGTCTCGCGCGCCATGCTGTCGAATGTCGCGACAGCGCGCTTGAAGACAGCGTTGCCCTGCATCTTGATGTACTTGTCCCGATCGCAGGATGCGTCGAAGCCCAGCGAAACGCCGCCCGTGGTCTGCAGGAGGTCCTCGAACTCACCGTTTGAGTGGATGTGCGTTGCCCTGATGCCCGGCTCGTCGCTGGCCTCGAGCACGGCAGCCCCTGCGCCATCGCCAAACAACACGGCGGTCGTCCGGTCGTCCCAGTTCGTGATACGCGACAGGGTTTCCGCGCCGATGACGAGCGCTTTCCTGGCGCCGCCCGTCTGCATGTAGCGGTTCGCAAGGTCCAGCCCGTACAGGAATCCGCTGCATGCCGCGTTGACATCCATGGCCGCGGCGCCCTTGTTGCCGAGCTGCCGCTGCACGATACACGCCGTAGCGGGGATGATCTTGTCCGGCGTGCAGGTACCGACGATGATCAGGTCCAGCTCGTCGGCCTTAACGCCAGCCATCTCGAGCGCGCGCTGCGCGGCAATGAGGCTCAGCGAGCTTGTCGTTTCATCGTCGCCGGCCACGTGCCGGCGCTTGATGCCCGTCCGTTCGCGGATCCACTCGTCCGACGTTTCCATCATTCCCTCGAGATCCTTGTTGGTCAGGATCTTCTCCGGCAGACAGCTGCCTGTTCCGGCGATGCGTGCATAAGTCATCAGGTGTCCCTCTGCAGGAACGCCGCGATTTCACGCAGCGTCGGATAATCGAACAGGTCGCTGATATCCAGCTTGCCCGGGTATTTCTCGTCGATCGCCAGGACCACTTCGGTCAGCGTTAGTGAACTTACACCGACTTCGAAGAGATTGTCATCTGCGTTGATCTTGCGGTCCTTGGCGACCGCGCGGCAAATTTGCTCGAGTTCGGCCACGAGCGGGTCCTCATCGACCGATTCCCCGGCAACCTCGGTCGGCCGCAATTCACCCAGAACAGCGGCGAATTCCCCGTCGAAATAGGCCTCCAGCAGCTTGCCGCGCTGCACCTTGCCACTGGTCGTCTTGGGGATTCTCGGCACCGGGATCACGGTATCGACCGCGATACCCGTCTGCTCGCCAACAACGTCACGGACCGCATCGATCATGGGCTTGAAAGCATCGAGATCCTGCCGGTACAGGATGAACGCAACGAGCTCTTCCGTCTGTCCACCCTTCGGGGTTGCGCCGGCGACCACGACCTTGTTGAGGTCGAGGCCATCGACACGGGCGATGATTTCCTCAATATCGTGCGGGTAGTAGTTCTGCCCGTTGATGATGATGATGTCTTTCTGGCGGCCCGTGATGACCAGCTTGTCATCGACAAACACGCCGCAGTCCCCGGTGCGCAACCAGCCGTCGTCCGTAAACAGTGCCGCAGTCGCTTCGGCATCGCCGTACACCCTTGCCGTCATGCTGGGGCCGTGCAGCTGGATGTGCCCGATGTGCCCCGCAGAGAGCGCGGTGTCGTTGTCGTCCGTGATGCGAATGTCCACATCGCGAATCGCCTTGCCAACCGTGACAAAGCTGACTGCGTCCGGATCGGTCTCGTCGACCGGCCGGAATGTCTCGCCGATTTGCAGGCTGTGGCGATCCATGACGACGCGCCCGTATTCCGGACCCACAGCGGAGAACGAGACGCCGACGGTCGCTTCCGCGAGCCCGTAGACGGGCAACATGGTGTTGCGTTTCAGGCCGAGCGGCGCGAGCGCATTCAGGAACTCCTCGCACAGGTCCCAGGAGATCGGCTCTGCCCCGTTCAGGATGCGTTTGACCGACGACAGATCGACGTCCGGGAGCCCTTTGCGCACGAACAGTTTCAGGAAATGCTTGTAGCCGAAATTGGGGCTGCACAGTTGCGTGGCGCGCAGTTCGCTCGCCTTGCTCATCCACAATAGCGGGCGCCGCACGAACACGCTGGTATCCATGACAGCATGATTCATTCCAGCGGCAAGCACGCTGAGGTGGTAGCCGATCAGGCCCATGTCATGCGTGAGCGGCATCCAACTCAGCGCCTGGTCGTCGTCTCGCCAGTCGGCGCCTTCCACGATGGCGCGGATGTTCACGCAGAGGTTGCGATGCGTCAGTACCACGCCTTTCGGATCGCTGGTCGATCCTGACGAATACTGGATGAAAGCGATGTCATCGGGCGCCGCGTCGTAGAGCTCGCCGTGGGCGTCGGGCTGCACGTCGCTCATCAGCACGGCGTGTGTCTCGAGCAACGTCGAAATGTCCGGAAGCTCCCGCTCTTTGGCGAAATCGAGCAGGCGCTGCAGCAGGTCCATTTCGGTAAACAGCGTGACGTTCTCGAGCTGCGAGAGTATGCGGAACAGCTTGAGCTTGTGCTCATCGCTGATGCCCACGGCAACCGGAACAGGCACGATGCCGCCGAGCATGGCGGCCCAGAACGCGACTACAAAGCTCTTGTTGGATTTGCTGAAGATGATCAGCTCATCGCCCGGCTTCATGCCGCGTTGCTGCAGGGCGCCAAGCATGGCCAGCGCCTCGTCCCACAGTCCGGAGAAGCTCAGAACGGTCTCGTCGTTCTCGCCATCGATAAAACGGATTTCCCGGTCGCGGTCTTTCACGTCCGCGAGCAGGTCGATCATGGTGTCGTAAAGCTTCATGGGGTCCTTAGCGTGTGGAGGGCTGCATCAGGATGTCTTCGGCCGAACGCAGGTTGATCGCGAGTTCGAGCTGTGGCTCTGCCTCGTCGACCAGCTGCAGCCGAAACCGCGGTAGCAACAATCCGAGATGCACTTTCATTTCGAGAAACGAGAAATACTCGCCGAGGCAGCGCCGCGGTCCGAGCGAGAACGGGAAATACGGCCGGTCCTTTTTCGGTGTGTCGTCCGCGACAAAGCGATCCGGATCGAAACGCTCCGGCTCCGGCCAGTAGTGGGCCGTTCGGTGCAGGATGAAAGGCGACAGGTAGATGTCGGTACCCGGCGGCACATCATGGTGCTCCAGGTCGTCCTCGGCATGCGCGCGGCGCGTGTAGAGCCACACTGGCGGGTACAGCCGCAGCGCCTCTTCGAGCACCTGCTGCGTGTACTGCATCGCGGCGAGGTTCTCGGCAGTGACGGCCGACACGTTCGGCAGGATGCGCTGCGCTTCGTCGATGAGATTCGCCTCGACGTCCGGATGTTTTGCGATCAGGTACCACACCCAGTTGAGCGTATTCGCGGAGGTTTCAAAGCCCGCGACGATCAGCGTCATCAACTCGTCGAGCAACTCGGCGTCGCTGAACTTCTTGCCCTCCTTGTCCGTGGCGTCGAGATACATGGACAGGAAGTCGAAATGCCGGCTACCCCGGCCCGCACGCCGATCGGTAATGATGCTCAAAAGCAGTGCGCGAAGGTGGCGTACTTTCAACACCACGCTGAGGTCGCGGGTGGAATCGCGACTCAGGAACGCGAACGGGTTCTCGCCTTCCGTGAGGATCCGCTCTTCGTAGTCGTCGCCAAAAATGCTGATCAGGATGAGTTCCAGCGCAAAGTCGCTGGTCTCCTCGGTGATGTTGATCGTTTCGCCCTGCCCGACCGCCTCGGCCCAGCTCGCGGCGCGGCGGTCGGTGCAGCCGACCATCACGGTCATCAGGCGATGCACGTTCTGCCGGCTGAAGGCCGGCTGGATCATCGTGCGGGAGCGGCGCCAGACGTCGCCATCGCTCACGATGAGCCCGTTGCCGAGGAGCATCTTCACGCGTTCGAAGCCCGGCCCCTTGTGATACTTGCTGTGGCGACGCGCCAGGATCCGGCGAACCTCGACCGCATCGTTCACGAAATACGCGAGCCGGCCGTTCGGCTGCACCATGCTGACCATGTCGCCGTACTCCTGCTGTAACGCCTGCAGGGTCGCGAGAGTCTCGGCGTCGATACCGAGGGTAACTGGCTGGTGGGGCCCGGGCGGCCGCCTGTAATCGGGCTGGGGTTCGGTCATGGGAGTACTGGAACCACAGGGGTGGCAGTAAAAATGCAGGCGCAATCTTACATTGACCCGCAGAGATTCGATACTGCAAACTCCTGCTCTTGAACGACAAGTCCCCCAATCACTACGACTCCGTCGAGTCGCGCCGCAGTACGTCGTCGCGACGTCGCATGACGCCGGGCAGGCGTCTTTACTACTTTCTCGGCCTGCCGGTACTCCGCGGGCTGATCCGGCTCCTGACCTCGACCTACCGCTTTCAACCGGTCATCGGCGCCGATCATATCGAACCCTACATCGGCAACGACGCGATCTGCGCCCCGGCTTACTGGCACCAGCATCACGTTATCGGCTCCACCCTGATTCGTACCTGGATCCGGCGCGGCTTCAGGGCCTGTTTCCTGGTTTCGGGCTCGGTGGATGGCGATGTGCCCGAACGCATCGCGCGTGCCTGGGGCGCCGAGGTGATTCGCGGCTCCGCCAACCAGAGCGGCGCGCTCGCGCTGCGCGACCAGCAGCGCATGATGAAAAGCGGCTACTCGATTGTCACCACGGCCGATGGACCGCGCGGCCCCAAGTACGAATTCAAGGCCGGGACCGTGCTCATGGCGCGCATCGCCGGCGTGCCGATTGTCCCGATCGGCTGCGCCGCCGACAGGGCCTGGTATCTCAATCGCTGGGACGACTTCATGATTCCCAAGCCCTTTGCCCGCGTCGCTATTGCGATTGGCGAGCCGATCCCGATACCGCGGGAGATCCCGCTCGACGGCCTGGAGCCCGTCAGGGCGCGCGTTCAGGAAGCAGTCATGTCCCTTATGAGAGACTCCGAAGACGCTCTCAAGGCCGACTGAGGAGGTCGTCGGGTGAAATTGCTACACCACATTGCGCTC
>Ga0224496_10001400_pt1 | contig 15116 bp, 17 predicted proteins | sample SF_Jul11_sed_USG_2_FD_168127 | JGI IMG/M metagenome (GOLD analysis project Ga0224496, IMG submission 168127) | Sediment microbial communities from San Francisco Bay, California, United States - SF_Jul11_sed_USGS_8_1 | ecosystem: Environmental > Aquatic > Marine > Sediment | place: USA...
TGCCATCGAAGGCCATGGTCTCGGAGTCGATTGTCCACGGCAGTCGATCGAGATCGACTACCTGCGCTTCGGCACTCGGTGTCAGCAGCAGGGCCGTCACTGCGAGACCGAAAATATTCAGGTAGGAAAATCTGAGCATGCCCGCGACTCTTTGTTGCATTCTACGGTGCGATCTTGCCGCGAACATTGGATTTGAGTTCGATTTTGTCATCGTACAGCGATGCTAGCATGCCTGTCGCGGTCAGGCTGCGGTGCCCAATTCGAATCTGCACCCGGGAATCCGTATCAGCAATGAATCGCTCGGGGTCGAGTTCGAGGTACTGTGTCCGGATCTCCGTGTCGTCTTCTCTCCCGGAGTTGATAATCTGAACATGCCCCCGCAGAGCAATCTTTGGGTCGTCGTTTTTTATCGTGGCTTTGTCCGCGTTGACAACCCAGGGGACGGAACTCTGCGGCGAGTAGCGAATACGTACGTCGGTAAATTCAATGCGATTGTCAGCTTGCTGTTCCGCCAGTTCCGCGTCAATTTCGTAGAGCAATGAACCGCTTTCGCCAGTACCCAGGATGCGCGCCTGCTTGAGGTAGTACCCTTGGTACGCGGCATCGCCTGGCGGCGCACCTTCGTCTCCGGACTTGTGGCTGCCCGCCAGGTACCAGCTGGCTATTGCACCGGCGAAAAGTACGACGATGAAAATGATCGCGCGCGGGTTCATCAATCGCTCTGGCTCCGGGCACTCAAGATCAGGTCGCACACTTCGCGCACGGCTCCAAAACCCCCTGCCGCCGATGTCGAAAAATCGCATTGCCTGTGCACGGCGGGTACCGCGTTCGCGACAGCAATGGCATAGCCAACGTGACCAAGCAGTGCGAGGTCCGGAATATCGTCGCCCACGTAAGCACATTCTTCGCGTGCAATACCAAGCCCGGATATGATTTTGTCGAAGGCGGCGACCTTGTCCTTGCAGCCCTGTACGACGTGGCGTACGCCCAATTCCGCCATGCGCTTTTCGACGGCGACGGATTTGCGGCCGCTGATTACTGCAATGGTAATGCCAGCGTCAATCAGACTGCGGACACCGAATCCGTCCTGGGTGTGAAAAGCCTTGGACTCGATTCCTTCGTCAGAAAGGTGGATACGACCGTCAGTAAATACTCCGTCGACATCGAAAGCGACGAGACGAATATCGCCTGGAGTGCGACCGCTCACAGCAGACCCTCACGAAACAGGTCGTGAATGTTCAATGCACCAATGAGCCGGCGATTTTCATCGGTAACCAGCAAAGACGTAATCTTGTTTTCCTCAAGAATCCGCATTGCTTCCGCCGCCAGGACGTTGGCTGATGTTGTTTTGCAATTCTTGTGCATGACGTCGCTGATCCTGGTTTTATGAATGTCGGCACCGCTATCGAGCGCACGGCGCAAATCACCGTCCGTGAATATGCCTTCCAGCAGCAGGCCTTCGCCGACGATCGCCGTCATACCGAGGCCCTTGTCCGTCATTTCCATCAGGCCATCGCGCAGGCTGACGTCGGCCTTAACCGCGGGAACCCTGTCACCACTGCGCATGACATCGGATACCCGGAGCAACAGCCGTTTGCCGAGGCTGCCGCTCGGGTGGGAGCGGGCGAAATCCTCGGCTGTAAAGCCGCGGCTTTTGAGCAATGCGACGGCCAGCGCGTCGCCCATGGCGAGGGTCGCCGTCGTGCTCGCTGTGGGTGCAAGATTGAGTGGGCAGGCCTCCTCACTGACACTGACATCCAGGTGCACATCAGCAGCCAGTGCCAGCGTTGACCTGGGGTTGCCGGTCATCGTCAGGAGCCTCGCTCCCAGGCGTTTAACGACGGGCAGGATAGTCACGACCTCAGCCGTCTCCCCCGAGTAAGAAACGGCAAGCAAGGTGTCCTGGCTGGTGATCATGCCCAGATCGCCGTGGCTTGCCTCTGCGGGATGCATGAAGAAAGCAGGCGTACCTGTAGATGCAAGTGTCGCGGCGATCTTGTTACTGATGTGCCCCGATTTCCCCATGCCACTGACAACAACGCGACCGGGGGTGGCAAGACATAACTCGCAGGCGGCGATGAAGTCATCGTTAAGCCGGTCGCGCATAGTATCCACGGCGCGAGACTCGATCGTAAGGACATTGCGAGCGAGCGCGAGAATTTCGTCTTTATTCAGTTTGTCGGGCAAGGGACATTCTCGGCGGTGAATCAGGACCCCATTCTAACCGTTTTGCCTACAGGTTTTGTGATACGACATACGAATCGTAGGCGATGTAGGCGATCAGTAGCGCGATGCCTTCCAGTCGCGACAATTCGGCTTTGTTGTCGTAGTCGTAAGTCATCGCAAAAAGGACCAGCGTAAAAGCCACCATCACGAAAATGTGCAGCGAGAGCACACTTGGGTGAACGGCCGCAGGATGTATGGCCGCCGCCGCGCCCAGCACGGCCAGCAGGTTGAAAATGTTGGAGCCAACGATATTGCCCAGCGCCAGACCGTATTCGCCTTTCAGAGCACTGACAATAGTCACCGCCAGTTCGGGCAGGCTGGTGCCGATGGCAACTACCGTGATACCGATAACAACCTCACTGACACCCAGAGCCTCCGCAATGCTAATGGAGCCATCGACCAGCCAATTGGCGCCGACCAGCAAGGTGATAAGGCCGATAACCATCCAGACAATGGCAGCGGTAGTACCGACGTTGTCCGGAATCTCGGCTTCGTAGTCGAGCTTTATCGGATCGTTGGCGGCCGAACGCATGCCCAGTCGAGCGAGCCATGTCATGACTATGACCAGCCCGGCCAGCAGGACAAGGCCATCGGGCCGGCTGAGGCGCGTATCGAGGAACAGTGAAACGGTAAGAAGGGAAACGGCAAGTAGCGCAGGCATTTCACGTCGCAGCGTCGCCGATTTCAAGGGTATGGGCCGTACTATCGCGGTGACGCCGAGCACCAGGCCGATATTGACGATATTCGACCCGACCGCATTGCCGATGGCGAGCCCGGTTTCCCCTCGGGCCGCCGCCACGACCGAGATCAGCAATTCCGGAGCCGATGTCGCAAAGGCGACAATGGTCATGCCAATCATCAGCGGCGCCACGCCGAGATTGCGAGCTGTAGCTGCGGCACCATGCACGAATCGGTCTGCGCCCCAGACAAGGATTGTCAAACCGACAAGGATGAGACCGATATCCCAAAGTTCAATATTGACTAGCATCAAATAGGTAAGTGGCTTGTTGTCGGTCTGCAGCAAGCTGCGGGCTGGCTATCATACACAATCCTGCACAAGCGTTAGAATAGGTTCGTCGAATTACGGTGGGACCCGCCGCGGTTTGTCGTTACACTGCGCGCCCCTGTACATCCCTTTTGTATCAGCAGACGGTCTGCGCATTTCAAATCTGGCGAAATTCATGAATCCCTCGGAAATTACTCAACTAATCAAGGCCGGCTTTGGCGATGCGATCGTCAAAGTTGAATCGGATGACAACACGCATTATGGAGCGCTGGTGGTGGCGGAAGAGTTCGCCGGGAAGCGACTGCTTGCGCGACACCAGATGATCTACAAGTGCCTCGGGCCTTTGGTCGGGAATGAAATTCATGCGCTTTCAATCACGGCGCTGACGCCGGACGAATGGCGCGAAAAGACCGGCGGAGCCTGAGCCTGTGGACAAACTACTGATTACCGGCGGCGCCACTTTGTCAGGAACCGTCAAGATTTCAGGTGCCAAGAACGCGGCCCTGCCAATTCTGGCCGCTACCTTGCTGGCACAGGAAAAGGTAACCATACGGAACGTCCCGCACCTCAAGGATGTCACCACGATGCTGTCATTACTGCAGATGATGGGCGTCGAGGTGACTGTTGACGACAACCTGACGGTCGAGATTGATGCTGGCAATGTCAACAAATTCGAAGCGCCCTACGATCTCGTCAAGACGATGCGGGCATCGATACTTGTACTCGGGCCACTCCTGGCTCGATTTGGCGCGGCGGACGTGTCCTTGCCCGGCGGTTGTGCTATCGGCGCGCGTCCGGTCAATTTGCACGTCGCCGGTCTGCAAGCGATGGGAGCCGAAGTCATCGTTGAGGACGGTTTTATCAAAGCACGTGCCGATCGTTTGCAGGGCGCGCACATCGTTTTTGACACTGTCACGGTTACCGGTACTGAAAACCTGCTCATGGCTGCGGTGCTGGCGGAGGGCGAGACGGTCCTCGAAAATGCTGCGCGTGAGCCCGAAGTGCTGGACCTCGCGAACTTCCTGATCGGCATGGGCGCCCAAATTCAAGGCGCAGGCAGCAGCACTATTGTTGTCCAGGGCGTCGAGAGCCTGAGTGGTACGGAATACTCGGTTCTCCCGGATCGCATTGAAACCGGGACGTATCTTGTGGCAGCGGCGATGACCGGCGGCCATATCCGGGCGGTCAATGCGGCGCCGGACACGCTGGAGGCCGTGCTTATCAAGCTCAAGGAAGCGGGGGCCGCTATCGAAACCGGCGCTGACTGGATCGATATCAACATGCGTGGCAGGCGACCCAAATCCGTCAATATCCGGACGGCCCCTTACCCTGCGTTTCCGACTGACATGCAGGCGCAGTTTTGCGCCCTGAACACCATTGCGAGCGGCGTGGCTACGGTTACCGAAACTATCTTCGAAAATCGATTTCAGCACCTGCTCGAAATGCAGCGCATGGGCGCAGATATCAAGATCGAAGGGCACACGGCGATATGTACCGGGGTAAGGAGACTAACGGCGGCACCCGTGATGGCGACGGACCTTCGAGCCTCGGCCGGACTGGTGCTGGCCGGCCTCGCGGCAAAAGGAGAGACGCTGGTCGATCGCATTTATCACGTCGACCGGGGCTATGAGCGCATTGAGGAAAAACTCGGTCAGCTCGGAGCGGTAATACGCCGGGTGGTTTGAACGACTATCTTGGGTCTTCCGGCCGCTCGACGGCCGTGACTGTAGCCGTGAAGCGCTCGCCGTCCCTCATACCCGCGACCTCTACTGTGTCTCCCGGGCGCGTGCTGGCGGAAATGAGCAAGGCCTGGCGCTGCGAGTAAACGGCTTCGCCGTTGAGTTCGAGGATCACATCGCCAGCGCGCAAACCAGCCGTTGCCGCCGGACCCCCCTCATAGACCTGGGTCAGCAGGATGCCATTGCCCGTTTCGATGCCCATTGAGGCACGCTCGGAATTGGTCAGGTCGTCCGGGAGCAAGCCCATATAACCCCGCACTACACGGCCGTTCTGCTTGATCTGGTCAACAACTCCCCGCACCAGGTCTACGGGGATGGCAAAACCGATGCCTTCGGTCCCTATATCCTGGGCAAGTACCGCGGTATTGATGCCGACGAGTTCGCCCAGGCTGTTGACCAGCGCGCCGCCCGAATTACCGGCGTTAATGGCGGCATCGGTTTGAATGAAGTTTTCGAAAGTGACGAGATTCAGAAGTCCGCGTCCGGTCGCGCTCACAATTCCCTGTGTAACCGAAGTCGTCAGTCCGTAGGGATTGCCGATGGCCAGGACCACATCGCCGATACGCAAAGTATCCGATCGGCCCAGCTGGATGGCGGGCAGGGTCCCAAGGTCGATCTTCAGCAGAGCCAGGTCCGTTTCTGCGTCGACACCCACGGTCTCCGGTTCGGTGATGCGGCCGTCACTCAGCTGGACTCGAATTTCTGCAGCGGTGGCAACCACATGGTAGTTCGTGACCAGGTAACCTTCCGGGTCAATGATCACCGCTGAGGCAAAACTCGTTTCTACCCGGAATCGGGTCCTTTCAGTGCCGGAAACCTGGTCCTGGACGAGGCGTTTGGTGTAAATATTGGCAACCGAAGCGGAACTCTGGTCCACGGCGTCGGCAAAACTGGCAGGCTGAAGCGGGGCCGTAACGCCCGGCATCAGGTCGGGGCGCAGCAAAACCACGATAAAAGCGACCGCCAGCCCGACAATGATCGACTGGAATAGAAATACGAGCGCTGATTTCAATCCGGACAAGCGATGCCCCCGTAATTTGCCCTGACAATTGCTGGCGGCTAGCCACAAACGACCGCCCCCGTGTATAATGCGCCGTGGTTCCGCATCGAGTCCCGGGGTTACCGTCATCCTGACGGCAAACCGAGTCGGCTGCAAATCTACCAGTATCGATATTAAGCAACAAAGCGCTAAAAAAAACAGGCCGTGACAAGTACGGCGTATGGGAGTGCCTGATGACTGAAGACGACCTTGATCGCAATAGGCGTCATTTCCTTACTGTAGCCACAGCTGTTACCGGTGTAGCCGGAGCAGGTGTTGCTGCAATTCCTTTCATTTCTTCACTCAAGCCGAGCGCACGAGCGCAGGCCCTGGGTGCGCCGGTTGAAGTGCCCATAGGGTCACTGCAACCCGGAGAAATGCTGCGAGTGTTATGGCGTGGCAAGCTCGTATTCGTATTGCGGCGCAGCAAAGAGATGCTGGCCAATTTGAGCGATGACGCGGGCCTATTGAGGGATCCGAATTCGGAAGAGAAAGACCAGCAGCCGGATTATGCGGCCAACGGGACACGCTCGTTGCGGCCCGAGTACCTGGTCGTTGAGGGCTCATGCACCCATCTGGGCTGCGCGCCGCTGCAGGATTTTGATGTGCGCCCGGCGGAAGGCTGGGGCGGCGGTTTCTTCTGCCCTTGCCATGGCTCGAAATTTGACCTGGCGGGCCGCGTCTACAAAGGTGTGCCGGCGCCGACAAACTTGCGCGTGCCACCGCACCGATTTGTCAGGGATGACCTGATTTTGATCGGCCAGGATACGGGAGCAGCGTAATGGCAAGAATCGAAGCAGAAGTCGGCAAGCCGCAGGGTGGATTCATGAAATGGATCGACGATCGTTTTCCTTTCACGTCGACGATGAAATACCACGCGACAGAATATTATGCGTCCAAGAATTTCAACGTCTGGTATGTGTTTGGCGTGCTTGCATTCGTAGTGCTGTTCATCCAGCTCTTTACCGGTATTTTCCTCACCATGAATTACAAACCGTCGGCGGCTGAGGCCTTCGCGTCGGTTGAGTACATCATGCGTGACGTCGAATGGGGCTGGTTGATCCGCTACATGCATTCAACGGGTGCTTCGTTCTTTTTCATCATTGTTTATCTGCACATGTTCCGGGCGATGCTCTACGGTTCGTACAAGAAGCCGCGGGAGTTGATCTGGATCATCGGCATGCTGATATTCCTGGTGTTGATGGCAGAGGCCTTTGCCGGCTACCTGTTGCCCTGGGGGCAAATGTCCTACTGGGGTGCGCAGGTCATCATCTCTTTGTTCGGCGCGATCCCCTGGGTCGGAGATGCTCTCGTTGAGATTATTCGCGGTGATTACTCCATTTCCGATATCACGTTGAATCGTTTCTTCGCTTTGCACGTGATCGCTTTGCCACTGGCGCTTATCGGCCTGGTCTTTGTACATATCGTTGCTTTGCATGAGGTTGGCTCGAACAACCCGGACGGCATCGAGATCAAGAATAACAAGGGCCCCGATGGCGTGCCGCTGGACGGCGTTGCTTTTCATCCTTACCACACGTCCAAAGACCTGGTCGCAATTATCATCTTCCTGATGATCTTCTGTTCGGTTGTATTTTTCGCGCCGGACATGGGCGGTTATTTCCTGGAGCACGCAAATTTTGAACCGGCCAACCTCACGGCAACGCCTGAGCATATTGCGCCGGTGTGGTACTTCACGCCTTTCTACGCAATATTGAGAGCGGTGCCCGACAAACTTTGGGGATTCATCCTGTTTGGCTTGTCGGTATTATTGCCGCTGTTCCTGCCCTGGCTCGACAGGTCAAGGGTCAAATCGATACGTTACCGTGGCTGGATTTACAAATCGGCGCTATCGACATTCGTCGTGACTTTCCTGGTGCTGGGTTGGTTGGGAACGATGCCTGCTGAGCCCGTGTACGTCCTTATCGCGCGCGTGTTCTCCGTCATCTACTTCGCATTCTTCATACTGATGCCGTACTACACGACGATCGATAAAACGAAGCCCGTCCCGGAGAGGGTTGTCTACCATGGATAAATTCCTTCGCTACGCCAAAGTGACTCTGTTGGCTGCCTTCCTCGTAACGACACCGGTCTTCGCGGCCGGTGGTGGTGCGAAGCTCGCATCAGCCAACATCGATCCTGACAATGTCAATTCCCTGCAGCGCGGGGCGGCCAATTTCATGAACTACTGTTCGGGTTGTCATTCGGCGCGCTACGTTCGATACAAGACTATTGGCAAGGATCTGGATCTGTCCGAAGAGATGCTGGTCAACAACCTGATGTTCAATGCCGAGAAGACCTTTGAAACGATCCAGGCCTCGATGCCGGCGGCCGACGCTGCTCGCTGGTACGGGACAGCGCCGCCGGACCTGTCTTTGATGGCGCGGGCGAGGGGCGCGGACTATATCTACAATTTCCTGAAGGGCTTTTATGTCGATAAGGAAAGTCCGACAGGTGTGGATAACCTGGTACTCGCTGGCACCAGCATGCCGAACGTTTTGTGGGAGCTGCAGGGCTACCAGACCGCTCATTTTGACAGGCATGACAATGCGGATGGCTCGGTTACGACGACATTTGAGGGTTTTGAACAAATAGCGGCTGGCACGATGGATTCAGAGGATTTCGACGAATTTGTCCGCGATACAGTCAATTTTCTTGCCTACATGGCGGAGCCCGTTCGTGGGTTTCGTGTGGATCTGGGTAAGTGGGTAATCATCTATCTCATCTTTTTCCTACTCATCGCACGGATGCTGAAGAAGCAGATTTGGAAGGACGTAAAGTAATGGCAGTTGTAGCCAATCGGCGATCAGTAATGACCTTGTTCTCGCGACCGACTGATATTCACAGTCATCGTACTCGGCTAGTTTTGGCTGAGAAGAACATCAATATGGAAATTGTCAATATCCCGGGTCCGGATTTGCCCGAGGATCTGATGGATCTCAATCCTTACCACACGGTGCCCACGCTCGTGGATCGCGACCTGACCTTGTACGATTCACGGGTTATCGTGGAATATCTCGACGAGCGGTTTCCACATCCGCCGCTGATGCCCGTGGACCCCGTAACGCGTGCACAGTTTCGCCTTGCGCTGTTTCGCATTGAGTCGGACTGGTATTCGATCGCAGAGGAAGCTGAAACCAGCGCTGACGGTAAACTCGGCAGCAAGGCTCGCAAGATGCTGCGTGAAAGTATTCTGCAAAGTGCCGAACTGTTTGGCGCGCGGCCATTTTTCCTGAGTGAGGAGTTTTCCCTCGTGGATTGCACCATCGCGCCGTTGCTGTGGCGTCTTCCGGTATATGGGATTGAGCTAGGGAAGGGCGCAGAGCCGATCGAGGCCTACATGCAACGCGTGTTTGCTCGCCGTTCATTCCGGCAGAGCTTGACCGAGCTGGAACAGGAAATGCGTTTATAGCTTTTCTGGGGTTAAGTTAAGTTTGAAGCGAGTGGTCAGATTGGTGGTAAGCTAGCTGCACCGAACGAGACCTTCAGAATAAGATTCGTGAATAAATCCAGTCGCTCAAAACGTCCTTATCTGATTCGCGCAATGCACGAATGGATGGGAGACAACTCACACACGCCGCATATTGTCGTTGATACGTCGATCGATGGTGTTCATGTTCCGACAGAGCACATCAAAGATGGCAAGATCATCCTGAATATCAGCGAGTCTGCCGCACACAATCTCAAGTTGACGAATGACGCTGTAAGTTTTCGCGCGCGATTCAGTGGTGTGCCTTTCGACGTCTGGGTACCGATGCAATCGGTACTGGGTATTTACGCACGCGAAACCGGCCAGGGAATGATCTTTTCCCAGGATACCGAATCGGCCGAACATGTTGGGCGGCCAGAAGAGCAAGCTGATCTCGAAGAGACACGCTCCCGGCCACACCTGACGATAGTCAAGTAACAATCGTCAGGCAGACGAGACGGTCACTCCCCCAGCAGCGTGGCGTCGATCAAATCACAGAGGCAGTGAATCACTACCAGGTGCACTTCCTGGATGCGGGCTGTTCGGGTAGCGGGTACCCGGATTTCCACATCACCCGGCTCAAAAATGTCCGCCATCCTGCCGCCATCCCGTCCAGTCAGGGCGACGACCTTCATACCGCGCTCGTGGGCAGCGGCAATCGCGCGGATAACGTTCTCGGAGTTACCCGAGGTCGAAATCGCCAGCAGCACGTCCTGGGCCTTGCCGAGGGCGCGCACCTGTTTTGAAAATATTTCTTCGTAGGCGTAATCGTTCGAAATCGATGTCAGCGTTGAGCTGTCAGTGGTCAACGCAATGGCAGGGAGTCCCGGACGTTCCATCTCGAACCGATTGAGGAGCTCAGACGAAAAGTGCTGTGAATCCGCCGCGGAACCACCATTGCCGCAGCTCAGAATCTTGCCGTCGTCGAGGAGTGCATCGCTCATTAGCTGGCCAGCCGCAGCGATGCTGTCTGCAATCTGGTCCACAGCGGTTTGTTTGGTTGCGATGCTTTCCGCGAAGTGATCGCGAACACGGGTTACAGGATCCATGGCTACTCCGCTCTATCTGCCTCTTGGCAAGTCTATCAGCAGTCGGCTACAGGGATGAATTATTCGGGCGAAATGCGTCCTTGATCCAGGTGACGCTCGGCATTTCCGCACCCTGGATCGCGACCACATCAAAGCGCATGGTGTGCGCAGCATAGCGCCTGTTTTTTGCTACGAACATCGCCGCCGTTCGGATGATTTTACGTTGCTTGTGGTATTCCACGGTTTCGACCGGCGCGACGAAGTCAGTCGATGCGCGGTATCGAACCTCGATAAAGGTAAGGCAGCCGTCGTCCAGCATGATCAGATCGATCTCGCCGCCACGGCGATGAAAGTTTCGGGCTACGGGCTGAAGACTGTGTTGCCGAAGGTAGTCGAACGCGAACTGCTCCGCGCGTTGCCCTACAAGTCCTGTGTTTCGTCGTCCCACGGGGCATCGTCAGCGGCGTCTGGCCTGATCAGCTCGCCTTCGTTACTAAGGTCCTGAATAGGCCCACCGATGTCTTCCTTGCGTGGCAAAGCGGTGACCTCACCTCGCTGGAACTGCGCCCAGGCAAGACGCCTGTGCACACGGCCGTTCTGGTCCAGGAATAGCTGGCCTGTGGCACCGTCAAGTTCGATGCTTTCAAGACCGCGATTGGCGTACAGAGCGGCGATCAGGTTGTAGGCGTCAAAACCCATTGCGTGCAGGCGGCCCAGCTGGCGTTCCTGCGGCCAATATTTCGCGTAGCTTGCTGGCAGGAAGCGGATCCAGGGTTGCGGGTCGACCAGCCATGGCGTGTCGGCAAACATGATGCCGTTCAGATCGGCATTGGAGCGGCCGTCGAGCGAATGGATAGACGAGGTTGAGTAAGTTGGCAGGTCGCCGGAATAGTGAAACTTGAGCTGTGACTTTAGCAATCGAGCGGGCCCGGCGGCTGCGGCCAGGAAGATAAACTCGGCGTCCTGACGTCGGCGCGGATCGAACTGTAAATTGGTACCAAGATTGGCGCGCATTCTTTGGTATCGCTGCGCGCTGCCGCTAAGACCCATCAGGGTTTCAATTTCGACCGAGAAATCCTGCTTGTCGGGTGCATAGGTTCTGTAGTCGAGCAGGGTTCCGCCCAGGCCTTCGAATTCGGTGGCAAAACTTTGCAGGACACGTCGGCCCCAGTCATTGCTCGGTACGAGAGCAACAGCACGAGTATAGCCGTCGTCCAGGGCACGTATCGCAGCGGATGCAGCCTCATCCTCGGGCGCAAGCGCGAACTGGTACAGGCCAGGTGGCGGGAGCGTTTCGTCGGGGAGGTAATTCAGCGTCAGGACCGGAACCGGCACGAGAATGTTATTCGCGAGCTCAATCACGCTCTCCCGAAGCAAGGGCCCGACGACGAACTCGGCACCGTCCGATACAGCCGCCTGGTAGGCGGCACTCGCGCCACCTTCGTTGTTGACGTCATAAATACGCACGGACTGTCGATCATCGAGTGCGCTGGCAGTTGCAAAATACGCGCCAAGGAAACCATTCTGAATTGCGTTGCCAGCGGCGGCGGACCGACCTGTCAGCGGCAGCAGCAGGGCGACCTGGCGCGGGTAACTGAGCGATTCCTGATCGACGCTGCTGATCTCGCCGATGACGTCGAGCGCCGGGTGGCCCGGATAGGTGCTGCGCCAGCGAGCGACGCCATTGTTCCAGCCGACGCCCTGTTGCCCGGTAGTCGTCGCCAGCGAGCCCAGGGTGAGCCAGCCACGCGTTTCCTCATTTCTGACACTCTGGGCAGATTCGCGTAGAACTTCAGGGTTGCTGAACAGAAGTCCTGCCCAGAGGCGTTTACGATTTTGTTCGATTGCCCGGGAGTCGCTGAGCCAGGATTCGCGCTGCATCATCAATTCGACGGCCCGCGCCGGATCCTGTTTCTGAATCCACGCATCGGCTCGCAGCGCCTCAACGCGCAGGCGATCTCGCAGGGACAGCGATTGCCGGCTCATCGGTTCCAGAACGGAGAGTGCGGCGTCCGGGTCTCCGCGATACAGGGACAATGCCGCCGTATTGGTATTCCATATGGCGAGCAAGGCGCCCGAAGCGGGCTTCTGGATGCTGGCCATCGCCTGGCGGGCGCGCGCTACATCGCCGGCGTCCAGCCATTGTTCTGCGGCCAACAAGGTCAGACGATCATGCTCAGGTCCCGACGCAGTGGTCGCGAGACCGATGTAGGCGCCCGCGGCTGCGCTGTGCTGACCGTCTCGCGCCATTTGCTCGGCATGTCGCTCGACCGACCCCGTAAAACCGCCGATACTCGTCGTTTCGCAAGCGCTCAGTAGAAGCAAGCTTGCGAGCAACGCAGCAATGCTTGCCAGTTGGCGTAAATTGGCGGCAGGATGGTGTGAATTCGTCATACAGTCATATCGCAAATCATCAATCGTCGAACACTCATTTTTCAGATTTAAAGGGTCGAAAGCCAGTGAGCGGTACACTTTTCATTGTTGCAACGCCGATCGGAAATCTTGAAGACCTGTCACCGCGAGCACGCCAGACACTCGCTGATGTGAGTCTCATTGCCGCCGAGGATACCCGGCACACCGGGCGATTGCTAATGCATATCGGCTGTAAAACGCGACTAATGGCCTTGCATGATCACAATGAAGAGAAGGCGGTCGCCGGCGTTCTGGCGGTCCTTCTCAATGGCGAGTCAGTCGCGCTGGTCAGCGACGCCGGCACGCCGCTGGTCAGCGATCCTGGATTTCGACTCGTTCGAGCGGCGCACGAGCACGGCGTTACCGTGTCGCCGATTCCGGGAGCAAGCGCATTGACGGCAGCACTGTCGGCGGCCGGGATTCCGACCGATCGTTTTTGCTTTGAGGGCTTTGCACCTGCGAAACAGGCAGCCCGCAAGAATTGGCTGGAGAACCTCAGGAGCGAGCGACACACGCTGGTTATTTATGAATCAGTACATCGCATCGCCGAGTGTCTGGCTGATATGGTTGACGTATTTGGAGCAACAAGAGCGGCGTTCATTGGTCGGGAACTAACCAAGATTCACGAACAGTGCGTTCACGCTACGCTGGGGGAATTGCAGGCACAGGTTGCGAACAAAACCATTGTGGAAAAGGGTGAGTTCGTCATTGTGGTAGCGGGTTGTGCCGACGACCACGAGTCTCCGCTCGAAATTGATCGACTATTGCGAGCACTTGCCGACCGACTGTCGGCGAAGGATGCGGCGAAAGTAGCGGCCGAAGCAACCGGGCTGAAGCGCAATGCGTTGTACGAAAGACTGCTCGAACTAAAGGACTGAACGCTGCGCAAAGCTGATGACTGAAGCGGACGAAAAAGCGAAACGGAAAAGCAAAGCTTCGTGGCGACCGGATCTTCTCTATTCCCTGGTGCTGTTTCTGGTTGCTGTGTTTGCTATTGGGTTTGCAATCCAAAAAGTCGGGGTGCTGTCCGGCGACTACAGTTGGGGAACGGCGATTTTCTTCTTGGGATTTGGCCTGTTTACGATCACTACAGGGTTCCCGCACCCCGGTTTCGGCCACATTTCCTTCGATCGTGTCGCGCAGGTCGCGTGCATTCTGGTTCTCGGTCCTGTCGACGCCGCCTGGATCAATGGTCTGGCGTCATTCATTTATCCCTGGCACAGGATGCTTGGAGGCACTTCGGGCCGTACGGTTCTGACCGCGGCCTGTAACAATTCGGGACTGATGTCGCTCCTCATTTTGTTGTGTGGCTCCCTGTATCAATATCTCGGCGGCCCGGTGCCCTTGTTTGCACTGGATCTTCGCACTGCCGGATTGCTGCTATTGCTCATGCTGAGCATGCAGTTCCTCAACGACCTCGGAATGATGGTTATATTCTACCTTCGTAACCTGCACCCTACGTCGTTGTTTAATGCATTCAGCTCCGCGGTGGAGTCGGTGTCGGTGTTGCTGGCAATAATCGTCGCTATCGCCTATACGACAGCAGACCCCGAATACTTTGCGTTGCTGGTCGTTGTGCTGTGTATCTTGATGTCGGTGCTAAGACAGTACGCACTGATGCGCTTCCGACTTGAAGCACTGGTAGAAGAGCGCACCGAGGAATTACGTGTTCAATCTATTGAGTTCGAGCGCCAGGCAACGCACGACAATCTCACGGGCCTCGTCAATCGGCGCTACGCTGACGATTATCTGCAACGAGAAATCGAGGTAGCACATCGCCATGGTCGCGAGTTTACGATTGCACTGGCGGACATAGATCATTTCAAGGAAATAAACGATCGTCATTCACACGCCGTGGGCGATGAAGTACTCAGGCGGGTCGCTAAAATTCTCGTTGATCGTTGTCGCAAGACAGATGTGGTTGCGCGTTACGGTGGCGAGGAGTTTCTTCTTTGTTTTCCTGATGCGGATGCCACATTCGCAGAGCATATCTGCAACCAGGTTCGGATCGCTGTACAGAATGCCAATTGGTCTGACATAGAATCACCGACAGGTGAGGCGTTGCGGGTGACGATCAGCATTGGAATAGCGGAATCGCTGGATGAGTCGCGCCGGACGACCGTGTTGAATGAAGCCGACACGCGACTCTATCGAGCAAAAAACGAGGGTCGCAATCGTGTTGTTTCATAAGGAGTCAGAA
>Ga0224496_10001402_pt1 | contig 15110 bp, 15 predicted proteins | sample SF_Jul11_sed_USG_2_FD_168127 | JGI IMG/M metagenome (GOLD analysis project Ga0224496, IMG submission 168127) | Sediment microbial communities from San Francisco Bay, California, United States - SF_Jul11_sed_USGS_8_1 | ecosystem: Environmental > Aquatic > Marine > Sediment | place: USA...
GAGATATTGGCGTGAAGGCATCAAACAACTATCTGAAGATTCGGAAATTCAACGGCTCGCCACCCATCTCACTCAAAGTGAGAGAGATAGTCGACCATCGCCTTAGACCGATCCGTCGCATCTAAAATTCCCGAAGCCACCGCAACCCCATTCGCTCCAGCACGGCGCAACTCACTGACGGAATCTGGCCTAATTCCGCCAATGGCAAAGATCGGCAGGGCTGTCAGATTTCGAATATGCTTCATACCCTGAATGCCAACGACTGGATCATGATCAGACTTGGTGCCGGTCGGGAAAATTGGTCCAAATCCCAAATAATCGGCCCCACCCTCGGTTGCCTGTTGAACGTGGTGAGGATTGTGAGTGGAGACGCCTATGAGCATCTCTTGGCCCACCAGGTTTCGGGCCAAGGTGAGCGGCAAATCAGTTTGGCCTAGATGGACCCCATCGGCTCCAACGGCCATGGCCAGATCGCAACGGTCATTGACCACGAAAACGATGTCGAATGCAGCCGCGATATCCCGAAGTGCCCTGGCGACTTCATAGGCTTGCTGCATCGACCCAAGTTTATTGCGATATTGCACGAGCTTCACTCCAACTTCTCCCGCTTCACGCATCACATCCAGCAATGAACAATGCGAGGCCCAACGTTGATCAAGAATAAGATAGAGTCCGGCGAGTTGAGAAAAAAAACGGCAACGCGACGCGCCTAGAGAGGTCATACCGACTGCAAGGTTAAGAAGCGATCCAAGAATCGAGTCGAGACGGGACCTTTTTGGAAGTCTGGATGATCCAAGATTCGCCGATGAAGAGGAATATTGGTTTGAATCCCTTCGATGACAAATTCATCCAATCCTCGGCGCATGCGGGCCATCGCCTCAGCGCGATCCCGCCCATAACTCATGAGTTTGGCAATCATTGAGTCATAAAAAGGGGACACCACACCCGTCGTATCCATGGCCGTATCGACGCGAATGCCTGGCCCCCCTGGCACACAAAATTTGGTCACGGTCCCCGGACACGGCGTTAAACGATCTGGGTCTTCGGCATTAATACGGCATTCAATCGCATGCCCTAGGAGCTGGATATCTTTTTGTTTATAGGAAAGCTCTTGGCCTGCCGCCACACGAATTTGTTCTTTAATGAGATCAACGCCGGTAACCATCTCTGTGACACCATGCTCAACTTGAATACGCGTATTGACTTCCATGAAAAAAAACTGCCCCGTGTTATCCATGAGAAATTCAACCGTTCCGGCATTGCGATACTTGACGGACTTCATCACCTTCACCGCCACCTGCCCCATTTTTTGGCGTAAGGTCTCATCCAACGCTGGCGAAGGGGACTCTTCGATCACTTTTTGATACCGTCGTTGGACGGAACAATCTCGTTCATGAAAATGCACGACATGTCCATGGTGATCGGCCATCACTTGAAATTCAATATGCCGAGGATCTTCAAAAAACCGTTCAAGATACACACCACCATGTCCAAACGCCGTATGGGCTTCCAATTGTGCGGATTCTACGGCCTGGCCTAAATCTTCTTCATGCCAAACCACTCGCATGCCTCGACCACCCCCGCCAGCTGACGCTTTCACAATCACCGGGAATCCAAGTTTTTTGGCCACAGCCAGACAAGCCTTTGGATCGTCAATTTCTCCATCGCTACCTGGCAAAACTGGAATACCATGCTTTTTCATATGGGCCCGCGCATGGGATTTATCACTCAAAAGCGCGATATGCTCTGAAGATGGACCGATGAATGTGATGCCAATGGATTCACACACTTCAGCAAAATGGGCATTTTCGGCCAAAAACCCATACCCCGGATGAATGGCATCCACGCCCGCGATTTCGGCAGCACTCAACACATTGGGGATATTTCGATAACTCAAGCCCCCTTCAGCCGGCCCCACACAGACATGTTCGTCCGCATACTTCACATGCAGGGACTGCGTATCAACCTCAGAATGAATGGCGACCGTGCGAATCCCTAATTCTCGACATGCCCGAATCACTCTGAGGGCGATTTCCCCACGATTGGCAATTAGAATTTTTTTAAACACAAGTCATCCTCACGGACATCCACATGAGTCAGGGTTCCTAGTTTTCGCCATATTCGCCAACTATGAGGGACTCAAGCCTTATGGGCCACACGTCAATTAAGGGTGGACGCTAGAGCGGATCAAGGAGAAAGAGGGGTTGGCCAAACTCAACCGGCGTGGTGCTCTCCACTAACACTTTCACAATTTTCCCGTCGGTCTCCGCTTCAATTTCATTCATGAGTTTCATGGCCTCAACAATACACAACACTTGCCCTTTTTTGACAACCATGCCTTCTTCAACGTAAGGATCGGCATCAGGAGAAGAAGCCCGATAAAACGTTCCGACAATGGGCGATGTGACGGTCAGAAAGTGAGAGGATTCCGCAGGTGAAGGAGTCGGTGGAGATCCCAAAGTCTGATTGGAGCTCTCCGTCGTCTTGACCAGATCGACAGATGCCGATGTCACCGTTGGGGCCGGATCTCGCCGCACACGAATCCGTACACCTTTTTTTTCTAATTCCAATTCAGTGAGATGATACCGATTGAGGAGTTCGACAAGATCCTCAATTTCTCTTCTCGTTGAGTCAGGCATACGTTATCTATTCGAAAATGGTGAGTAACGGCTTCAGGTTATTCAGCGAACGCGTTCGACATAGGCTCGTGTCCGAGTATCAATTTTAATGATTTCTCCAGATTCAAGATAGAGAGGAACCTTGACAGTCGCACCCGTTTCAACCGTGGCGGGCTTGGTCCCCCCAGATGCCGTATCTCCGCGAATGCCGGGATCTGTCTCCACGACTTTGAGTTCCATAAATATTGGCAATTCGACTGAAATGGGTTCACTCTGATACAGCAACACTTTCACGATCGTATTTTCCTTCAAGAGATCGACATTTTCGCCCAATTGGCTTTTGGAATAGGTCACCTGTTCATAGCTCGTCGTATCCATGAACGAAAAGTCATCCCCACCACTATAGAGAAATTGCATTTCACATTCATCTAAATTGGGCTCTTGAAATTTTTCCCCTGAACGAAACGTGCGATCAATCACGGACCCAGTTTTATATCCCTTCAGCTTGGTTCGAACAAACGCGGGGCCTTTCCCGGGTTTCACATGTTGAAATTCCACAATATAGAAGGGCTGGCCATCTATCTCAAGTCTCGCCCCATTTCGAAAATCGGCTGTTGAAATCACGACGGGTACTCCTGATTAAAAAATAATATGAATAATTATGGGTTATCCTGAAGGGCTTGGACGAGCGCCCGAAGCCCTAACACATAACTTTGGGAGCCAAAACCAGAAATTTGCCCTAGCGCAATAGCGGCTAAATACGACCGCCGCCGAAAGGATTCTCGCCCATGGATATTCGACATATGGACTTCAACCATCGGAAGGCCAACCCCAACAATGGCATCCCGAAGGGCGATACTCGTATGGGTATAGCCACCCGCGTTTAAAACCAGCCCTTGAAATTGGGAGGGAGCTTGTTGAATCCAGGTCACCAACTCCCCTTCAATATTGGATTGTCGCGTTTCCACAGCGACCCCCAACTCTTTTCCCAAGCTTCTGAGCATGGCGTTAATTTCATCTAAGGTTGCCGACCCATACACGCCCGGCTCCCGAGTGCCGAGCAAATTGAGATTGGGACCATGCAGGACCAGAATGTGTAACATGTTTACGTCAAGCAAGTACGGTTAGATCGAGAAGAATCGGAAAATTTGGAACTAGGGCATAGGGAATCAATGGAGCCTGCACACGATAGGATGGGATAAATTCTACCAGCGCTAGAAGGATGGGTCAACGCAAGTGATTCCCTAACCTTAAAGGTACAGCCCCCCGACTCGCTCCATGAGTACTCGACGTAACTCCACCATCGCCATGGTATCGCGGCCACAGTATTCTTCCAAGGCCTGTGCGATCTGGGCCCGTTCCATGAGATCGGCTTCGGAAAAAACCATTTTTTGGTACATCACCGCCGCCACCGCACCATTTTGAATGGACAGATCGTTATACGCTAAATCCGGGACGAGGGCGGGCAACACCGATTTAATTGAAAAGGATCCCTGGAAATCGGGATGATAATAATGTTGCTGAATGACCGAAAGAAGATCCCACAGGCGCCGCACCACTTTGGACAAGGCCGACTTAAACTGAGGAAGCACATCCCCCAGCGCAAAGAGAAGAAACCGTTCGTATTCAGAATAGACACAGATCGACCCTGTTTCCCCTAAACTCTCTAACAAGTGCTGCGCGAGTTCCTCGCGTGGATCGCGTCCATCCGTACACAGATACTGATGGTGAACCACCGTCCCATCTTCATATTCAATATGGTTGGACCACTGAAACGGCATAGGTCGATAGGGCCGAGTGTAAGCAAAGATCGGAATGGCCGGCATGAAAGTCTCAAAATCCAAATGATGAACCGGATATCGAACCGATTGCAAACGGGCACGCAACAGCGGCGAGATCCATTCCACATTATCTTTCACATGTTGCTGGATATCCGACAATTGAATATGGGGGGGAATCTCATCCATCGTCTCCACCCCTTCCCGCATCAAGACTTTCTGCAACTTCGAACTCCCTGGAAGATAAAACACCCAACGCCGGGACTTTTCTTTGGTGCAATGATTCCAAAAAGGACATTCATAGGGTTGATGGCAATGTCCATCTGGGGGAATCATTGGCGGGTCAGGCTCCGTTAACACACGCCACATCTCTTCGAGTTGCGGCTGAACGAGCACACGACGTGCTTGCACATCTTCTGTCATATTATCAATCGCAAACATTTCCTCCAAATTTAACGTTCCGCCCAAAAACACATATTGCGTGTTGAGATGCATCAAATAACAGCCATCGACAACCAGCCCAGCGCCTTCTAACACCGCAGATTGAATCGCTAGATCATCCAAGTGCGTCGCCTTCACTTTGGATGTGGCCTTCACCTCGATTAATCGCCACCGAACCGCATCCAGGCGTTCAATGACATCCACACGGACAAGAATACCCTGCCACACCAACGCACCTTCGAAAATCGCCTTCACATTGGGATCAGCAATGAGTTCAGCTGTCCGAGTCAACGCCGCAGGAATTTGGCGATGCGTTTCTTCGACTAACACCCCACCGGGGAAAAACTCTCTGGCGAGAACACCTACATCGGTTCCCATATCCATGATAGCGCGACGATCTGGCGTGGGCGGAGTCGCCAATTCTGGTGAATGAATCTCCAAATACAATCGCTTATGGCATTGCAGCCCGGCCAAAAATCGGCTTTTGGATAAACGATGCGTAGGCACGGCTGGCCCTGAGGAATTGCCAGGTCCAGGAACAATCGGGATGGAGCTAAGAGGATTCACTGCGACAATTTCATCTTAAGGCAAGTGGCCGCATGGTTGAAGAAGAAAATTTTTCCATCTGCCGCTCTTTCGTAGAGCTGGAGAAAATTCATGGTAGTTACGCGAGCCCCATTCATCCTGGTACCATGAACATCATGACGAACGGTCCTCATTCAACTAATCACGCTTGGGCCAAACAGCATTCCCAGACCAAGGGTAACAATAACAACATCAGTCAGATTGCCCAAGCGATAGGCCAATTACTTGATGCGTCCCTGACCATTCCAGGGACAACCATTAAAATTGGCCTTGACCCGCTCATTGGTCTTATTCCCGGGATAGGTGACCTTATCAGTAATGGGATTGGATCGTCCCTCCTGTTTTTAGCCACCAAAGCTGGAGTGCCACGAATTGTCATCCTGCGAATGTCCCTTAACATCGTGATCAACATGGGAGTAGGAGCCATCCCCGTTATTGGCGATCTCTTTTCCATCTGGTTTAAAAGTAATCTCCAAAATGCCCAGCTGCTCCATCGACATTCTCAAACAATCACTCCAGTCACCACCCTAATCGATTGGGTATATGTCAGCACGATTGCCATAGGCATCATCCTTGTGCTTGGCCTAACATTGAGTGGTATTTTATGGTTAGGCTCTTCCCTTCTCGCCCTCCTGGCCCAGTCAGGCTAGAATTCTTGTTGATCCCCTGACACCGACATCTCCAAATGACCTAGAGTAATTGAGAGCCTATTTCATCCGCAAATTGACGACCTTTGGCCGTCAGTGCCACACGTTCAGGCGTTTGCACGAGATACTTCTTCTCGAGAAAGGAAGCCAATGACGCCGCCCAGGCCGGATCGCGTGCATTGAGGTCAATCCAACCGTTTGGCACCCCCTCCAGCATCCGTAAACCAAAGACCACCCGCTCTTTGTGTTGTTGAAAAATCGATAGCGTTTCTCGTTCCGTCACGGCTAAGTCCCCATGTTCAAGGCGCAGGCAGTACTGCTCAAGATTGGCCACATTTCCAAAACGACATCCGGCCACATAGGATTGAGCACTAGGACCCAACCCCAGAACATCTTCCCCCTGCCAATACCGTCGATTATGTCGGCATTGAAAACCGGATTTCGACCAATTGGAAATTTCATATTGACAAAACCCCGCAAGCTCTAGTTGCTCAATCGCATGAAGCTGCAATTCTTTTTCTCGATCCGAGTCTAGTAATCGGAACTCACCACGACGGAAGGCAGAATCAAACCGAGTCCCCTCCTCCACCGAAAGGGCATAACAGGAAAGATGCGTGGGTTCCCACTCACAGGCTAACCGGAGCGTGTTCTCCCACGAGGTAAAACTTTGTCCAGGAATCCCATACATCAGATCAATATTAACATTCGTGAACCCGGCCGGCTTGACCAGTCGGATTCCAGCCGTTGCCTCTTCAATGGTACTGGACAGGCCTAAGCGAATTCGTTCTTCTTGGACAAAGGTTTGTATCCCTATACTCAATCGCGTCACTCCAGCTTCAAGCAAGGTATTCAGATATTCACGCGTCAAGGATTCCGGGGTGGCTTCCACCGTCACTTCACAATCAGCCGTCAAAGAAAATGACCTCGCCACCCTCACCAAGACCGAAGATAATTGCGTGCGAGAGAGGGCAGTTGGCGTGCCTCCCCCCAAATAGACGGTCGAGACATCACGATGAGCAAGAACTGGGTGTTGACGATAAAGCTCAAGTTCGCGGTCAAGTGCCGCAAGAAATCGTGCCATCCGCTTCTCGTTTTCCATCACCAAGTAGAACGCACAAAAATGGCACCGCTTCACACAAAACGGCACATGGAGATAGAGCCCGATATCCCTGCGATTGGCCTCACGATGAAAAGCAGCCTTCGGCACATTTTTCACGTTAGCATCCATCTCTCAAATCACTCATTGGAATTTCAGACCAAACTTGTCTGCCTTAGGCGTTTTCTGAATGCCGCTCACGATAAATGGCTCGTGCCCCTTTTCTTTTCAACAAGCCCGAGACTTCTTTCACCATGGCTCGATTCCCACAAACATAGGCCGACGAATCCTGAACGGTTTGTAGATCCTGGAGAAGGTCAGTCACTCTTCCCTTCTCCCCTTTCCAGGCTGAGCTCGGTTGCGACAGCGTCACGACATAGGAAAAATTCTTATACTGGGATTTCCATGCTTCGAGTTCCTGCACATAATAACGATCCGACTCACTTCTCAGCCCCCAGAATAACGTCATTGATTGAGAACAGGGCTCCGATAAAAGAGTCTCCATCATGGACCATAGCGGGGCAATCCCAGTTCCCGTACCAATAAACAATAACGATCTTTCAGGTTCTTGTTGCAGGATGAATGATCCATGAGGTCCGGATAATTGAAGTTCAGCACCCAGCTCATTCTCCAATAAAAAAGTCGACCCTTTGCCCTTATCTTGACTATTTAATAATAAGATAAGTTGCCTTGAAGAATGCGGAGGAGATGCCAGAGAAAAGTATCGAAGAAAGGACGAATCTGAACCGGTATCTGGCACCGTCACGGCTATGGCTTGACCAGGCCGAAAGACCAGCTCTGTAGGCTCGATCATCTCCAGGGTCATTTCCCGAATATCTTGGGTCAAATGCTTAATTTGCAGGATTTTGGCTCGAAAGAGACGACCCGACATGGAAAAGAATGTAGTGAATCTCCAGCCTTCTGGCAAGTGAAAACTTCCATCTACCAGAGTGAGTCAACCTGTTCTTATCGTCGAGTTCTGTATTTTTTCCTACGAACCACGGCCTCCTTTTCATGCCAAAAAAAAATGGCAGGTACAACCTCTAAAAGTTGCACCTGCCATCCGAGCCAGCACAGAGTCAGCCAGAATTACTTCGCTTCTATCTGAATGGTCCGAGGCCTCGCCTTTTCTTGCTTGGGAATCGTGATCGTCAGCACTCCCTTATCATAGGTCGCTTTGGCCTCATCAGGATTCACCGTACTCGGAAGCACAAAGCTTCTTGAAAATTTTCCATAACGGGCTTCACGCACATGATACCCATCCTTGGATTTTTCCGTTTCTGTCTTGCGCTCACCTCGCACCTCCAGAGTTTGCTCCTTGACGGATATCTCAATGTCCTTCAGATCAATTCCTGCCAATTGAGCCTCAATCGCCACATGGTCTTTGTCTTCATACACATTGACCGGCGGTTGCCAGACAAGAGTCTCCGCATTTCTATCATCCCACATTGGACGCAACCCAAACGGGTGATCAAATAACCCATTCACTGTTCGCTCTAACTCAGTATAAGGATTCCATTTAACTAACATAGCGATTCCCTCCTTCTTTGATGAAAGTCATCAATTTAAAGCGTTTCCTTCACTCACCCAGCTGGGAAGGCTGTGTTGTCGATGATTTACAGATAAGCAGCAAAGAGGAAAAGTCAACCGCTTCGAGAATATATTAGGCTGCAGCGGAGAAGGAAATTTAAGACAGACAGCAAACCTATGCAACCGCCATTTTGCAGAGACCTCCAATTTCAAACAACAGATTCTCCCCATAAACTATTACAGCTATTACAGAACATATTTCCCTGATTTTATGTTAAAAACGGAGATCTAAAGGAAGGCAAGAATGCAACCTGCAGTTGAAGAATTGATGAAGCTTGGGGCATTACCTAGTTCACAAAATACAGACATAACCAAACTAGAAAAATTTCAAAATCTTCTGAGCGATATTGAAAAGCCTATCTCCGATGATGAAGCAAGGGCCTTGATCCTGTTATTTGGTCCAGACGATTGCTTTGGAATAGGCTGGACGCTTCTTCACCTTATTGACACTTCCCCAGGTTGGCCCATTAAAGATTGCCTCATTGAAACAGGAAATCCATGGGTCGATCAGTTGAGAGAGCGGGCAAAGAAATGAAGCAGGTCGTATTCAATTGGGTTTTGGAGTCAAATTAGGAAACAGTGGACACCTATTAGTAGACCTCATTCTCTAAAATACAGTGTACCACGAAATCCTCATTCAACTGAAAGTGGTGAAAATAAGAGGTCAATCCTGTTGTTGCAAAATTTGTTTCTCTTTACACTTCAATCTGCACTTGAAGGACCGCTCGCGAACCCATTAAGCCAAGACTTGCCACAAACGGTTACACGCTAGCTGAGTATCCTATATCCATTTCCCCCTCCCTTTCATTTATCGACGCCTGCTGTTTGGCCCCCTGGGTCGGACGCTCCTAAAATCCTGCGGGCCTTGTCTGAGCCCTTCGACCAGACTCAGGGCAGGCTCCGCGAGTTGGTCCGCTCTCCCTCCTGCGTCCGTCCCCTCAAATCTGGGCGAACATGGCGTCAATGGCTGTGTCTCCTTTCGCCGAAACGAAAGAAGATCGGCCGCCGGGACGAACCCCGGCAACACCAAATCCCTCAATGACATTATAGGTGAACAACTGAATGAGATAGGCTCATCCGGAAAACTGATTCATCAAAATTAAGATGGATTCCCGATGAAAAATGCCGGGAATGACGACGTAGGAAAGTGGCCACATTTAGGCCTGAGCCACTCCAGCTAAATCCAACAGAAAGGCATACACCATCGCGGTTTCCTCATACCGCTTAAAACGCCCAGATGCTCCCCCATGACCCGCATCCATATTCGTCTTGAGCAGAAGACGATTATTGTCAGTTTTGTGCGCCCGCAACTTGGCAACCCATTTGGCTGGCTCCCAATATTGAACTTGCGAATCATGCAAGCCTGCCGTTACCAGTACATGCGGATAGGCTTTGGCTGAAACATTGTCATAGGGAGAATAGGTCAGCATATAGTCATAAAATTTTTTCTCAGTCGGGTTACCCCATTCATCATATTCTCCCGTCGTCAATGGAATATCCGGATCCAACATCGTCGTGACCACATCGACGAACGGCACTTGCGCCACCATGCCATGAAACAAATCTGGCCGCATATTCATCACGGCGCCCATTAACAGCCCCCCAGCACTCCCGCCCAGCGCATAGAGTTTTTGTGAATGGACATAGCCTTGTTGAATAAGAAATTCCCCACAAGCAATGAAATCGGTAAACGAATTTTTCTTGTGAAATAGTTTTCCATGCTCATACCACTGCCGGCCTAATTCCTCACCTCCACGAATATGGGCCAAGGCATAGACAAACCCACGATCGAGCAAGCTGACACGAGGGGAACTGAAACTGGCATCCATACTGGCTCCATATGAACCGTATCCATAGAGCAACAGTGGATGCGACCCATTTGGCGAGAACCCTTTCCGATAGACCAACGAAATAGGAATACGAGTCCCATCATTCGCCAACGCAAAGATCCGTTCCGTCTGATAATGACTGATTTGGAAATCTCCAAGAACCTCCTCTTGCTTGAGGAAAACTTTTTCACGAGTCTCCATATGATAATCATAGATCGTCATTGGGGTTGTCATCGACGTATACCCAAACCTCAAATAAGGCGTATCGATTTCATAGTTATCTCCCAAGGAAGCGAAATAGGCCGGCTCCCCAAAATCTAATTCGTGGTCCTGCCCATCGGCATGATGAAGAATTCGCAAATGAATAAGTCCGTCCTTACGTTCCTCAACAACCAAGTATTCGCGAAATAATTCAAAGCCCTCAAAGAACACATCTGAACGATGAGGAATCACTTCCTGCCAATGAGTTTTTTCAGGGGTCTTTACCCCAGTCTTCATCAATCGGAAATTTTTGGCTTGATCATTGGTGCGAATAAAAAAATACTCTCCAAGATGATCCACATCGTATTCATGCCCTCGCTCACGCGGACAAAAGACGTGAAAGGTCCCACCAGGGGTATCCGCATTCAAATAAAGATACTCACTACTCACGGTTTGATGAAGGCCAATGAAGAGATACCGTTTGGATTTGGATTTCGCGATAAAGGCTGAAAAGGTCTCATCCGGCTCCTCATAGACCAATTCATCTTGAGCAGAATCCTGGCCCAAGACATGCCGATAGATTCGGTATGAGCGTAAGGTGTCAGGATCTTGCCTGGCATACAAAAGGGTTCGATTATCATTACCCCATTCCATATTTCCGGTCACGGCGGGAATCACATCCGTCAATATTTCACCGGTAGCAAGATTTTTAAACCCAAGGGAATAGATTCGCCGACCCTGTGTATCAATCGCAAAGGCCACGATATCTTGCCCAGAACTCACCATCCAATTTCCCAAAGAAAAATACTCATGTCCTTCGGCCATGGCATTCCCATCGATCATGATTTCTTCGGGGCCACTCAACGAGCCTTTTTTCCGGCAATAAATGGCATATTCTTTTCCTTCTTCATAACGGATGTAATAGACATAATCTCCTTGTTTGAAGGGAACAGAGAGGTCAACCGGTTTAATGCGCCCTTTAATTTCTTCAAATAACGTGTGTTCGAGTTCCGCAGTATGTTCACGCAACGCTGTCGCATAGTCATTTTCTTTCTCTAAATATGCCAGGACTTCGGGGTTGGTCCGATCATTGAGCCAATAGTACGGATCAACTCGAACCTGGCCATGTTGTTCCAAGGCATGAGGAATTGATTTCGCCAGAGGTGGCTCAGGGATAGACAAAGGTATACGGGAAGAATGCGTCGTCATAAATAGTTCCTTATCATATTTGTCATGATCAAATTGGCCAATTAGGCATCGTCAAAATTTTTAGGGGTTTGGCGCGTACGTTTGGTCTCCGTCCGTTGTTTTTTGCCTTCTAATCGTCTCTCACGCACCCGAGCCGGCACCCGAGTCGGCACGCGGTACTTCATGGGTTGCAACGCCTTCTGAAGCAATTCCACGAATCGATCCAGTAGTTCAGCACGATTGGCCGCTTGTGATCGATGCCGTTGAGCTTGCATACGCAAGATCCCCTGCTTATTAATGCGTTGGGCCAAGGCCCCTACGATTCGTCGTTTTTGGTACGAAGTCAGGGTTGAGGAAAGATTAAGGTCAAACTCCAAAATCACCCGACTATTCACCTTATTCACATTCTGACCACCAGGCCCAGTACTTCGAGTGGCAGAAAACTGAATTTCCGCATCCGGGATAGACGTCGTGGCATTAATGACAATCGGCATGATTTCGTTTTCTCTTCTCTTGTATCGACGGAACTGCTTTAGAGGGAACGGATGAATTCTGACAAAAATCTCTTTCTTCCGTATTACACAGATTCCCCGGGCAGGCTTCACATCACCCACCCTCACACCAGTGTAAACCCAAGAAAACCTATCTCACAATTTTCTCTTCCTTCGCATTTACGTAATAATACTCATAAAACAACAAAAGCAGGAGCGACAGCACTCCTGCTTTTGTTCCAAAAACCCGCCCTATGTAAGAACAACTGCTTACAAGATCAATTAAACAAACCAGCTGAAATTAGTGTTTTTACCTATATCACTTCTTTTTTACTGTATTTCAGCGAGCATGGCCTTAACATGAGATTCTTTGAGTTTCTTTAAGGCCACCACTTCGATTTGGCGAATGCGCTCCCGTGTCACCGACATTGATTGCCCGACTTGCTCAAGAGTCCAAGGCTCATCCCCTCCAATTCCAAATCTTAATCGAACCACTTGTTCTTCTCGAGGATTGAGCACCTGAAAAATTTTCGCCAACCATTGGGCATTGGATTTTCGGGAAACCTCCTCGTCGGGAGCTGAACAGTCCAAGTCTGGAATCAACTCACCCAATTCGGTTTCTCCGTCCACTGATGGCGCATCCAAGGAAATCGGCTCTTGAAAGGCTTCGAGCGTTTCCCTGACTCGCTCGCTACTCATATCAAGCGCCTGGCCAATTTCATCAAATGTGGGCTCTCGGTCATATTGCTGTGCCAACCGTTGCGCCACTTTTGCAATTTTGGTCGACGCCTCGTTGGTATGAACCGGCACCCGAATCGTTCGACTTTGATCCGCGATGGCCCGGGTAATTCCTTGTCGAATCCACCACGTCGCATAGGTGCTAAACTTGAACCCGCGGGTATAATCAAACCGCTCAGCCCCTTTCATGAGACCAATATTGCCCTCCTGAACAAGGTCTAAAAAATTTAGCCCGCGACCGAGATAGCGCTTGGCCACATTGACCACCAGACGAAGATTTCGTTGAATCAGTTCGTCCTTCGGCTCTTCAATCTCAACACGGATGCGTTGAATGCCATGAAATAATTCCCTCGCCTGTTGACTCCATTTTCGTCCGGCAGCCCCCTTTGTGGAAGCGACGGATTCTAAAGTCCTCATACATTCTAGGATTTCATCGATCACCGGAGACGAAAACCCCTTCAACTCCAGAAATTTCTGCAGTTGAAGATGAACCGCCTCAGCTTCCGGACTTTTTGTCAGCTTGTCAGACAACACCAATGCCTGATGGACGAAGGTTCGAAGTTGAGTGGTCCCTTCATAGAGGCGAATCCCCAGTTTCATCTCTTCATCTGCATGAAGCAAAGGACGAGATCGAAACCCTCGGAAATACATAGTTTCTAAATTTACCGACCCAGGTTCCGGCGTTATTTTTTCAAGACCATCCTGTTCCCAACCCTCCTGGGCCTGCTTGGACGAGGTCCGAGACGACCGGGGAGCACGTTTCATCACCCGACGTTTCTTGAGATAGGGTGCATGATTGTTCTGTGCTGGATTCAATGTTGGTATTGCCTGAAGTGTGATCATCGCAACCCCCTTTTCAAGAATGGCCATCGTGTCATGTCCTGTTTCTTCTTACAGGTATAGATGTACCAGCCCCATATGAAAGGGGAATTAAGAGAAGATTAAAACTTTTTAATGGAAGACAAAGTCAAATCAGAGAAAACGTCAGGCAGGTACGGCAGCTAACGGAAGAAACACCGTAAAACACGATCCACCATGAACGGCACTTTTTAGTTCAATGGTTCCATGATGAACTTCAACAATCCACTTGCAAATGGCAAGACCAAGCCCCGTCCCTTTGGCTGCATGGGCCCGTGCGTCGTCAGTTCGGTAAAACCGATCGAAGACACGCGAATGGTTCTCAGGAGCAATGCCAATGCCATGATCTTGAACCATAATTTTGGCTTGACCTCCAACGACAGCTAAGGCCAGCTCAACTGTTTGTCCTTCTTGCGAATATTTCACTGCGTTATCTACCAGATTTAATAAGAGCTCTCGCAACCGCAGATCATCCCCTTCCACCACCACGGGCTCGATCCTTGTCAGCACAGTTTGAACCCGGCGTTCCTTCCCTAGCAAATTGGCCTGTTGGTGGATTTCGCGAAACAAATCGTCGAGTTGCACGGGAAACATTTTCAGCTTAATTTCCCCAAGATCGGCTCGAGAGAGAAATAACAATTCGTCCACTATTCGACTCATGCGATCGATCTCTTCTAAATTACTTTCCAAAACTCCACGGTAATCGTCCGCTTGACGTGGGCGGCGTAAGGCCAGCTCGGTCTCGCCTTTGGTAATAGTCAGCGGCGTTCGCAATTCATGTGAGGCATCGGCACTGAATTGGCGGATTTGCTTAAACGAGACTTCTAAACGCCCAATCATGTCGTTAAAGGTTGAGGCCAATTGCCCAATTTCATCATTAGAATGTGGCGTCAAAATTCGTTGGCTCCAATCACCAGCCGTAATTCGACGCGCCGCTTGAGTAATGGCATGAACAGGACGTAGGGCGCGCCCAGACAGAAACCATCCGCCCAATAAGGACACCAGTAAGGCTAAGGGAGACGCAATATACAACCCAACCAATAATCGTCG
>Ga0224496_10001403_pt1 | contig 15092 bp, 13 predicted proteins | sample SF_Jul11_sed_USG_2_FD_168127 | JGI IMG/M metagenome (GOLD analysis project Ga0224496, IMG submission 168127) | Sediment microbial communities from San Francisco Bay, California, United States - SF_Jul11_sed_USGS_8_1 | ecosystem: Environmental > Aquatic > Marine > Sediment | place: USA...
AGTATAATTAGAAGAAAGAGATATGACAAAACGCCAAATTACGGATGACTTAGATGCACTGTTGGGTGTGCTGCCAGCAGACTGCGCCCAAGGCATTAGAAAAGCAAATAACAGCGATGATCTTTTGGAGATCATCCTAGACCTTGGCCGGGTACCGACGGCGCGTTTGGTGCCGGGAGAGATCGTGCTGTTAGAGCGCGAGATCACCCGCGCCGATATTGATTTTGTGGTGGAACGCCTGGGTGATATTGACGCGGATAACCGCGCCGGCCTGGAGCGCACGCTGCACCGCATTTCGGCAATCCGCAACCGGCGCGGCGATATTGTTGGGCTGACCTGCCGGGTGGGACGGGCGGTTTATGGGACGATCGATATCATCCAGGATTTGATCGAGGACGGCAAAAGCCTGCTGCTGTTGGGGCGCCCGGGAGTGGGCAAAACAACAATGCTGCGCGAGGCGGCCCGGATTTTGGCAGACAATAAACGCGTGGTGATCGTGGATACATCCAATGAGATCGGTGGGGATGGGGATGTGCCACACCCAGCGGTGGGCCGTGCCCGGCGCATGCAGGTGGCTACTCCTTCGCTGCAGCACGAGGTGATGATCGAGGCAGTGGAGAACCACAGCCCTGAGGTGATCGTGATCGACGAGATCGGCCGAGAGCTGGAGGCGGCAGCGGCGCGTACCATCGCAGAGCGCGGCGTGCAGTTGATTGGCACGGCGCATGGGAACTCGTTGGAGAACCTCCTGATCAATCCAACGCTGTCCGACTTGGTCGGCGGAATTGAATCGGTGACCTTGTCTGATGAGGAAGCAAGGCGGCGGGGTACACAGAAGACAGTGCTGGAACGCCGCTCCCCGCCGACTTTTGATGTGCTTGTTGAAATTCAAACACGCGACAGCTTGGCTGTACATAAGGATGTATCTGCGGCTGTGGATTCGCTGCTGAGGGGTTACCCGCAGCCACCAGAACTACGCAGCCGAGATGAGGGCGGGAAGATACAGGTCACACAGGCGCCGACGCCACCAAAGACGGCGCGGCGGCCTTCGCACGGGGTGAGCGGCCCGCGCCGCCGGGACAGCGGATATGAAGAGCCAGCGGCAGCATACGGGCGGGCAGAAACACCCAGAGAGTATGTGCGCGAGGCTACCCAAACCGACGGACGGCAAAACCTAAAACCGATCCGCATTTTTCCATTTGGTGTGGCGCGCAACCGATTGTCCAATGCGGCCAAACGCCTGCGGGTGCCGGCAATGATGGTGGACAGCTTGAGCGAGGCCGATGTACTGGTTACCCTGCGCACATATTACCGGAAACGCCAACGCACGGTGATCGATGCCGAGCACCGCGGTATGCCGGTTTATGTGCTGCGCGCGAATACGGCTATCCAGATGGAACGGTTTGTTGGGGATCTGTTCAATCTTTCGACAAGCAGCATGGATGAAGAACAGGCGGCAGAGCAGGTGGTCGGCAGCACCGAGCAGGCCATCCAGGCAGTATTGAACGGCGAGCGCTGGGTGGAAATGCCACCAGCCTCCTCGTATGTGCGGCGCTTGCAGCATAAGATGGCCAAAGAAGCAAAATTGGTTTCACATTCTTACGGCAAGGAGCCCAACCGCCGGGTACGGATCTTTAGGGAATGATGTTCATTACTTTAGAAGGCCCCGACGGCAGCGGCAAGACCACCCAGGTGGAGCCACTGGCAGATGCAATCCGTGATGCTGGCTACGACCTGGTGGTGACGCGCGAACCGGGCGGCACCCTGATCGGCGACCAGGTGCGCCGGGTGATCATGGACTTGAAGAATACCAAGATGTACCCGGAGGCCGAGATCCTGCTGTTTCAGGCCTCGCGGGCGCAGTTGGTGCGCGAGGTGATCCAGCCGACACTGGCTGAGGGGAAAATCGTGCTGTGCGACCGCTATGCCGATTCGACCCTGGCCTACCAAGGCTACGGCCACCAGACCGACCTGGAAGAACTCAAGCAAATTATCCGCTTCGCTACCGGGGGATTGACCCCCGACCTGACCGTATATTTGGATATTGACCCGGAGGATGGCTTGCGGCGCCGCCAGGGCGAGGGCGAAGAATGGAACCGGCTGGATGCTTACGAACTTACGTTCCACCAACGCGTGCGAGAGGGTTACCACCAAATGATCGCGGGGGAGCCAGAGCGCTGGGTGAAGGTGGATGCGGCTCAATCAGCGGAAAAGGTGCAGGCGGCGGTGCAGGAAGCTGTGATCGGGCGGCTGAAGGCCAGGGCGTAAGAAATGCCTGCGCGACCTAATCTAGTAAAGTAATATACTCTCCGACGGGAAACCCCTGAAGGCTTGGCTTAAATATATTTTTTCCCTAATACCCGATAAGCGAGATCCTATGACGATAGAAGGATTGCACCATATCACGCTGGTATGCCACGACGCCCAGCGCACGGTTGATTTTTATACTCAGGTGTTGGGCCAACGGCTGGTGAAGACAACGGTGAATTTTGATGACCCGGGCGCATACCACCTATATTTTGGCAACCAGACCGGCACGCCCGGTTCGGCGATCACTTTCTTCGAGTGGCCGCATGCCAGCCCGGGCCATCCGGGGATTGGCGGCACGCACCACTTCGCCTTGAGCGTGGCGGACTATGACGGCCTGCTGAAGTGGAAGCGGCGCTTGAGCGACTTGGGGCTGAGAGTGGCGGGGCCATACGACCGGCATTATTTCACCTCGATCTACTTCCAGGACCCGGACGGCACGATCCTGGAAATCGCCACGGCCGGGCCGGGCTTTGCACGGGATGAGCCGGTTGAAACGCTGGGCATGGAACACCGCCCGCCGCCAGCGGAGATGCTGATCCGCAACCGGGATGAGGCGCGCATCAGCGCTGAGACATGGCCGGAGGCGGTGCCGGAGATCACGGCGGATATGGCCTTGATGCAGGGCATGCACCATATCTCGGCAATCGGCAGCGATATCCAACGCACGCATGCCTTTTTTGGCGAGCTGCTGGGTTTGCGCCGGGTGAAGATGACGGCGAATTTCGACAACCCAGATGCGGCGCACTGGTATTGGGGCACCGGTAACGGCGAACCAGGCACGCTGATCACCTATTTTGAGCACGACCCAGCCAAGGCGCCGCGGGTGCAGATGGGCGCCGGGCAGACGCACCACTTTGCCTTCAGCGTGGCGGATGAGGACAGCCAACTCGAGTGGCGCGAGAAGATGATCCGGGCCGGGCTGCGGGTCTCACCGGTGATGGATCGGGTGTATTTTAAGAGCATCTACACCAACGACCCGGACGGGCATATCGTGGAGCTGGCGACGGCCGGGCCGGGCTTTTTGCTGGATGAAGATGAAGGTGAATTGGGGCAAAGCCTAAAATTACCTCCCTGGCTGGAGGAACACCGAGAAGCGATCGAGGCGCGCTTAAAGCCGCTGAGGGTGGGTGAGAGGGGATAAATATCGTACGGTGATTGCAGATAGGATTTTGGGAAAGGGTTAATGATCGGGCTTACAATGGAAATAGAGGTAGGTAACTACATTATTGATATTTGGCCGCTTGCCGTTTTGCTCCTTATAGCACTCGTGGTAGTGCAATGGCGTCGAAAACGCAGCCCGGCCTATCTGGTATGTTTATCCTTATTTGGCCTATATATTCTAGCTGTATTATCCGTCGCAATTTTTCCCATAGCCATCACTGGCGCTTTTGCTGATTCAGCCAGAGCAGAGGGAAACTTTATGTCTCTCGTGAATCTAACCCCTTTTTACTTTGGCGCTTCTTCCGTTTCGGGGCGTATACTTGCGGAGCGCATCAGTGCAGCGATCATCCAAAACATTATTTTAACGATCCCTTTTGGTTTTGGCGCGAGTTTTGTTATCCCGGTGAGAAGAAGGGATGTTCGCTGGCTGGTTATTGCAGGTGGTCTTGGGATTGAAGCCACGCAGCTGATGATATCTTTAGGCTTGGGGTATGCTTACCGGGTTATTGATGTTAATGATGTAATCTTGAATGCGCTAGGTGTTTTGGTTGGGTATGGCTTATTCAGAGTTTTTGCTTGGATTTATTTGAAAAATTCAGAACATCTAGCGCTTGAACATGAGGGATTGTCTGCTTACGTTTATACTATTGCGAGTCAAGCATAGACGAATTCCCTTTTGGAAAATGGCAGTGATTGGGGATTGGATCAGTGGGTTCAATCCGTAGTCTCTGGGGCTTGGGTAGGCAGGGTGAACCAGAAGGTGCTGCCCTTGCCATGGACACTTTCGACGCCGATCTCCCCGCCCATAATTTCAACCAACTGCTTGGTCACATTGAGACCCAATCCCCAACCGAGTTCATCGCGGATATTGGCATCCTCGGAGCGGAAGAATTGGGTGAATAGTTTTTGTTGATCCTCAGCGCTGATGCCAAAACCGGTGTCGCGTACTTCGATGCGGACAAAGCCGGCTTCTGCGGAAGCCATTACGGTAATACGCCCGCCCCGGGGGGAATATTTCCATGCGTTGGATACCAGATTGGTGAGTATCTGAACGAGGCGGTTTGGATCTGCATACACTTTTTCCAGGGTTTGAGGAACCTGCATATCCAGAACTTGGGATTTGTTGACAATATTGGGTATCAAGCTTTTGAGGGTTTCTTCGACATAATCATGCACAGAGATCATGCTGGGTTCAAGGAGCAAACGGCCGGATTCGACCCGCGAAATATCAGCCAGATCGGACACCAGGCTGGACATGCGCTCGACATTCTTACGGATGATGTTCAAAAAACCGGTTTGGTCGTCATTTATCGGGCCGACCGCGCCTTGGAGCAGCAGGTCAGTATAGCCTTTCATTGAAGTCATTGGAGTGCGCAGTTCGTGGGTGACCACGGAAACGAATTTGGTCTTTTCATCGCTGACGCGCTGCACATCTTGATATAGGCGGGCTTTATCTAACGCGATCGCGGCGTAATTGGAAAGGCGAGTGGCAAACTGCAGCGCTTCTGGAGAAAACGGGGACGGCTTTTCGATGACAATGACCCCGGCGGTCTGGTTATTGGCCAGGATGGGCACAACCAAACGTGCGGGACTGCCGCCTTCGGGGGCAAATACGTGCGGAGTGCCAGCTTGCAGGGCGCCGGATACGATGGGATCGCCGGGCTGCAGGATTTGGCCGTTCTTGGCTCCAGCGGCAATACGCAGCAAGCCGCCTTCTTGTTCGCGAATGGCCAGCCAAGCATCTTCGGCCTGGGTGCCTTCGAGCGCCCATTTGCGGGTGATCTCGACCACGTGTTCGAATTCCAGATGCTGGCTTAATTCCCGAGCGACGCGGGCAAGGTTCTCCAACTCTTTGATGCGGTCGGCCAAGTTTTCGTCGGCGCGTTGGTAGACACGGGCGTTTTCGATGGCGGCAGCAGCCTGGGCGGCAAATGCATTCAGCAAATCCAGATCGTCAATGGTGAAAAGCCCTGCTTGGGCACGGTTATCTACATAGATGGCGCCGATCACTTTGCCGCGGGACAGCAGCGGCGAACATAAAATCGAGCGGAGGGCAAAGGCGATCACCGATTCTTGGCCGGAAAAGCGCGGGTCGTTTTGGGCATTGGTGGTGACGATACCCTCGGCGTTTTCAACCACGGTTTGAATAACTGTGCGGCTGACTTTCATGTCTGCGCGCTGCAGTGTTTTCTGCTCGACATTGCGGGCTGCCCGTAATGTCAGTTCTCCGGTCACACTGTCGGCGAGCATGAGGAAACCGCGCTCGGCTTCGGTCAACCCGATGACGGCATCCATGACTTGTTTGAGGACTTCATCCAGGTTAAGCGAAGTGCCTATGGACCGGGATACCTGGTAGAGGGCGGCAAGCTGTTTTTGTTCTTCGCTTTCGGCCATGTGCTGGTCGAAGGCATCCAGTCTTTCCAGGGCGGCCTGAAGGATCACATGAGCGTCGGGGGCCAAGGGCTTGGACTGCAAGCTGACCAAATGGCGGCGCAGCGCCTTTAAGTTGACATTTGTAGTTTGCGAATCTTGGTCACTCATAAGTCATTCTCTCTATTCGATATTTGCACTGCCAAAATCACACTGGCCGAGCAAAGGGCATACGCTGCACTGCGGCCGGCGAGCCCCGCAAACTTCGCGGCCTAACCGGATGATATTGAGGTGGGCGGCATAAAAAGTCTCTGGAGGTAAGAGGTCCTCAAAATGGTCGTGGGCTTTGTCGGCGTTCATCTTTTGGGGCCGAAGCCCAATGCGTCCGGTGACCCGGTAGACGTGGGTATCCACCGGGAAAGCGGGAATGCCCAATGAGAACTGCAGCACAATGGCGGCTGTCTTAGGGCCGACACCCTTGAATTGGACCAACCAGCGGCGAGCTTCATTTGCCGGATAATCTTTCAAGAAATCCAAGTCAAGGTCGCCGCGTTCCTGCGTGATTGCTTGCAATACCGATTGAATACGCGGCCCTTTTTGGTTTGCCAACCCTGCAGGGCGGATAACTTCTATCACTTCTTGTTCGGCCGCATCGCGCACGGCTTCCCAGCTTGGGAAATGGTCCACCAGTGCATCGAAAGCCCGGTCCCGGTTGGTGTCGCTGGTGTTTTGCGAGAGAATCGTGGAGACCAATTCGTCAAGCGGCGGCAGCGGGTTGCGCCATTCTGGATAGCCGTAAAACTCCAGCAGGCGATGGTGCACTGCCAGGGCGCGTTTTGCTAGTTCGGTTTGCATGTTAGCCTTGAATTATTTTAGGATAGTGCATTTGTTTTCAGAGTTGCAGTTTCAGGTCAATTTCTTTCCAGGGTAAAGCAGGGGTGGCTTTCTCCCACTACTAACTTGCGCCAATTATATACGGGTATTGCTGGCCCAAAATCTTTTAGGTCAGACAGCTGCTGTGGTGATAAAGCGCCTAGTTGGCGTAAAACCTCAATGGTCACCGCCGGGCGGGCTCTAAGTTTGTGGTCGCCATCTGAAATCTTGATGGCGATGCCTAGCGCGGGCGAATCTTTTCCGAGGGCACCGGGCAGCAAACCAACGCATTGGTAGCCTTCAGCTCCGCCTTTGACCACCAGTTTACCATTTCCTGCTTTGATTAATTGGGTGTCAAAACGGCCTGGGCCGCCAACCATCTCTGGATGTGAGACCATGGATTGAGCGATCGTGTGGCAAGCAGCAGCGCGCCCCTGCGGGAGGCTGCTGGGATCGGCAAGCAGGGCAAAAGCGCGGGCGGCCCGGTATAAAGGTACGGCGAAATTGGGCGCTGAACATCCGTCGATCCCCTGGGAAACTTGATCTGGGGGCAGGCCACACAGCGCTGCAAAGCTGTTGAGGATGGCTCGCTGCACAGGGTGTTCCTGATCGAGGTAGTTTTGCAGCGGCCATGATTGGCTTTGGGCATAGGCCAACATCCCGGTATGTTTTCCGGAACAGTTGTGGCGGTTGGCTGTGGGTTCTTCCCCGCGCTGGGTCAAGGCGTTGCTGGTGGCTGTATCGTAGGGGGGGTGTATGCCGCACATCAATTGGGACTCATCCAGGCCTGCTTTGGCTTGCAGGTTGTGTGCCGTGAGGTAGTGTTCATCTGTCCCGGAATGGGATGAGCAGATCAGGGCGATCTCAGCTGCGGAAAGGTTGTAGGTCTTATCGCCACCCGCCTCGATAAAGGGAAGTGCCTGAAACGGTTTGGCGGATGATCGCATAAAGGTGACCACTTGTGGGTCGCCAACAGAGGCGATAAGTTTGCCGTTGGAATCCACAACCGCTGCAGCGCCAAAATGGATGGACTCAAGCGTTTGCCCTCGGGTAATTTCGAAGAGCGGAACGTAAGGATGTTTTGACATGGGATGGGAGGGTGAGGGCTAGTTGCTGCTGAGACTTGACCCGGGGTGGTAATTGTTAACGTAATAATGGTACAAGCCGTATTTGAGGCGATGGTCGTAGACGGTTAACATTTTAGCGGGGCAGTCGATCTTTTCGAGCAGCTTGGGCGCGGATTTCTCCACGGCTTGAGGGGATGATTTGCGTTTGCCCAAGCGGTCAATGCGCTTGTGAACCTCTTTGAGAAACTTGCGTTGGTCGCGGATATCATCGGCGCTCACCAAGCCACTGCGGCTGCTGAAAATCTTGTAATCCTTATATGGTGCGGTCAGGAGCAAATCCAGCGCGTCCATCCAGGAGGGGATATCGGCATTGGCGAGGAAGGGGGGTTGATTGGCAACCACGGCATCGCCGATAAAGACGATCTTTTCTTCGGGCAGGATGATCCATAGAGCACCTGCTTCAGGGCCAGGGTGGTTCTCCACAATAACTTCACGGTCTTCAGAAAGCATCATGGCACGCTGTGAAAAAGTTACATCGGGTGGATGCCAGCGGATCCCACTTAGTCCGCTGCAAAATTCCCATTCGGAACCGCTCTCGGCATTTTGAGCTTTAAAAACCGATGTGCGTTGGCGGAATAGTTTGGCGGTTTCGTCATGGGCAATTGAAGTGCATTCCAGCGCGCGGGCGCCCAACGTGCGGTCGGGATGCGAGTCGAGGTTGACCAAAATCAGCCGATCTGAATTCCCGATGGCCTGCAGTTCAGCTAACCAGGTGCGCCCGTCCTCTGGTCGTAAAGGCGCGTCAATCATCAATATACCGTCAGTTAACACCACGGCACCCAAATAAACGCCGGGATAGGTTTTTTCGATATAAACACCACTTTCAATTTCTTTCATGCATGCTCCTGCAATGCTGCTGAGTGCGATATTAACGCCTTATTATATCCTTAAGTATGGGCTGTTGGGAAAGGCTATGCGAGTTATTCTAAATTGGCCAGTGGCAGGGTAAAGGCAAAGCGAGAGCCTTTGTCGGGGCTGCTTTTGACCCAGATTTTACCGCCGTGGCTTTCAACGGCCAGCTTGCAAAATGCCAGACCTAGCCCCAATCCTTTGGTAGCCCGGGAGGTGTCGTCGCGTACGCGGGCATATTTCTCGAAAACGCGATCTTGTTCGTTTGCCGGAATTCCTCCTCCGGAGTCTTCAACCCAGAATTCGGCTTGGCTGCTTTTTTGTTTACACCCGACAGTGATCTTGCCTTCCGTGGGTGTGAATTTGACGGCATTTTCCAGCAGGTTGATCAATACCCTTTTGATCATATCGACATCAACATTTATCAGGCAAGTGTCGGCGGGGAAGGTTGTTTTGATCTTTTGTTTCTTGCTCTTGGCAATTGGCAGAACCGTTTCGACGGCATCGTGAATAAGGTCTTGGGGAGAGACTTGCTGGGCGGCGCCAATATGCTGGCCTTCTTCGAGGCGGGTGGCATCCAGCAGGGAGCTGGCCAGCCGCTGCACTCGTTCGGTGGAGCGCTGTGCAATTTCCAATACTGAAACCAAAGCCGGGTCGCTGGCGTCTGGGAGCAGGGAGGCAATGACATCCAACCCAGAGACGACATTGGCCAGAGGTGAGCGCAGGTCGTGATAGATCATGGAGGCAAGGTCTTGGCGTAATTCGTCCAGGTTTTTGCGTTAGGTGATATCCCGCAGCAGCCACTGCAAGCGTTCCTGCCCGTCAATGTTGACTTGGCGCACATATACCTCAACAGGGATTTCTTTGCCATCTTTGGTGCGTAAAAGCGATTCGTAAGCAATCGGGCTGCCATCGGAGAGATTTTCGAATTTCTGCCCCAAGACCAACCAATCTACCTGATGGAAATGGTGGACACTGATTTGGTGCAGGGTTTCTTCGTCGTAGCCGATGAACAACTGTGCTTGGCGATTGGCTTCAATGATTTCCCCCGTCCGTTTGGTAATCAAGATCGAATCAACGCTGTCCTCAAAAATCTCGAGGTAGCGGCGATGGGCAATTTCGACTTCTTCAAAAAGCTGGGCATGGTCTATGGCCGTGCCGGCCAGGTTTCCAATGCCCTCCAAAACCAGCAGCACGTCTTGATCGAAGGGGGTTTTTGAATTCAATGCTTCCAAAACCCCAATGATTTTGCCTTTGGCGCGGATCGGCGCGCAGGCGATCATGCGCGTCTTATACCCGGTTTGGGCATCCACTTGGGTATAAAAGCGAGGGTCTTTTTCGGCTTCGGGAACGATCACGCTTTGGCCTTCTTGCGCGACCCAACCGGCGACCCCTTGACCCATTTTGATGCGCAGCCCGGCAATATCGGCACTACCTTCCCCGGCTACGGCGCGGAATTCGAGTTCGTTGGTTTCGGGATCAATCAATGCTAACGAGACGGCTTCAACTTGCAAGGCGCGGCTGGTTTGGTCGAGGATGGTTTGGAGGACCTCATCAATTTGCAGGCTGGCATTGATTGCTGCGGCGCTGTCTGCCAAGGCGCTCATGACGACGGCGCGGCGGCGGCTTTCATCATACAAGCGTCCATTCAAAACCGCAATACCCGCTAGATCGGCAATCGCTTGAACCAGGGCCAAATGTTCTTCGTCAAAGAAGTCTGGGGTAGGATGGCTGAGGGTGATCACGCCAACTAGATTTTCGCGCGCCAGCAGCGGGGCGCTGACCGATGATCCCGGCCCCATTTCCCCGGTTTTTTCGTAGCTGCGCTGCTGCCAACGCTCATCTTGAGAGGTGTCTTTGACCAAGGCGGCCATTTTGTTGCGAGCTACCCATCCGGCCAGGCCGTCGTAAAGGGTGGAACGCAAGCGTTCGGTGGTTTCTTTGTAGACCTGACCCCCATGGATGATGGCCGATTCAACCGGGCGTCCTTGGTCATTTAGCACCAGGATGCTCCCGCTGTTGGCTTTGACATTGTGCAAGGATAAGTGGAGTACCCGTTCTAATACGGTGCGAAGGTCCAGCGCGGCGGCTAATTCTTTGCTTATTTCGTATAATAATTCAAGGGATTCGCGCGAATCCCCGACGGTGTTCACTTGATTTTGCATACTTGGTTTCGTGGTAAAAGAAATACCAAATTTATTCTACATTATTTTCCATAGTTAATATTAATTAGTTTTCAAAGTATAGCATGGCTTAGGTCATTCCTACAGGATGATAACCTCAAGTGGATCGAAATATAATCAAAGGATTGAATGGAATTACTCAATCATGAAGCATTTACAAATAGGGCATATTCAACAGCAGCACTTCAGCGGCTAGGCGGGTATTCACGTTGGTGCCCAGCAGGGTTTGGGTGCGCTCAATGGCAGCGACGACTCTGCGGGCTGTCTGTAGGTCAATATTTGCGGCGATGCCATCAATCTGGGTATCGTGGTCTGGGTTGGCCAATGGGGCGGAGGCTTGGGCGCTGCGTAATAACACATCCCGCCAAAAGGATAACCAGACCTGGAGAGCGGCATCCAGTTGGGGGCGGTCTTTACCAAGGTTTTGAGCATAGTCAAAGCGCTGGCGCCGGCTGGCGCCCAGCAGGTGTTGATGCTCATCCAGCCAAATGCTGCGTTGTTCAAGTTCACCTGGATTTTGATGCAGGTAGAGGGCGTATCCCGGCCGGCCGCCAGAAATATGCGCCAGCAGGCTGGCTTGAGCGGCGTCGACTCCCCAACGCTGCTGCAGCCCGCGGCTGACGGTTTCCAAGGGCACCGGACGCAAGCGCAATACTTCGCAGCGGGACACGATGGTGGGCAGCAGGGCCGCGCCGCTTTCGGCGGTGAGCAGCAGTTTGACCCGTGGGGAGGGCTCTTCCAGGGTTTTGAGCAGCGCATTGGCAGCGCTGACGCTGGCATTTTCAAAATCCACCAACAGGGCAATACGGCTGGGCGCCTCGTAGGGCGCAAGCGACAGGCTGCGCTGCAGTTGGCGAACAGCTTCCACTTTGATGTCGCGACTGCCATCTATCCGCGCTATGATCGACAGGTCGGGATGCTGCATTTGGTCGGTTTGGCGGCAGGTGCGGCATTCCCCGCAGAATTCGCCGGTTTTGGGTGGGTGGGTGCAGTTGATGGCTTTGGCAAAAGCCAGGGCCAGCGTGCGCCGGCCGACTCCATCTGGCCCTGCGAACAGGTAGGCGTGACGAGAGGCGCCCGCGGCCATATGTGCCTGCAGCAGGTCAACTGCCCATTGGTGTCCTAGCATGCCCCAGTTTTCGATCATGGCGATATTATAGCCGATTGTGACTGGGATGAGACGGATGAGATGAAATGCAATTGCGGGAAATGGACCAGTTAGGTGCTGGGCCAAATTAACCTGCGGCAAAACTGGAAAAATCAATATATTTGCGTTTATTTGGATGAAACCATACCTGGAAGTTACATCAGACAGGTCATTGAAAAGATGTTCGATTAGGGGAGATTGTTTTGCCCTCACCCGCGAGGACGTTTATTTTGGCCATGGGTTACAGATGTACAGCACGGCATGTATTCTCGAATCAGTAAATCCATCAAGGAGGTCCACTTATGTTCGGCAAAATCCTCATACGTAACCGGCCAATCATCGTTTTGGTAGCAGCTATGAGCCTGACATTTTGGGCATGTTTACCCAACCCCAAACCGCCGCCGGATGATAAATGTCCTGAATCAACGAAAAGTTGGTTGGCGCATCCCAGCGATGTGTTCGCCTGGGAGTGGGACGATCCGCAGGACGGGAATTATTACTGGAAGCTGACGGAAGGGACGGCCTTGATGAGCCCTTCCTTTAGTACATACTTGGATGCCTCGAAGGGGATCGCTTTTGATATGTTCATCCGGGCACACCAAAACGGGCTGTTCCAAGGCAGTGAAACTATAGGAGTGATGTATATCCTTGAATATACTTTCCCGGAGGCGCCCTGCGATGTGACTTTGACATGGGATACGGCGCTCTCTTTGTCTCTACCGCAGGGATTTTGCGTGACTGTGGGGAGTTGGTCCGCAACGTGTGTGGAGGTGCCGGACTATAAATATGGGGATTTCCAGTTCATTGTGATTGAGGATGGCACAGGTACGGTGAGGGTATCTGGTTCCGGACAGCCTTTGTTGTTGGGCAAAATGTATGACGCGATATCGCATATGCCGGCCAGCGGGATGGCATTGTATGTAGAAAATAACTTCCAGGGGCCGATGGGACTTAGCAAGACGGTCAATGGAAGTATTCTTGTTCAGGGGGGTGTGCAGGGGCGCATATTCTTGGGTGTAGCGGCCCAGCTGATGATTCCGCATAACGGCATGGCGTGCATCGAGAATTGTGTGACCGAGCGGATCGAAAATTACTTGGACACGGCCGTGTTCATGGTGGGGAAAGGGACGGAAATGGTGGTGGACTGGGAGATGAACCCGGCCCCGAAATGAGATGAAGTGGGACGGCAGCCGGTTGAGGAGGCAGGCTGCCGGCGAGGGGAAGCCCGCAGGGTTGAGATGCCCTGCGGGCTTTTTAATACAGGGGGTTTAAGATAAATTCGGAAATTGATATGGTGGTAGAATTTTAATACCCGAAGAGAAATACATATGGTTATATTATGAAGAATGCTTTTTGAGGGAGACATAGTGTCTATTGGCAGTACTGCTATGGAGATAATCAATGAACACAATGTGGGATCAATCTAGAATTCAACAATACATTGATGATGAAATTGAAGAGAGTTTGGGGCTTGACTATAAGGCCGCAGGTGCGCTGGGGAGAAGCGATAGCAAGAAAAAGGAAATAACAAAAGATGTGTCTGCTATGGCGAACTCTTCTGGTGGAATAATCATTTACGGCGTGAAGGAACATGATGAAAATGAGAAACGCCATCTCCCTGAAAAAATAGACCCTGTAAACCAAAGTGAGTTTTCTAAAGAATGGCTGGAGCATATTGTCAACAATATTCACCCAAAGATAAATGGGATCGCAATTTACCCGGTACGCATTAATAGTGCGGAAGACGAAGTGGTATATGTTGTTGAAATTCCTGAAAGCATAACCGCGCATCAGGCTAGCGACAAAAGATATTACAGAAGATACAATTTCGAATCTGCCCCAATGGATGACTACGAGATCAGGATGGTCATGAACCGTGAACGATATCCAACCTTGGAAATTTCCCGGCTTAGTTGTAAGTACAAAAATGAAACGAAAAGGGTTAACATGGTTTCTAATAAAGTAGATGAAGTGAAAATAATCAACGCAGAGTTCGATTTGGTTATTGAAAACACTAGTCTGGTTAGGGCTGAAAATGTGAGAGGGGGAATCATCGGATGGAGTGATGGTGATGGACTAGGGGTAAGCGAGACATATAAACAAAATTTCAATATTGTTGCCCCTGAACTTAATGTTAGCTTTGATAGGCCCATGTTAACCTTGAAGCGCAAAAGTTTGAAAATCAAAAATTATGAAACGATTGATATATTTGAGGAATCGCCCCGGATCAATGTCCAGGGTTTTGCTTTGCCATATAAGATTGGGACTCATTTTTATAATTCCGAATGGAATGCTATTGCTTATTTAACATCGAAGGATTCGCATTTGACCATGTATCGAATCCATATTTCGTTGAATCAAGAGTTTTTAAAAACCACTCTTGGAGATTTTCCAATTGAAGCAAATAACAGTGATTTCTTAAGAATAGAGAAATTGTCTACCCAAGTGCCTACTATTTCATATAGTTCGGTTGAGGTTGAACAATGAAACATATTATTTTCATGATAGCAGCCCCAATGTTCCTTTTGGGTTGTAGCAATGCCATAGCTGAAAACCAGGTCAAACCCACTGATCCTATGGTTGGTGCAGCAACGATGCCTAATACGCCCGCGCCGGAGATGGAAGATGGGATTGAAACGATCATTGTAGGGAAGCATAGTCTGACGGTGGGGACAGACTATGTGGAAATCAGCAGGATTGGCGCGGGCATGCCGGACCGCACAGATGAAACCATAAGGATCGAGAATGCTTCCGTGAGGCTTTACGAAGAAAGCGGCACGGATATAACCGGCGAGGGCAACCCGGATGTGATCGTCTTCAGTTCGACTGGCGGGGCGCACTGCTGCTATACCTTCCATGTGTACGATATGGGCGAGTATCCCCGGAAGGTGATGGAGGCCTTCACGAAAGATTGCGGGGGAGAATTCAAGGATTTGGAGGGTGACGGTGTTTTTGAGTTCATTACCTGTGATGCGTCCTTTAACTACTTTACCCGGCAATGCTGCTATGCGTGTTCGCCCTTCCCAAGGGTGGTGTACCGCTATACGCCGGAGTCGGGTTACCGGGTGGCGA
>Ga0224496_10001404_pt1 | contig 15091 bp, 14 predicted proteins | sample SF_Jul11_sed_USG_2_FD_168127 | JGI IMG/M metagenome (GOLD analysis project Ga0224496, IMG submission 168127) | Sediment microbial communities from San Francisco Bay, California, United States - SF_Jul11_sed_USGS_8_1 | ecosystem: Environmental > Aquatic > Marine > Sediment | place: USA...
AAACCCGCCGGCAGACCCTGATGAGGTACGCCGTTTAAGCGAAGCGTATGCCCAGGTGCAAACTGAACTGGAGCAGGTGATGGGGGATTGGGAGGCGTACCATGAATAGGCTGTGGAACAGCAGCAATTTGATGGTCGAGTAACCCTTTTTGATGCAGGCTGGCGTTGGGACTCGCCGGTGGGGTTGGATCGTGAAGGGTAAGAATTAGGTCATCGCCGAGGGGTGGGTGTGGACAGGTCGCTCCTAGTGCTGTTCAAATAGGCCGCCCCCATTACGTATTTAGAAGGAAACCGGGTAGGTTAAATCCTTGTGTTTTTTGGAGGGGTAAATAAAAGAGCGGCAGTGGAATATCCGCTGCCGCTCTCGGTACCAATTAAAGGTTCAGGGTTATTCGAAGCCAGCCATGAAAGCCAGGCCAACAGTCCCGGGGCCGGTGTGGGTACCTACGGCCGGGCTGACATCGGAAAGTACGGATTCGATCGGGTTGATGCGTGCAGCAGCCTGGTCGAGCAGGTCTTTGGCAACGTCGGCGGCATTGGCATGCAGAGCGGCCAGGTAGACCGGGCTGCGGCCGGCGATGTTTTCTTCCAGCAGTTCCAGCAAGCGGGCAAGGGCTTTGCCGCGTGTGCGCACGCGCTCAAGCGGTTCCACGCGCCCGTCGCGCACTTCAAGCACAGGTTTGAAATTCAGCGCGGTGCCAATGAATTTCTGTGCGCCGCCAATGCGGCCGCCGCGGTGCAGGAATTCGAGGGTGTCAACGGTGAGCAGCACGCCGGTGTGGTCACGGGCGCGCTCGGCGATGGCCTTACATTCGGCGAGGCTGGCGCCCATCTCGGAGGCCCGGGCAGCAGCGATCACCGGCCAACCCAGTCCCATGGAGGCTGAAAGCGAATCGACGATCTCGATCTTTGCTTCCGGCACCATGGATTGGGCTTGCTCGGCAGAGGCGATGGTGCCGGACAATTTATGGGATACATGGATGGAAAGGATCTCATAGCCTTCGGCAGCCAACCCACTGTAGATATTTTTCAGTTCGGCCGGTGAAGGTTGGGAGGTGGTGGGCATTTCTTTGGCAGACTCCAGGCGAGTGTAAAACTCGGTGGGCTGGATATCTACGCCATCACGCATTTCATCCCCAGACCAGATAACCAGGGCCGGAGCTACATGAATATCATATTTCTTTTGGAGATCGTTGGGGATGTAGGATGTGCTGTCGGTTACAATTGCTATTTTGGCCATTAGGCTCTCCTCGTCATGATTTCGGGAAAGGTGGGATTATACTGTATCTATCTCTCCTCAACAATATAACCCCTGATAATTCACGAAGTTACGATCGAGAGCCAGACGTTGAGCGTTGACAGCCTCAGGGCTGAAAATATGTGGAAATATCCAGCCGTGCAATCCGAGATTTAAACTGGACAAATTTCCAAGCATCAATTAGAATAACATGCTGTAATTGATGATTAGTTCTGGAGGAAGAACGTTGGCAAATATTAAATCTGCGATCAAACGCAACCGGCAAAATGAAAAACGGCGTCTCCGCAATCGTGTATACCGCGGCCGGGCGCGCACATTTTTGGGTAAAGCCAATTTGGCGATTCAGTCCGGTAATGTGGACGAAGCCCGCGAAGCCGCAAAATTAGCGGTGAGCGCATTGGATAAGGCCGCGTCTAAAGGCGTGCTGCACAAGAACAATGTCGCCCGCCGCAAAGGCAGCATCATGAAGAGCCTGGCTGCATTGGAACTGGCAAAGGGCAAATAACCCTATCCGAATTGCACAAACCAGCGGGAGCTTTAATATGCTCCCGCTTTTTTTGTGTATAATTCTCTTCTGCGCTCCGGCACATCCTGGTGGGGGGAGGCTGCCGGTGCAAAATATAAAGCTACCGCAATATTCAATGAACCAAACACAGTGTTGAAAGAGTGTTTCCCATGTTTGATGCCGAGCGAAAATCAATCGAAGAACAAATCCAAGAATACTGCCAGGAAAACCAGATCCCCTTGGGAGATCAAATCCCTTGGACGCGGATACCGTTTTCTGGAGAATGGGGTATTTCCACTTCATTTTTCCAGGTAGCTGCCAACGAAGCGCGCGCCGGGAAAAAAGTGGTTGTGCCGCAGCGCGCCCAGGAAATTGCCGCGGCGATAGCCCAAGAATTGGGCACGCCAGACGGATTTTCACGCGTGGAGGCCCTGAAGGGTTATCTCAACTGCTATTTCTCCGCAGCGCAGTACAGCCGCCGGGTGGTGGATGCAGCAATAGATTTGGGTGCAGATTTTGGGCGCGGCGCCAGCACCGGCGTGCGGTCAATGGTTGAATATTCGCAGCCCAATACGCATAAGCCTTTGCATGTCGGCCATTTGCGCAATATGATCTTAGGGGCAGCGATCTGCAATATACTGGAATTTTCTGGGCAAGAGGTGGTGCGCACCAATTATCCCGGAGATACCGGACTGCATGTGATCAAATGGATGTGGAATTACCAGAAGAACCATGCAGGTGAGCAGCCGCCTGAGGATAAAACCCGCTGGATGGGCGATTTGTATGCAGAGGCTAACCAACTGCTGGAAGAGAACCCGGACTTAGAGCCGGAAATGCGGGCGATGTTCGCCCGTTGGGAGCAGAACGACCCGGAGATCAAAGCGCTGTGGCAAAAGACCCGGCAGTGGTCGCAGGAGGGGTTTGACAATATTTATGACAAGCTGGGCATTCGTTTTGACCGCTACTACTATCAAAGTGAAGTTGATGCTGCTGGGAAGGCGGTAGTTGACGATTTGATCGCCCGCGGTATAGCCATTGACGAGCGCCCCGAAGGGCCAGTCATTGTGCGCATAGACGATATCCTCGGGTTGGAAAAAGAACAGTACCGGGTGATGGTGGCCCTGCGTTCTGACGGTACGGCTTTGTATTCCACCTGGGATTTGGCTCTGGCGGCGCGCAAGTTTGCGGACTATGAGTTGGACCACTCGATCTATGTGATCGATGTGCGCCAGTCGCTGCACTTCCAGCAGGTCTTCAAGACGCTGGAGATCATGGGGTATGAGTGGACCGACCGTTTGTATCACCTGCCTTATGAGATCGTGAATTTGCCGGGTAATGTGACCATGAAATCGCGGGAGGGCACCGTGGTGCTGCTGGAGGATTTGCTGCGTGAAGCCACCAAACGCGCTCTCGAGATCGTTGAGGAAAAGAACCCGGAATTGGAAGAAGAAACCAAGACCGCCGTGGCTGAGGCCGTCGCACTGGGAGCGATCAAATACCCGCTGCTGGCAAGGGATAATACCAAGATCGCCACGTTCGACTGGGACAGCGCCCTGGATTTTAACGGCCAGGCGGCTCCATACATCCAGTATGCCCATGTGCGCGCCAACAGCATCTTGCGGAGGCTCGAGGCCCCGCTGCCGGAAAGCCAAATTCCCAATCATACACTTGAGCCTGCCGAGATCGAATTGATCGAGCTGATCTCCCGTTTCCCCGAAGAAGTACAGCGAGCCGCCAAGGAATTCAAGACGCTGCATATCACCAACTTGGCTTACGAACTGGCGCGTGGCTTCAATGACTTTTATAATCAATGCCCGGTGCTCAAGGCCGAGGCTGAGGTGCGCGCCGCCCGGCTGCGCTTGGTCGCCGCGGCGCGCCAGGCGATGGCCAATGCGTTGGCAATGTTGGGCATTACCGCACCGGATGTGATGTGAACTACTAATATCGACAGTTTATTTCGATAGATACCAACTATTTAGGGAAAATCACCTGCGTATACCTATGAACTCAAACCAAACCTTTTACATGTGCCCGCCCACTTATTATGAGATCAAATATATCATCAACGATTGGATGGTTGAAGACAGCCAGATCAATACAGACCTGGCAGTTGAGCAATGGACCAGTCTATATGATGCCTACCTGAAACTGGGTGTTGATGTTTCTTTGATTGACGCGGTTGAGGGAATACCGGAGCTAACTTTCGCTGGGGATTCTGTGTTTTTATATGGCGACCAAGCCATTTCGAGCAAATTTAGGCATGCAGAGCGCCAGCCCGAGGTGGCTCCAATGGCCCAGTGGTTTTCTGACTTGGGTTTCAACGTGCACACGCTGCCCAGCGGGCTGCACTTTGAAGGCAATGCTGAAGCCGTCTTGTGGAATGATAAGTTGATTGGCGGCTACGGGATCCGCTCCGACGCTGAGGTCTATCCATTTATATCATCCCTGTTTGATCTAGAGGTTGTACCGCTGCGCTTGACCAATCCTTTTTATCACCTGGATACTTGCTTTTGCCCGTTGAATGCCGAAACAATCGCTTTTGTCCCTGAGGCTTTTGATAATCCCACTCGAGAATACATTGCCAACATGGCCAAGAATGTCATCCCGATTGCCCGGCAGGAGGCAGAGTTCATGGCGTGTAACTCGAAATCCGTGGGGGAAACGGTGATCGTCAGCACCCGGCAAAGCCCACAATTTGTTGCCAAGCTGCGCCAATTGGGATTGGAAGTGGTTGAGTTGGAGTTGTCCGAGTTCCGCAAGGCTGGGGCAGGGGCCAAATGCCTAACCTTGGAGGCTTACCAGCCGGTCTGAGTTATCCCCGGGGGGGAGGAAAAAATAAAGATTTGGGTATTGCCCCGGTACTTGACCTACCGGGGTTTTTTTTATTTAAACAAAGATCGGCTGGCGTAATTCTTGCATCCAAATGGATATTGATTTTCGTAAAGTATAATGCACGGCATCACATGTAAAAAAGAGATTATTGCTAGAAAAGATATGATTGTGGTTGAATCAATGATGATAGAGAATAATACTTAAGCAAACCATTTGAGATATTATGAAAAAATTTACAATCATGCTGTTGTTATTATTGGCCTGCGCGCCGTTGACTGAATTGGGGCTTATTCCTACGGCTGTGCCTCCGGCTACTTACACGCCATACGCTACTTTTACCGACCAGGCGCCGCTGCCCACCTACACGCCATTGCCCACTTACACGCCGCTGGAAACCAGCACCCCTACGGCTACGTTGACACCGACACTGCCATTGCCCACCTCTACGCCATTACCCAGCAGCACACCGGTGCCTTCCCTGGTTCCTTATGCAACAGCCACGCCAATCCCCTACGTCTCTCCCGTTCCCAGCGAGACGGCCACACCCCTCCATGACGGTTTTTATGTCAAGGTCACGCGCTACAAAACTGTCTTGCGCGAGATCAAGAACTACAACAAAAAGGGGTACCCGATCATGCGCATCCGTGAGCCGCGTATTCGCTATGATGAGGGCGCGCTGATCTATGTGCATGCCACCGGCAGCAATTATGACGGGGGGCCTTTATGGCGTGCGGATGGCGCAGAATACTATTATAAAATCTATGATACCGATGGCAGCGAGGAAGATCTTTTTGTGCCCTCCTGGCATGTCGAGCCCGTCCCGCTCAATTAAGGCTTCTGCTTAATTCAGTTTGCATTGGGGTTTTTATCTTTAGGATGTGCCCGTTCTTTTCTTCCCCCGGGAAAACGTAGGTGATGTTGGCGCTTATACGTCCAGGCGGTAACCAACGCCGCGGATGGTTTTGAGTATTTTGGGTTTGCGTGGATCTTTTTCGATGGCATCACGCAGCCAGCTGATGTGTACATCCAGCGTGCGGGTATCGCCGGTATAATCAGTGCGCCAAACTTTCTTGAACAATTCTTCGCGCTCCACCACATCCCCAGGATGATCCATGAGCATTTTTAGCAGGCGTACCAGTCTGGGGGTCAACTTGGTCTTTTTGCCGTGGCAGCGAACTTGCCTGTGTTCTAAATCCAAGTGCACCGGGCCAGCTTTGATCATTTTGCCTTCTTTGGCTGGGAGCAGAGGGTCCATGCGGTTGAACAATTTGCGGGCGGTGAAGGGCAGTTCTAAGATAACATTGGCGCATTTGCCGACATCGTCGGGGGCGCCTCCGTTCTCGGAGATCAACATGATCGGTTTGCCATTCAGCCGCTCACGCAGCGAACTGCAGATCCTCTTCCCGCTGGTGCGCATAGAGGCGGCATCCACCACAACCAGATCGTGCTCGGCGCGGACAACCCTTTCTAGGGCTTCCTTGCCGGTGGAGACCAAATCAACCTTGTATCCCTTTTTTCGCAGCGCGGGCACAAAAGATTGGTTGCTTACCCAGCGCCCCTCTACCCAAAGGATCTTTGGTGTGGCAGATGCATTTGTAGATTTAGGCACTTAAATGCTACCCCCGCTTACCTTAAAGAATTCATGGACCGGGATTGTAGAGCAGCCTCCCATAGTGGCGGGATTATAATCTTAAACCTTAAAAACTGCAAATGGGTTGGCAGTACTGGCGCTGCAAATTCACGCCCTTTTCATGGGCCAGAGATTTATTCCAAGATTGCCAGGCTCAGCCGTTTTATTGCAACCCATCTCTCGCCGTGATAGAATAGCCTTACGCAGCCTTATGCTGCATCTTTATCCAGCAGCGCTGCACCAGTTTTTAGAGTATGGAGCAATTCAATGTCCGATATGGTTGAAGTTGTAATAGACAGTATCCGGGTTGGCCTGATGTCCCAACATCGCATCGTGGTTTTGCGCGAAGTGGATGCAGACAGATACCTGGCGATTTGGATTGATCCTTATATGGCCGAACAGATCACCTTTGCCCTGCAAGAAGTTGAAGTGTCCCGCCCTATGACCCATGACTTGATCAAGAACATCATGCGTTCTTTAGATGCCCGTGTCATCCGCGTAGAAGTCAATGACCTGCGCGGCGAGGTGTATTACGGCAACATCGTGCTGGATGTCAACGGGCAGACCTTGGAAATTGACTCGCGGCCCTCAGACGCCCTGGCCTTGGCGGTGCGCGCCAATGTGCCCATTCTGGTCGCACGTGAGGTGATGGATGCTGCTGGGATCATCCCCGAAGATGATCTGGGCGATGAAGACTTACCTGTCCGAGACCGGTCTGCAGAAGAACCGGTAGGCAGCAGCGACGGTGAAGAGCGGCTGTCTGTTTTTGAGGATTTCCTTGAGAACCTGGATGTCGATAAGGCAAACGGCGACGAAGACGAAGAAAGCAAAAAGTAATATTGGCCGATCATGAGTGATGTTTTCTCCCAAGAGGTAAGCCAATCGCCAGCACCGCAAATTGTGCCTCACAGCCGCGAGGCTGAGGAAGCTGTGATCGGGTCGGTCTTGATCAACCCCGAAGCTTATTATGATGTCGCCCAATTCTTGCAGACCGAAGATTTTTATATACACCGTCACCGCTGGATATGGGAGGTTTTTACCCAGCTGAACGAAAGCCGTTCGCCGATAGATTTTCTGACCGTAACCGAAGAATTAGATCAAGCCGGCCGGCTGTCTGAGATCGGCGGGCCTGCCTACCTCACCACATTGATCACCAATGTGCCCACCTCCCTGCACGCTGAGGCTTACGGGCATATCGTTGAGGAAACTGCCATCCGGCGGCGCATGATTGATGCGGCCAACAAGATCGCGAAAGTAGCCTACCAGGAAGACCTGCCGGTGGAATTGGCGATTGACAATGCCGAGAAAGCGGTCTTCAGTGTCAGCGAGAACCGCCTATCTGGCGATTTGATCCCGATTCAATCCGTGCTCAGCGATTATTATGATCGCATCGATCAGATCGCCAACCGGGATGACGAAGTATTTGGTGTCCCCACCGGCTTCATAGATCTCGACCGGCTGCTGGGGGGCTTGCAGCCATCCGATCTGCTGATTATTGCTGGGCGCCCTGGCCAGGGCAAGACCAGCTTTTTGATGTCATTGGCCAAGAACGCTGCCCAAACACACAAGAAACATGTTGCCATCTTTTCGATGGAAATGTCCAATGAGCAGTTGGTCCAGCGCTTGATCGCCCAGGAAACCGGGATTGATTCTCAGCGGCTGCGCATGGGCAAACTGCAGGAGAATGAATGGCCGCTATTTGCGCATGCCATTGAAGTGCTTGGGGATACCCATATATTCTTGGATGATACCCCGGCAATCACCCCGACACAAATGCGCGCAAAGTGCCGCCGGCTGCATATGGAACACCACCTCGATTTGGTGGTGGTGGATTACCTCCAGCTGATGGGCGGTGACCGGCGCAACGAGAACCGCGTGCAGGAAGTCTCCAATATTTCACGCAGTCTCAAGGTGCTGGCGCGTGAATTGAATGTGCCGGTGCTGGCTGCCGCCCAGCTTTCCCGGGCAGTGGAGCAGCGTGCTGATAAGAGACCAGTGCTTTCCGATTTGCGTGAATCAGGCTCGCTGGAGCAGGACGCCGATATCGTCATGTTCATTTACCGTGAAGATCAATCCGACCCAGACACCATCAAAAAAAATGTGGCGGAGATTATGGTTAGAAAACACCGCAATGGGCCCACGGGCAATATTGATCTGGTCTTCCGCGAGCAGCTGGCTAAGTTCGAGAACGCCGCCACCCGCCATATAGATGTCTCACAGATTTAGGATCAGGGATTTAGGCTGCCATTATGCCAAGCTTTAAAGGCTTCCCGGCTGGTAAAATCCGCTTTACGCGTGTGCCGGCAACTTTTTTCACCGAACTGCTGCCGCACGTTGATCAGCTCGGGGAGCTAAAGGTGACTTTGTATGCGCTTTGGCGCTTGGATCGTATGGAAGGCGCTTTCCGCTATTTGTGTGAAGCTGATTTCGCCGCTGATGAGACCTTTATGCAGGGGATGGGTCCAGATGCCAAGAAAGCGCTTTCTGCCCTGCGAACCGGGTTAAAACAGGCTGTCGCCCGTGGCACGCTGCTCGAATCCACTGTAGAATTAGAAGCAGGCCGCACGCGGTTTTATTTCCTGAACACCGCCCGTGGGCAGGCGGCCGTCAAGGCGATTGCCGCCGGCGAATGGCAGCCGTCCGGAGACCCGCAGGCGCCGCTTTCTTTGAACATGGAACGCCCCAATATTTTCCGTCTGTATGAAGAACATATCGGGGCGCTGACGCCGATGCTTTCTGAACGCTTAGGCGAAGCCGAGGATACTTATCCGCCCACCTGGATTGAAGAAGCCTTCCGGTTGGCGGTAGAGAATAACGTGCGCAGGTGGAGCTATGTAGACGCCATTCTGCGGCGTTGGAATGAAGAAGGTAGAGATGAGCGACCCAAAACCCATCGAGGAGATTCTGAAAAAGACCGCCGTAAGTATGTCGAAGGAGAATTCTCCGACTTCATCGAGCACTGAGACGGGGAGTGGTTCGGCTTACAGCACGGCGGGAGATCCCAACTGCCCGCACTGCGCCGGGTTGGGATATTTACGCGTCGACCGGCCGGTTGGGCATCCCGAATTTGGTAAGGTTCAGGTCTGTGTTTGCCGCCAAGCGGAAGCTGCCCGCCATGCTCGTACGCGATTGTATGCCATTAGCCAGCTCAATGAACTGAAAGCGCTTTCTTTTGACAATTTCGTCCCCCGCGGCCATGTTGGGATGGGGAACCTGCAGGCCGATTCGGTGGAAAGCGCCTTCAACCAGAGCCAGCGCTATGCCCACGGCTTGGACGGCTGGTTCGTGCTGCAGGGCGGCTATGGCAGCGGTAAGACCCATTTGGCCGCGGCCATCGCCAATTTTGCCGTTGAGATGGGTATCACCACGATATTTATCACCGTGCCGGACCTGCTCGATACGCTGCGCTTCACCTACCAAAACCCAGACGAATCCTTTGAGGAGCGCTTTGAGGAGATCCGCCGCACACCGTTGTTGATTATGGATGACTTCGGCACGCAAAATGCCACCCCTTGGGCGCAGGAAAAACTTTTCCAGATCATCAACTTCCGCTATATCAACCGCCTGCCCCTGGTGGTGACCACCAACCTCTCCTTGAAAGAGATCGAGGGGCGCATCCGTTCGCGCTTGGCCGACCCGGATTTGGTGACGCGTGTCCAGATCACTGCCCCGGACTATCGGCGGCCGATGGATGATACCGGCCAGCACGAACTTTCGTCGCTGGCTTTAATGGGCGACCGCACCTTTGGCAAATTCGACATGCGTAAAGGGGAGAATTTACCTGCCCCAGATACCAAGAATTTGGAGAAGGTTTTTAAGGCGGCCCAAAAATTTTCCGAAAGACCCAAGGGCTGGTTGGTGCTCACCGGCCCATACGGCAGCGGTAAAACACATCTGGCTGCTTCAATTGCCAATTACCAAGCCAGCTTGGGCCATGCACCCTTGTTTGTCATGGTGCCCGATTTGCTCGATCACCTCAGGGCTACTTTTAACCCCAACAGCCTGGTGAGCTACGACCGGCGCTTCGAGGAGATCCGTACAACCCCGCTCTTGATCTTGGATGATCTCGGTACCCAATCAATGACCCCGTGGGTGCGCGAAAAGCTCTACCAGCTTTTCAACCACCGCTATAACTCCCAGATGCCGACCGTGATCACCACCGCCGACAGCCTCGAGGATATGGACGCGCGTATCCGCAGCCGTATGCTCGATACACGCCTGTGCAAGATTTACGCGTTGACCGTCTCGGCCTACACGGGGAAGACCAAGAAGTAAAGATCGGATATTGATCTGGAATAGATAAATTTCAGGGGGAGAAATCTGTCACCGCTGCGGTCTATGCTTTCCCTGGGTGAAAGGCCAATTGACCACTTGGAATATCCTGGGTCTGGCACCTTGACCAGATTCGCCCTCAAAGTGTATACTTTCCCAGTTGAGAATGAGTTGCAGTTGCAAGTAGCAAATAAGGATTATTCTTTGGATACCAGCAAAGCCATCCGACAGCAGTTAAATGAGCACGGCCTGCGCGCCACCCCGCAGCGCTTGCTTGTTTTGCAGATCCTCGAGGAAGCGGAGGAACATCTCGACGCGGAGAGCATCAGCCAGTTGGCCCACGCCCGGGATCCCAAGATCAGCTTAGCAACCGTCTACCGTACGCTCAATAAATTAAAAGATGTCAATCTGGTGGCTCAACGTTATTTTGCCCGCGATCATAAGCGCGAATATTACGAAAAGGTCGCCAAAAAAGAACATTATCATTTTACTTGTATGAGCTGTGGTGAAATCATCGAACTGCACACACCGCGCATCCGGCAAGCCAAGCAGGAGCTTTCACAAGAGCTGGGTATCATGTTCAGCCATGCTTGTATGTGCTTCGAGGGCTACTGCGCCCAGTGTGCTCAAAACCGGGGCGGTGATGACGCCGCAGTATCCCAATCATCCCTTGCAATGGAGACCGAAAAATGAAGTTTGTTGCAGCAAAACTTAATCTGATCGTGACGGTTTTTCTTTTCGCTGGGTTACTTCCAGCTTGCAGCTCACCGAGCAGCCGCGCCGATAGCGCCGCCCTGGTGTTGTACTCCGGCCGCAGCGAGAGTTTGGTTGGGCCGTTGATCGAGCAGTTCAGCGCTGAAACCGGGATCGAGGTTAAAGTGCGCTATGGCAATACCGCTGAATTGGCCGCCACCATCCTCGAAGAAGGCGCCAATTCACCCGCCGACGTTTTCTTTGCCCAGGATCCGGGTGGGTTGGGTGTGATCGCCGATGCTGGTTTGCTGGCTGAGCTTCCCGCCGAGCTTTTGGACCAAGTGGACGCCCGGTTTTATTCTCCGGATGGCTTATGGGTAGGCGTTTCCGGGCGTGCCCGCGTCGTGGTCTACAACACTGACACACTCTCACCCGCCGACCTGCCCGCCGACATAAGCGGCTTTACCGATCCGCAATGGAAGGGGCGCATCGGCTTACCGCCAACCAACGGCTCTTTCCAGACAATGGTTACCGGCATGCGCCAAGTCTGGGGAGAAGAAAAAACCCGGGAATGGCTCCAGGGTATCATGCAAAACGAACCGACCTTTTATGAGAAGAACACCCCTGTTGTCGCCGCGGTGGCCGCTGGCGAGGTGGAAGTTGGTTTTGTAAACCATTATTATTTGTATCGGTTCCTCCAGGAAGAGGGCGAGAGTTTCGCGGCCCGCAACTATTTCCTGCCCGGCGGTGGACCGGGTTCGCTGGTCATGGTCTCCGGGGTGGGGCGTTTAGCGACCAGCCCCAACCAGGCCAATGCACTCAAGTTCATCGAGTTCTTGCTTTCCACCCAAGCGCAGCAGTTCTTTGCCCATGAAACCTTCGAATATCCGATGATTGCTGGGGTGCAGATTCCCGATCTGCTGCCGCCCCTCACAACCTTGACCCCTCTGGATATTGCTTTAAGTGATTTAGCCGACCTGCAAGGTACGGTCGCATTGCTGCAAGAGGTGGGCTTGCTGCCTTAAATTATGTCCGAACTGCTAGCCAAGCAATCCGTCCCGGCCTTAGATGAGGGACTAGCAAAACGGCGTGCGCCGCTGCCCAGCCTGCGCGCCGTTTTTTTGCTGTGGCTGCCGGCTGGGTTGGCCGCTGCCGCCGTGCTGCTGCCCATCGTCTATTTGATTCTGCGTGCCACCGGCAGCGGCGCTTCAGCCTGGGCTTTGGTCTGGCAAACCAGCACATTGCAGATCGTCGGCCGCACTGCCTGGTTGGCCTTCAGCGTGACTTTGGCCTCCACGGCTGTAGCTGTGCCGCTGGCCTGGCTAACGGTGCGCACCAACCTGCCGCTGCGGCGTATGTGGACCGTGCTGACTCCGCTGCCCTTGGTGATTCCCAGCTACGTTGGCGCCTATTTGCTGGCCTCGGCCTTGGGGCCGCGCGGTATGCTGCAAAGTTGGCTTGAAGGCCCTTTCGGCATCACCCGCTTACCGGAGATCTATGGTTTTCCTGGCGCTTTGATGATCCTCACCTTTTTGAGCTATCCCTTCATCCTGTTGAGCGTACGCGCCGCGCTGCAAAAAATGGACCCCTCTTTGGAGGAGGCGGCTCGCAGTTTGGGTTTGAATAGTTGGCAGACCTTTTGGCGGGTGATCTTCCCGCAGCTGCGGCCAGCGATTGCCACAGGTGGGCTGCTGGTCGCCTTGTATGTGCTGCGCGATTTTGGCGCCGTTTCCATCATGCGCTACAATACTTTTACCCGCGTGATCTATACCCAATACCAATCCTCCTTCGACCGGACCGCCGCGGCGACCTTAGCGCTTGTGTTGGTCAGCATGACCTTGGCTTTGCTCGTCGTGGAAACCCGGAGCCGCGGCCGGGCGCGCTATGCGGCCAGTGCCACCAGTTCCGCCAAACCGCCCGGTGTTTTCCCATTGGGCCGCTGGCGCTGGCCCGCCCTGTTGTTCTGCGCGCTGATCGTGTTGCTGGCCTTGCTCATCCCCGCGGGGGAGCTGGTTTATTGGCTGGTCCGCGGTCTGCAAGCCGGCGAACGGGTCACCGGGTTGTTCCCGGCAGTGCGCAATTCGGTGTTGGCCTCGGGTTTGGCCGCCGCGGCAACCCTCCTGGCCGCCTTGCCGGTGGCGGTTGCCAGTGTGCGCCGCCCCAATTTCTACAGCCGTTTGTTTGAGCGGGTTACCTACATCGCTTTTGCCTTACCGGGCATTGTCATTGCGCTGGCCTTGGTCTTTTTCGCCGCCAATTATGCCCTGCCCCTGTACCAAACTTTACCCTTGCTGGTTTTTGCATACGGTATCTTATTCATTCCCGAGGCGGTCGGTGCTGCTCGCACCTCATTGCTGCAGGTCCATCCCAGCATGGAGGAGGCTGGCCGCAGCCTGGGCCAAAAGCCGCTGCAGGTTTTTCGCAAGGTCACTCTGCCGATGGTCCGTCCAGGGCTGTTGGCCGGAGGTGGGCTGGTGTTCCTCACCACGATGAAAGAACTACCCGCGACCTTGATTCTGGCGCCGTATGGCTTCCAGACCTTGGCCACCGAAGTTTGGTCGGCGGTCTCAGAGGCTTTTTTTGCGAAAGCCGCCGCTCCCGCCTTGCTGTTGGTGCTGGTTTCTTCCCTGCCGATGGCATTATTGATTTTCCGGGATATGAAAGATCGCTGAACGAGAACTGCCGTTCAGCCAAAATTGCCGCCCTTTTTATTAGGATTTTCTTTTGCCGCCGTTTATAATGGGCTTTTATGAATAGATTGGATGGATCGATGAGTAAGATCGCAGTAGATTGCCGCGGATTGTCAAAACAATATAACGGAGAGGTCGCCCTCGAGGGCTTGGATCTGTCGGTGCATGCCGGGGAGATTCTGGCGGTCTTGGGCCCCAGTGGGTGTGGCAAGACCACCTCGCTGCGTTTGATTGCCGGGTTTGAGAACCCCGATGCGGGTTCCATCACCTTGGCTGACCGCGTGGTTGCCAATGGCCGTAAATTGGTGCCGCCAGAAAAACGCGGCATTGGCATGGTCTTCCAGGATTACGCCCTCTTCCCCCATCTCACCGTTTTTGAAAATGTTGCCTTTGGGCTGCATCGCCGCAGCCGCAGCCAAAAACAAGCGGATGTGCGCTCAATGCTCAAGTTGGTTGGGCTGGAAAATCTGGCCCAACGTTTCCCGCATGAACTTTCTGGCGGCCAGCGCCAGCGGGTCGCATTGGCGCGTGCCCTTGCGCCGCGTCCCATCCTGGTGCTGCTCGACGAACCTTTCAGCAATTTAGACGCCGACCGGCGCAGTCAGATGCGCGAAGAAGTGCGCGTCATCCTTAAGGGCATCAAGGCCACCGCCATCTTCGTCACGCACGACCAGGAAGAAGCATTGTATATGGGGGATCGCCTGGCAGTCCTTAATCACGGGCGTTTGGAGCAAATTGGCACTCCCGAGCAGGTCTTTCATCAACCGGCGACCCGCTTCGTCGCCGAGTTCATGGGCAGTACCGACTTTTTGCCCGGAGAGGTCACCGCCGCGGGTATCCACACCGAGATCGGTTTGCTTGAACAGCCTGTCGACCTGCCCATTGGCGCCCACGTGGAGATTGCCCTGCGCCCCGATGATATTTCCTTCGAGCGGCAAGCTGGTTCCCAGTCCATGGTGCTGGCGCGCCATTTTCAAGGTGCCCAGAATATTTACCGCTTGCGCCTGCCTTCAGGACGGCTTGTGCATGCTTTGCAGCCGCACACCCGTTTGATCGCACCAGGCACACCTGTGCGTGTTTCCGCCAACCCCGGTCACAGGCTGGCTTGTTTTTATCAGGGGGAAGCGCTAAAACCAGCCGGGAATTGAGCAAATTGGACTGTTTGTGGGAAAATAAGCCCCGTGATTTCCCTATTGAAATGAATTTCCGCG
>Ga0224496_10001405_pt1 | contig 15085 bp, 13 predicted proteins | sample SF_Jul11_sed_USG_2_FD_168127 | JGI IMG/M metagenome (GOLD analysis project Ga0224496, IMG submission 168127) | Sediment microbial communities from San Francisco Bay, California, United States - SF_Jul11_sed_USGS_8_1 | ecosystem: Environmental > Aquatic > Marine > Sediment | place: USA...
GCGTTGAGCGGCGAGGTATCCAAGGAAACGATAGATTATCTCAGCCAACAAATCTCCAAGATTGAGAAAACAATTCTTGGGAAGGTGAAATTACGAGAGCCCTACAGAGGATTGATGACCATGCCAGTGTCGCATGGCAAAGGTGAATAATCCCACGATACTAGACCATAGGGGGTCAAATCTTTATCCTTGACAGGTTACATGAAAAGCTTATCCCGGTGGCCCGCTGGCTATGCAAAGCGTTAAGCCGTTACCGAATCTATTCACTCCCACGTCGGAGAACCAAGGGGTCAAATCTTTATCCTTGACGTCCTGTAACCACAGTCAAGGATAAAGATTTGACCCCATTCTCCTTATGGCATTAGCCATATCTCCTTTTTTATTTACCACCCATACTCTCCCCACCATCTCCCCGTTATTGCGGGGGTACTCTTTGCCTTTCCTTCACCCGCGAACCCGTGAGTCCTTCTCTCGTTTCCTATTCAAGAAGGCGAGCCTCAATACGAGACAAACGCTCTTCCACAGCTTCTAGAGAAAATTCATTAAGCGGATTAACAGCTCCTCCATTAGTTAGAAACCGCTCAACATTTTTCCTCTGTTCACCCTTAAATCTGTCAAGATTCGCAAGCTGATATCTGCATATCTTAAGATACATACGGACGGGCAGTTTTGGATCATCAGCATGCGCCCAAGCATAACCGAAAGCGGACAAATCATCACCGCCAGCCACCCTGAGAGCCAGCGTTGGTACAGCCTCGTCCAAATTACCAGACTGTACCAACGCTGTAATACCAAGGGCACTGATCTCTTTATCAGAATCCGCAGCAGCTACCCCGGCAACCTCCAGCTGAGATAAAGATGGAAGCCCGGCAAGATACTCCCAAGCCTCATCCAGCCCTTCCGTGCTGTAGATACGACGAAGCTCAATTAAACCTGCCGGCTCTCCGGCACTTTGCCCGGCGCCGCAGAGGAAAGTCAGTAGAACGAGAGATAGGGCTGCTATTTCGACAACCCCTTTTTTTAGCTTGCCGATAACACATGAAATACCCATTATACATTCTCCCAGTTCACTCAACAGATGAAGTTACTCCTTTGGATACCACCGAAACGGAAAAGACTTTTCCATTAATAATATTACCACTCTGTTGAATCATAGTTTTGACCGTCATCAACAGCCGGTTTTCCATTCTTACTGTGGGGAACGGTAACGACAATATCAGCATTACAACTCCCACCACGATCGTCATTCGCCTCAAAACTGATACGGTATACACGACCGTTACCGCAACCATCACGTTCGGCTCTGATTTCGGCGACACCGGTACCAAGACCTTTCCCGTCCGGTGCGGTTTTATCGAATTTACCTGATACCGGCTCATCCTGAGTGATAGATTCTATAATTATGCTTACAGGGTCTCCATCTGGATCTATAATATCAGTTTCTTCGAGTACATCTATTTGACCCCATTCTTAGCCCAACCTCAAAAATGCCAACCTGGAAAACGCCGCCCTCGAAGGCGCTTTCACCACTGGCGCCAATTTCGAAGGCGCCACCAAGTAACACCTCCCTGTTTTTTTCTTAAAAATCAAACAATTCTCGCAATAGTTATGTGCGGTTGAGCATAACCAGGTATAAGAGTAATATCATTTACTACTCTTATACTTGGTTAAAGAATGTTAATATTGCGCTAAACAGAATGTGTGCTAACAAAGCTATGCAGAATTAACCTATAAACTATTAGCATGTTCTGTATAGCAACAAGTTGGGCCTCATAACAAGAGAATAAAAAACACATTGTCCGATGTTAGGGGGTCTGTCCGATGTTAGGGGGTCAAATCTTTATCCTTGACAGGTTACATGAAAAGCTTATCCCAGTGGCCCGCTGGCTATGCAAAGCGTTAAGCCGTTACCGAATCTATTCACTCCCACGTCTAGAGGTGACATCCTGCCCCTTTCTCACAAAATATGAACAACGTCATAACAGGCACTCTAAAATCTGATGATTAATGATCTTAAAATACGTAAATTAGTTCGGGCCTGAGTCGCCCAGCGCCTGAACTGCGGAAAAAGTACAGAATGAAAACAAGACAAAAAATAAGGAAAGGAATCATTTTATTCACCTTCTTTTTGTTTCCGGCAATCTTCTATTATCTTTCCCCGGTTATTATTATTCAGGCCAGCTTAAAAGGCATTATCAACGGTAGTTTTGTCATTTTCATCCTGTTATTTTTCAGCGCCCTGCTTCTGGGCCGGGGATATTGCGGTTGGCTGTGCCCCGGCGCCGGCTGCCAGGAGGCCATCTTCCTGGCCAGGGATAAAAAGGTGACAAAAGGGGATTGGCTTAAATGGCTTATCTGGACGCCGTGGATCAGCTCGATTATTGTGTCGGCGATTAGCGCCGGCGGTTACAACAAAATAGATTTTTGCTATATGACAACCCACGGCTTTTCAATCGGTGACATCCAGAGCCTTATCTCCTACTTTTTCGTTCTTCTCCTGCTCATAGTCTTACCGGCGTTTATTGTCGGAAAAAGATCATTTTGCCATCATTTGTGCTGGATGGCTCCTTTTATGATTATCGGCCGAAAGATAAGAAATTATTTCAACTGGCCATCCCTGCAATTAACATCAACGCCGGATGCGTGTAAACATTGCTATACCTGCTCAAAACAATGCCCCATGAGCCTGCCCGTTGAGGAGATGGTCAAGCGGCAACACATGGAACATGCGGAATGTATTCTTTGCGGCACTTGTGTTGACGCCTGCAAACAAGGTGTTATAAATTTTAATTGGGGGAGAGCAGGAAATAAAAGACATGCTTAATGCCCAATGTCCAATTAGAAGGTCACATCTTGGAGCACGAGTGCTCGACCTCGGCAGCGGTTCCGCCTCAAAAAAGCATAACATCAGGGCCAAACTGACCGTATGAAGATTCTTTTAGTCGAAAAAAATAAAATGACTCGCCCTTTATATTTATTCTTCGACGAGATATCGGAAGGGCTTTGTATCAATATATATAACAAGTTTCAATCCTATGTGCAGCATGGAGATGTTTATCATGGCAAACATCTTAAAACCTTAAATTCAAAAATCTGGAAATATAAGGGCACTATTTATAAGCTTAGAGTTGACAATGGTAAAGAATCAGCAAGGGTGCTTTTTTCTAAATCAGAAGATGATAATTTAAAAATTATTCATGCATTTTTGAAATCTACAAGAAAAACACCAGCGAAAGAAGCCCATCAAGCAATTGCTGTTTATCAAATACTGGAAAGCCTTGAAACAGTCATATGGGATAAACAATCAATGTATTGCTAGCAAACCCTACCTATGGGCCTTCTCGAAATGGGGTCGGGCCACGCTAACTAACCGAAAATATAATAATTCATTGTCAAAAACAGGCCAATTATGGGTCTATAACGCCAGTTATTGCACCAAAAACTGCAATATAGAATTAAGCCGACAAAATCGCCGAACCATCTAATTAACGCAGACCGTAACCACGTCAACTTGTTCGCTTAGTTGGGTGGTTACCTGCCATCGTAATATGTGACAAAGGGCAATAAGTTGTAGTGGTTCAGGTCTGAGTTGACAGTTACTTTACGCCAAAAAAGGCTGCCCCGGAAAGGGACAGCCTTTCTTGACCTTAGCCTGATGCACCGAGCATTAAGGCACGGTTATCGAGTTGCTGTTTACCACGTTAAGTTCCGCATCATAGGTCCAGTCGGCAAGCTCGACCCCGGTGACCGTAAAGGTGAAGCTGGTGCCGGACTTTGCTCGTTTCACATTGTTGGACAGCAGTAACACCTGGCCGTTAAGATCGGTTGTTCCAGTGTCAAGATCTGAGGTGGCGCCACTCCATTGGCCACTGACGCTTACCCCTGCTACCGGCGCATTGTTGGAATCAACAATGGTTATGATTGCCTGGGCACTGGTATTGACCCCGACCATCCTGAGAGCCATGTCAATGGCGGCCACGTGCATCATTTGCACACTTGCGTCCGTTACCCGAACCGTTGCCGTGTCTTTATGGCTCAACTCTCCGTCGTCTACGATCAGGGTAACCGTGTAGGTGCCGGCGGCGGAATAGGCGTGGCTTACCAAGGCCCCGCTGTTGTCGGTCGGACTCCCATCCCCAAAGTCCCAGGTATAGGTCAGAGCGTCTCCCTCTTCATCAGAGGAGCCATTGCCGTCAAAGAAAAGCACCTCATCCACCTGGGCGGTTTGGTCCAGACCCGCCTCGGCAACCGGTGGATCATTTGTCTCGGCAATATCGGCGGTGGTTGTGACCGGCTCTGAGGCGATCTTGCCGTCACTTACGGTCAGGGTGACATTATAGAGCCCGCCGCGGGTGTAAGTATGCTCGGGGGCGACTCCGGAACCGCTGGTTTCATCCCCGAAATCCCAGGCATAGGTAAGGGTATCGCCGTCAGCATCAGAGGAGAGATGGCCGTCAAAGGTCACACTTTCATTCTCGGTACCGGTATAGGGGCCACCGGCAACGGCGACGGGCGGGGTGTTGCCCCCTGAAGCATAGGCCAGAGCGGCTGCAGCATCAACAATACCCCAGCCATAGTCCGGGTCCCAGCCGACTACGCCATGATCCTCTGCCGTGGCCTGTAATACTTCCCGGACACTGGCGGGATCGTCGGCAATACCATTGCTGATCAGCAGGGCGGCGACCCCGGTTACATGGGGTGCGGCCATGGAGGTTCCTTGATAAAAGTAGTAGCTGAAGCTGGTATAGTCTGAACCGTTGTGGGTCTGCTGGAGAACACCATCGACGTAGCCATCACCATTTTGATCAACGGTGGTGTCTCCGCCGGGCGCGGTAAGATCCAGGGCAGCGCCCCGATTGGAGTAGGGGGCGACCTCCTCATCATATCTGGTGGCGCCAACTGCGATACAGTAGTCATCGTAGGCGGCAGGATAACTTACTGCGGTTAGGCCGTCATTTCCAGAGGAACAGACAATAGTTACCCCGCTGTTATGGGCTGCAGCCAGGGCCAGCTCCAAGGTCTCTGCCGGGCTGGGTCCACCGAGGCTCAGGTTGATTACCTTGGCTCCTTGTTCAGCGGCAAAATAGATGCCATCGGCAACATCGAAATAGGTGCCGGAGCCGTTTTGATCAAGGACTTTAACAGGCATGATGGAGGTGTTATAGGCAATACCGGCAACCCCGATGTCGTTGTTGGTGGATTGGGCGATGGTCCCGGTGACATGGGTCCCGTGGCCATAATCATCGTTGGGGTGATCATCATTGTTGATAAAATCATAACCGGGCACAAAGGCGGTTTCGGTCAGGTCCGGCGCATGGGCATATTCAACAAGCACCTTCCTACCCTTGGGCCCGATGGGTAAATACTCGGCATAATCTTCATAGGCGACGCCGGTGTCAATTACCGCGACGATCACTCCAGGATCACCGCCGGGCTCAATGGCCCAGGCTTCTTCCATGCCAATGCCACCGTACTCGACATTGTCCAAGTGCCATTGATAGGAATAAAGTTGATCGTTGGGAACCTCAAAGGTGTGGGCCAAAAAGTTTGGCTCGGCATAAAGCACATTGGGATTGCGGCGGTAGATGGCGACCATCTCGGCAACGGTTTTGCCGGCTGCTATCTTCAATCTTTTGGCGCCGGAAAAGCGGCTGGTTGCCAGGACAGAAGCCCCATGCGCCCGGTTTATCCGGGCCATAATGTTGGCGTTGAGTCCAGGCCTGAATTGAACGATAATTTCGCCAGGAGCATGACCTGTTGCAGGATGAGCGGAAAATTCCTTTACCTCAAACTGCGGTTGGGCCAAGACAGGATTGCCGCCTGGCCCTGCAATAAGCATAAGAGCCATTAGTAGTGTGGCCATGATTCGAATTTTTCTCATCAGATTACCCTCCCTCTTTTTCTTCTGATATTCGGTCTCATGCAGCCATAATCCCCAATGAAAAATGGCCGGATTACCTCTTTATTAAAGGCAACCCGGCCATCTCAAAAAGATCCGTGGCTTTCCGCACCCTGCCTTGCAACAGGGTCGGCTTTTTCTTTAATTTAATTCCTAATGCTTGCTTATATTTTTATAATGCGTCGGAAAAAGAGCTAAGTCAATACCGTGAGGATGAAAAAATTTCAAAAGCAAAAGGGGTAAACCATGCAAAACCAGCTCGTTCTCCAGCCTCGTTAATACCCCGCTAACCACCGCGAGGACGACCTTGCCTTTGGCCGGCACTTCTGGTAACAATTATATACAGCAGAACTACCCGCATCCCGGGCTCTTTTCCCACAGCTCATCAGGTCAACCCCGGGTAAAGATCATCCATGCAGGAAGAACTCAGTCATAAAGAGGGCTTTGCCCCCATATTCACCCCAAAGGCCAGCGGCCCAATCAGCTCGCGGGCCGGCGAAAAAAACCAACAACAAGTCAGTTCCCCTCCCACGCAGAAAAGGAGCAGGATAATGAAAAGATCCGATAGCGGTTTCACGATGATGCGCAAAGCCCTTTGCCTCTCCTTCGTCCTCTTTCTCCTCGCGCCTGGCGCCGCCCACAGCGGCCCCATCATCCCGGAACCACTTAAACCCTGGGTTGACTGGGTCTTACATGACCAGCAGGATCAATTGCTATGCGTCCCCCAATACAACAACCCCAATACATTGCAGTGCAATTGGCCCAGCGAACTTGCCCTGAAGCTAAACGATGATGGCGGGGAATTCAGGCAGAGCTGGCAGGTGCAATCCGAAAGCTGGATAACCCTGCCGGGCCACCGTAACCAATGGCCCCGGCAGGTGAGGGTTAACAACCAACCGGCGGTGGTCATCGCCCAACAAAACAGCCCGCGGATTCTGCTGCAACCGGGCGCATATACCATTACCGGCAAATTCAGCTGGCCGAAGCTGCCGGAGTTTATCCAGATTCCAGCGCAGTCGGCCCTTGTCACCCTGGCGGTAAACGATAACAACATTGAATTCCCCAATATCGATGGCACAGGGCAGTTGTGGCTGAAAACAGCGCAGCAGGCGGAAAAGATAGAAAACCGTCTGCAGATAGAAAGTTTCAGGCTTATTGACGACGAAATCCCGGCCCAGCTGGTTACCTATGTTACCCTCGATGTGGCAGGCTCGGCCCGGGAACTCACCCTGGGCCCGATCTATTCCCCGGATAAGTTCATCCCGATCTCCCTGCAAAGCTCACTGCCGGCCAGACTGGAACAGGACGGGCGAATGCGGCTGCAGCTGCGCCCCGGCCGCTACAGCGTTACCTTGACCACCAGACATATCGAGCCGGTCACCGCCCTCACCTTTACCCATCCCGCTGACGGCTTCTGGCCGAAACAGGAAATCTGGTCATTTAACGCCCACTCCAACCTGCGCATGGTCGAGGTGGAAGGGGTGCCGCCGATTGACCCCCAGCAAACCTCCATGCCCAAAGGCTGGCGCCAATATCCGGCCTACCGGTTGCTGGCCGGAGAAACCATCCGCTTGAAGGAGATCAAGCGCGGTGATCCCCTGCCGGCCCCTGACCAGCTCACCCTCAACCGTAGCCTCTGGTTACGCTTTGACGGCTCCGGCTATACGATCCAGGACGAGATCGGAGGAAAAAAGAACACCAACTGGCGGCTGGAAATGACCCCGGCCATTGAGCTCGGCCGGATCGCGGTGGACGGCAAGGAGCAGTTCATTACCAGACGGCAGGGCACCGACAAAACCGGCATAGAACTGCGCGAAGGCCTCGTAAATCTCACGGCGGACAGCAGCTTTCAGGGCAAGATCGCCACCCTGCCGGCCACCGGCTGGGACCATGATTTTCAGCAGGTCAACGGCAGGCTGCACCTGCCGCCGGGCTGGCAACTGATCCACGCAACCGGCATCGACAATATCCCGAGCACCTGGATTAAACGCTGGACGCTCTTGGATTTCTTTATTGTCCTTATCTTCACCATTTCCCTGGCCAAGCTTTTTTCAAAGCCGCTGGCCGCCATCGCCTTCATAACCATGGTCCTGACCTACCATGAACCCGGGGCGCCGCGCTACATCTGGCTGGCCCTGCTGATTGGCTTTGCCCTGCTCAAGCACCTGCCCGCCGGCGATTTCAAACGGGCGGTCAAGATCTATCAGCTGGTAGCCGGCCTGGCCCTGGTGATCATCGTCATCCCCTATTCGATCCATGCGCTCAGAGTCGGCATTTACCCCCAATTGGCCAGGCCCTGGGCATCGATGACCGATTATACCCCCCGGCCCCAGACGACCGCCCCGGCCCCAACCCCCATGAAAGCCCAGCAAGACGCCCTGCTGGAACAGAGGGAGGTAAAGAAAGCGGCAGGCCTGGTCAAGGATCTGGGCCGGAGGGCCTTGGCCCCCATGGATGGCGAGGGCTCCACCTATTACCAAAGCCAGGTCATGCAGTATGACCCAAAGGCGATCACCCAAACCGGGCCGGGCCTCCCTACCTGGCGGCCCTTTCAAACCATCGCTTTCAGCTGGTCCGGGCCGGTGACCCGGGCCCAGCAAATCTCCTTTACCCTCATCGGGCCTAAGACCAACCTGGTGCTCTCTTTTCTGCGGGTCCTGTTGATTATCCTGCTGACCATGGGCCTCTGCGGCGTAAGCTATCGACGCAACCAGGGATTTCATTTTCCGGAATTGACCTCCTTTCTGACGGGCCTCTGCCTACTGCTCGCCTTGGGCACCCCGGCCATCGTCCAGGCCGGCGAGATCCCTTCCCCGGAAATGCTCCATGAACTGCAGCAAAGGCTGCTGGCCAAGGATGAATGTTTCCCGGCCTGCGCGGATATAACCGAGATATCCATCGCGATCACCCCGCAGAATCTTTCCATTGTCGCTAACATCGACAGCCAAATCGAGACGGCGGTTCCCCTGCCCAGCCATGTCAACCATTGGCTCCCCCAACAGGTGATGGTTGATGACCATAAGGCCAAGGGGCTCTTTCGGGCAAACAACAATTTATGGGTGATGATGCCCGCCGGCAAACACAGCCTGCAGCTCAAGGGCGCAATCCGCAAGCAAAACACCCTGGAGCTGCCGTTCCCCTTAAAACCCCATCAGGCAACCATTACCGCCAGCGGCTGGTCGGTGGATGGCGTCCACCCTGACGGCAGCTTTGACTCCCAATTGCAGTTCAAACGCATTGTCGAAGAGGATGACCAAAAAGCAGAGATTCTCGAGACCGGGGTGCTCCCCTCATTTGCCTTGGTCGAGCGGAAGATCTTGCTGGGCCTGGTCTGGAAAGTGGAAACCAGGGTGCAGCGCATCAGCCCCAGAGGCTCGGCGCTGGTCATGGCTATTCCGCTGTTGCCCGGAGAATCGGTTACCACCGAAGGGGTCCAGGTCAACGACGGCCTGGCCCAGATCAACCTGCGGGCCGACCAAAGCAGCCTCCGCTGGGAATCGTTTTTAGAGCCGACCGACACCATAATCCTGAACCATGCGAAAACAGATGCCTGGACCGAGATATGGCAAGTCGATGTCAGCCCCATCTACCATTTGGAAACGGATGGCATCCCGGTAATCATGCATAAAACTCAGAACCGATGGTTCCCGACCTGGCATCCATGGCCGGGGGAAGCAGTAAGTCTCAAGATTTCCCGGCCGCCCGGAATCAAGGGCCAAACCATGACCATTGAAAAAAGCCATCTTGAATTGCATCCGGGGCAACGGAGCACCAACTCCAAACTCTCCCTTACCGTTAAAAGCAGCCAGGGTGGCCAGCACACCATCTCCCTGCCCCTGCACGCTGAACTGCAGGAGGTAAAAATAGGGGGCACAATTCAGCCGATTCGCCAGGAGGGCAGAACAGTCCCGCTGCCGATTAGCCCTGGCCAGCAAGAAATTGAACTGCAATGGCGAGAATCAGGCGGGATCACCTCCCGCTTCCGGACGCCGGCAATCGATCTCGGCATCCCCAGTGTCAATGCCAGTGTTGACCTCGTGCTGCCCGCCAGTCGCTGGCCCTTACTGGTCGGCGGCGAACAACTGGCAGGGCCGGCGGTTCTCTTTTGGTCGGTAATCTTTGTCATCATTCTGGTGGCTTTCGGGCTCGCCAGAACCGGCCTGACCCCCCTTAGATTTCACCACTGGCTGCTGCTGGGGATCGGGTTGTCGATGAGCAACCTGGCCGCCTGCATTCTCGTGGTCGGCTGGCTCATTGCCCTGGATCTGCGCCAAAAAGCCTCGACCGTTAAAATGGACACTTTTAATCTGATCCAAGGCGGCATCGGGATCTTAACCGTGCTGGCGCTGGGCTCTATGCTCTATGCAATCTCCCATGGCCTGCTCGGCCACCCGGACATGAACATCGTGGGCAACGGCTCCAGCAGTAATCTGCTAAGATGGTATCAGGACGTCAGCGCGCCCACCCTGCCCCGGGCCTGGGTTTATTCGGTGCCGATGTTCGTTTACCGGGTCGCGATGCTCGCCTGGGCCCTGTGGATCTCATTTGCCCTGGTGGGTATTCTCAAGTGGGGCTGGCAGCGCTTTACCGAGCCGACCATCTGGTACCGCTCCCCGACAACCCCGGCAAAGCCGGCAGCGGCGGCCGGGAGCCAGGAAGACCGCGAAGAAAAATGAGTTACGGGGGTGCTGGTGGCCCGCTAATTGTTTTTTGCGGGCAGTTTGATTGATCAGAAAAACGCAACAGATGCCGGCGGCCAACCTGCCGCTGTGTCGGACTAGATAGCGATTATGAGAAAAACCATATACTTGATAGCCTTGTTCCTGTTGCCATCACTAGTTTTTAGCGCAGAGATCAAACCCTTGACCATGGATGGGTGCAGTGTGTTTCCGGATGGGACCATCGCGCACCAGTCGCTGTGGGCCCATTGCTGTATCAGGCATGACATCGCTTATTGGCAGGGAGGAACTTACGAGGAACGGCTTAAGGCTGATCAATCATTAGAGCAATGCGTTACCCGGGTCGGCGAACCTGACATTGCCAAACTGATGCTGACCGGGGTCCGGGCCGGGGGCTCCCCCTATTTCCCTACCAGCTATCGGTGGGGATATGGCTGGCCTTACCCGAGAACATACAAGGCCCTAACCGAAGATGAAAAAGTTGAAGTGAAGAATAAGTTGAACTCCTTGGAAATTTTGATAAAAAGCATTAACGACCAACTAAACCCATAAACGAGCTAAAAAAGAACACATTTCCCCAGATAACGGCCGGGCTGCCAGCCGGGCAACGACCTTCCAGCCGTTACCAGTCCAACCCAACCCCTTTAAGAGCTAAAAAAATGCGAACCATGATCATCTCCGCGGGACTGCTGTGCTGCAGCAATATCTTCATGACCTTTGCCTGGTACGGCCATCTGAAAAATATGTCCAACAAGCCCTGGATCATTGCCGCCCTGGTCAGCTGGGGCATTGCCCTTTTCGAGTATCTGCTGCAGGTGCCGGCCAACCGTATCGGCTTTAAGGTGATGAACCTCGGCCAGCTCAAAATTCTTCAGGAGGTAATCACCCTCTCCATTTTTGTCCCCTTTTCAATCCTCTTCATGGAGGAAGAAGTTCGCCTGGATTTTTTATGGGCTGGCCTCTGCATCTTGGGCGCTGTTTTTTTCATCTTCAGACAAAAAATGTTCGGGTCGTGAATGCCCTTGGCCGGTAACACCGGTCGTGAAAAATAAAAACAGGGAAGTGATTAATAAAACCTTAAAATATGTTAAAGTCAGCTCGTTAACCAGATCGAGAATCATTTCACCATAATCGCAGGCCAGCCCAGAGCACCATTATGACCAATAACGATATCATGCGCAGTATTCGCTACACCTTCGACATTCCCGACGTACAAATGGTGGCCATTTTTGCCCTGGCCGATCTGGCGGTAACCAGGGAGCAGGTCGCCGATTGGTTAAAAAAAGAGGATGAGCCGGGATATCAGCAATGCCCCGATCCGCAGATGGCGATGTTCTTAAATGGCTTGATCAACTATAGACGGGGCAAAAAAGAAGGGGTGCAACCCGCGCCGGAGCAACGGTTGACCAACAATATCATCTTCAGAAAATTAAAAATCGCCTTAAACCTGCAGGCCGAAGAGATCCTGGAGATCATGGCCCTGGCTGAGTTGAGCATGAGCAAACACGAACTAAGCGCCTTTTTCCGCAAGCCTGACCATAAACATTATCGCGACTGCAAGAATCAGGTGTTACGTAACTTCCTGAAGGGACTTCAGCTTAAATATCGGGCCAAGGCCTGATCCGCTTCCAACAAACCCGGAGCACGATGATAACTTACCTGAATATCCCCCGGATGATGCTCCACCCCAGTGACCTGCAATGAAAATATGGGTGGACGCCGATGCCTGTCCGGCGGTGATCAAAGAAATATTATATAAAGCGGCGGAACGGACCAGGGTTGAGCTTACTCTGGTCGCCAACCAGCCCATGCGCATTCCGCCGTCGCGCTGCATCAGCTTTCTGCAGGTGGGCGCAGGCTTTAACGTTGCCGACAACGAAATCGTCAAAAGGCTTGCCCCCGGCGATCTGGTTATTACCGCGGATATCCCCCTGGCCGCGGAGGTGGTTGCCAAAGGCGCCCATGCCCTTAATCCCCGCGGCGAACTCTATACCGCCGACAACATCCGGGCGCGGCTGAATATGCGGGATTTCATGGATGAGCTCCGCGGCTGCGGCATAGACACCGGTGGCCCGCCGGCGCTGAACAAAAGTGATCGGCAATCTTTTGCCAATAATCTGGATAGGTTGTTAACCAGGTATGCAATGGGCGGCTGATCGGACTGAGCACGGTTCAATTCACAAAAAAAATCACACTTTTACTTAACACATCAAGCCGAATATTATAAAGTGATTGTTCGAGAGCAGGATTACAGGACCTAACAACTGAAGACAAATCAGAGAATTGAGTTATATGCGAGTGCTAAAAGAACTTTTTGAAAAAAATAAGAAATGGGCTGATAAGGTCAAAGCGAAAAACCCTGACTTCTTCACCAATCTTTCCAAACAACAAAACCCAGAGTATTTATGGATCGGCTGCTCGGACAGCCGGGTCCCGGCCAATGAGATTGTCGACATGCTGCCCGGGGAAATCTTTGTCCACCGCAATATCGCCAACCTCGTCGTCCACACCGACCTGAACTGCCTGTCCGTAATTCAATATGCGGTGGAGGTCTTAAAGGTAAAACATATCATTGTCTGCGGCCATTACGGTTGCGGCGGCATCAAGGCCGCGATGGACAATAAAGATCATGGCCTGATTGATAACTGGCTGCGGAACATCAGCGATATTCATCGCTATTACCGGGAACATATTGACTCACTTAAAGATGATAACGAGAAAATTAATTTATTGTGCGAACTGAATGTAATCGAGCAGGTCGCCAATGTTTGCCACACCACCATCGTCCAGAATGCCTGGAGATCAGGCCAGAAATTAGCGGTGCATGGCTGGATCTACAGCATCGAAGACGGGATCTTGAAAGATTTGAATGTCTGCACCACCAACCTGGACGAAATATCCCAGACCCACCGCATCAAATAACCCCGGAAATAACCTCGGCGGTTAATCTTCGGTTGCCTTTGCGGGCCACAAGCGAGAGGCCCCCCCGATTTACCCCCTGCCCTTTAAGCCAAAGGAACCACTAACCAGATGAGTATCGAACAGAGCTTACGCAGCCGAAGCGAATCAAAATGTGAATTATGCGGCGCCGCAGAGGGGCTGAAGATCTATGAAGTGCCCCCTGCGGCCAACGGCAGCGCGGATCAAGCTGTACTTATCTGTGAAACGTGTCACACCCAGATTGAAGATCATGAAAAAGTCGAGATCAATCACTGGCGCTGCCTTAACGACAGCATGTGGAGCCAGGTGCCGGCGGTGCAGGTTATGGCCTGGCGTATGCTTTCGCGGTTGAGCAGCGAAGGCTGGCCCCGGGACCTGCTCGATATGCTCTACCTCGATGAGGCCACCCTGGCCTGGGCCCAAGCCACCGGCGAAGGAGAGAGCGTTGCGGCAACAGTCAAACATGTGGACGGCAACGGCGCAATACTTGAGGCGGGCGACACCGTAACCCTGATCAAGGATCTCAATGTGAAAGGGGCCAACTTCACGGCCAAGCGGGGCACCGTTATCCGCGGCATTTCCCTGGTGGCGGATAACCCCGAGCAGATCGAGGGGCGGGCCAATGGCCAGCAGATCGTAATCCTTACCAAGTTTGTCAAAAAATCGAGCTGATCGATTTCACCCGGGGCTCAATAAACCCTTTCTTGATTAACGCCGGGTTGCAGCCGGCGGGAAGAAAGTCAGCTGGGAGCGGCTTTAGCCGCGAAAAATAGTTGACCAGCCGCCATAATTCCCGGGTCTGGCTGATCAATACCGGCTGGACCGGCGGGCCCCTACGGCACCGGCAAACCTCAGGCCAGCACCGCCAGGGCCGCCTGGTAATCTGGCTCCTGGGCGATCTCGGGAACCAGTTCCCGGTAGGCAACCCTGCCGTCTTCGCCAAGCACCAGGATGGCCCGGGCCATCAGCCCGGCCAGCGGGCCGGTGACAATACGCACCCCGTAATTATCGCCAAAGGCTCGCCCCCGCATTTCGGAGAGCGAAATAACATTATCAAGCCCCTCCGCCCCGCAGAACCGCGCCTGGGCAAAAGGCAGGTCCATGGAGATACAGAGACAGACCGCATTATCGAGCTGATTGACCTCGGCATTGAAACGGCGGACGCTGGTCGCGCAGACCGGGGTGTCGATACTGGGGAAGATATTCATGATCACCCGTTTGCCGCTAAAATCCGCCAGCCCGACATCGCTGAGATCTTTTTTAGTAAGGATAAAATCAGGAGCCATATCGCCAACCTGCGGCAATTCGCCCTTCGTATGAATCTCGGAGCCCTTAAAAGTAATTTTAGCCACACTCGCCTCACTTTAATTTTCTGGGGAGACAACCCATCGGTCCTGATCGGATAATCCTTTATTGAGCAGAACCGATGGCCAATCGCCTGGTTAACATCGCAAAAAAGATCGTCTTTGCTACTTCACCTTGATCTTTATTTCTTTTCGCTTGGAAGGTGAGGTCTTGGGCATGGTGATGGTGAGAATGCCCTTTTCAAACTTGGCCTCGATCTTGT
>Ga0224496_10001406_pt1 | contig 15083 bp, 13 predicted proteins | sample SF_Jul11_sed_USG_2_FD_168127 | JGI IMG/M metagenome (GOLD analysis project Ga0224496, IMG submission 168127) | Sediment microbial communities from San Francisco Bay, California, United States - SF_Jul11_sed_USGS_8_1 | ecosystem: Environmental > Aquatic > Marine > Sediment | place: USA...
TTGCCGAGTCCAGGGGCAGGAAGATGTTGTCGGCCTGAATATCCAGTGTTACGCGGTGGGCTACCTGGAGGTGTGCTTGCATGATTTGTTGGCCGAGGCTATGGATGTAATCGCTAAAATCGATGTGGGCCAAGTCCTCGGAGCGGTATAATTTTTCATGGATCATGGCCATGCTGCGGACCCGATTCATACTGTCGATGACCAGGGCTTGAACCTCGGCGGAATCACTATTTTTGCCCTGCAGGTAGAGCAGGCTTGAGATGATCTGCATGTTGTTTTTGACCCGATGGTGGATCTCCTTGAGGAGAACCTCTTTTTCGGCCAGTGAATCCCGCAGCCTTTTTTCCGCCTTTTTGCGGGCGCTGATATCGCTGATAATACCCCACATATGTAAGGGGTTACCTTGGTCATCCCTGGCCAGAAAGACCCGCAGTTCGATGGGGATGGTTGCGCCGTCCTTGCGGATATACTCCTTTTCGTAAATATCTGAGTAGCCCCAGGCCAGGATTTGTTTTTCAACGATCTCGGACTCCATGGCGTGCCATTTGCTCGGAGTAAGCTGTTGGTAGGTAAGCGAACGGATTTCATCCTCGTTGTAGTCCAGCATATTCATGTAAGCGGCATTGAAATCGATGATCTCACCTTTCATGCTGACGCTGACATAGCCGTCGCTTAAGCTTTCCCGGAGCTGTCTGAAGTTTTTTTCCGCCGCGCGCAGGTCCGCCTCCGCCTGTTTGCGTTCGGAGATATCGAGAAAGGTGACAACCACGCCGATGGTCTTTTTTTCTTTGATGATCGGAAAAGACCAGTATTCGACGGCAAAGCAGGTGCCGTCGGCCCGCCAGAAGAATTCATCGTCCACATGGCAGCCTTTATCCGCGTGCAAGGCCTTTAGGACCGGGCATTGATTCTCTCTATACCTCTCACCGGCGGCAGTGGTATGGTGGATGAGGCCGTGCATGTTTTTGCCGATAATTTCACTTTCGTCATTAACGCCGATCATCCGCAGGCAGGCGGCATTTACCATGGTGCAGTTGCCCATTAGATCAAGGCTGTAGATGGCCTCGCTGGTTGAGTTGAGCAAAAGACGCATTTCTTCGTCTTTTTGCCGTAACAACGCATTGGCGGCTTCAAGTTCCAAGGTGTGTTCCTGGAGCGAGAGATAGATATTCTTGATGGTACTTTCATTAGTTAACAGCTTGCGGTTTTGTTGCTCAATTTCTGTAAGGATTGGGCGGCTGAATTTGAAAAAAAGAAAAATACCGATGCCGAAGACAAAGGCGGCAACTATTGCCGCCAGGAGGGCGGCCTTGATAAAGGGCGCTCTCATTTCCGCCAGATCGATCTTGACGACAATGCCGAGATCGAGAATGTCAACATGGTGGTAGGCGGCCAGTACCTTATGGCCTTGATAATCATCGGCAATGATCGTGCCGTTCTTGCCTTGTAGGGCAAAGCGCATGGGCATCGCCAGGTTGGAGTCCATCGGGACGGGCGGAATGGTCGAGATATCCTGGGTGCGGTGGCTTAATAGATAGACAATGTTGCCGTCAACCAAGTGGCCGACCAGGAATTCGCCGGTTTTGCCAAAGCCCTTGATCTGTTCATGGGCGTCTTTGAGTTGGGTAAAGGTTGCGCTCCATGCGCCGCCGGGTAAGGCCTTCCTGCTGTATTGCCGGTCGAAGCGGGCAACTGCTTCAAGCAGTCTGGCCTGGCTGGCCGCCGTTAAGAAAAATCTGCCCTTGGCCTCTTCAAAAGCGGAATGGTACAACAGGGTGACGACGGCGGCACCGACTGCAATGGCAACGCCGGTCATAACCGCTACCAGGAAAAGGAAATTTTTTCTGCCCGCGGATTCAAGTTTTTCCATAGGTTATTCTTTGGGAAGTTTTTTTTATTTTTGTGATGTAAGCACCTGTTAATAGCGGATAACCGTTATTTTTTTTACCATTGAGCTGAACTGCTATTGGCGGGCCGAGATTTATTTGTCTTTATTGTTGTAAAGGTCGATGTTTGGATAAAGTTTTTGGGCACAATCAGGGCAGATGCCGTGGCTGAAAACCGCCTCTGAGTGATCTCGTATGTAGCTTTCGATTTGGCTCCAGTAGCCTTTGTCATCTCTGATTTTTTTGCAGGCGGCGCAAATGGGTAGAAAACCGCTCAAGGTTTTTACTTTGGCCAGAGCCTCCTTGAGTTCGGTAATCAGCTTTTCGCGTTCTGTCGCCATTTTTTCAAGGTGGAGACGGTGTTCGCGGAGTTTTTTTTTCATGGCCGCTTTGTAAAGGGCCATTTCAATGGTGGAGGGGAGTAACCTTTCTTCAAAGGGCTTGAGGAGATAACCGAACGGCTCACTGATTTTTGCCCGCTGGAAAGTGATGTTGTCGGTATTGGCGGTAAGGTAAATGATTGGAATATCGTTGTGCTCTTTGATTTTGGCGGCGGCCTCGATTCCGTCCATCTCGCCCTTTAGGCTGATGTCCATCATTACCAGGTTTGGTTGGAATTTTGCCGCAGCCTCAATCGCTTGTTGGCCGGTCTGTGCCACCATGGGAACCTGGTAGCCAAGGTTTTCAAGTCTGGTTTTGATTTCCATGCCGATGATGCTTTCATCTTCGACAACCAGAATTTTTGAGGGGAAAGTGTTTTCTGTCATAACAATTATCCCAGAAAAGATTGCTTGTTGCCTGTATAGACACCAAGCCGTCCGGAGAAGGCCTGTTCAGGGGAAAGAACAGTGAAAACATCCCTATCTTGATTAGCCTCAATTTCTTTTTGTTACAAAAAAACGCCAGTAGCCGTTGTAAGAAAAGAAACGAGGCTGGTGTAACTTATCTTCTTATTTTTTTGTATCATAAATAGATTGAGTTCATCTATTTATTTGTTATGTTTTGCAGGGATGATTTGTTTTTCTTGTGGGTTATGCAGGTTTTTTTTTCGGTAACTTAAGGCGGGATGAAAGCGGGGTGGGAGATGAATTTGACTGGCTCATAAGTTTTGCCGGTCAAGGTAAAGATAGTATCTTTATGGCCGTTATTTTGTCAGTTATTCATATGGGGGGATGAAAACGAATTGGTGGCCTTGTTCTTCTTGGACTTGTTTGAGGAAATCACAATTGATGCAATCAATAATTTTTTGCGCAAAGGAGCCTTGGGGCTTGTCGCCGCAGTAAGTGCCGGCGATCGCCCAGCAAAATCTTCCTGAATTGGTCCCCATGTTAAAGCCATTATATCTGCCTGGCCGAGCGGCTGGGCAGACTCCGTTTTCGGCAACTTTGTTGCCGCCGGGTTGACGTTCACAGCCCATTGCTTCCCAGCAATTTTTTCTGTTAATAGATGTATGGTTCATCTGTATGTATTCAATTTAGCAGCTCGATGTATTACTGTTGTTAGTTTCTAGTTAGGCGAATTAATCTTATACTATAAGAAAGATACCCGAGCGATGGGAGAGAATGCAAGATAAAAAAATCAAAAGTTTGTCAGGTTGTAGCGTTGGTAAGCGGTAGACCGGCTGTTATTTTTTTTTGAATAAGAGTTGTTGGTGATGGCCGGCAGCTGATTGAGTGGTTAGCTAAGGCGGAAGGTTGGCTATGCTCTACATGTTTTCAATTATTCTGCCCGACTTGCAGCCGATAAAAAAAAATCTGCAAGTCAGGCGTTATAAAAAACAGCCTTATTAAACATTGAACCGGAAGTTCATGCAGTCGCCGTCCTGCACGACGTACTCTTTACCCTCAAGCCGCAATTTGCCTTTTTCCTTGGCGCCTACTTCGCCGCCGCACGCGACAAAGTCATCATAGGCAATTACTTCGGCTCGGATAAAGCCCCGCTCGAAATCAGTATGGATTACCCCGGCCGCTTGGGGCGCTTTGGTGCCGCGCCGGATGGTCCAGGCTCGGGTTTCCTTTTCCCCCACGGTGAAATAGTTGATCAGGCCGAGCAGATCATAACCTGCCTTGATCAACCGGTTAAGGCCTGGTTCCTCAAGGCCCATGTCGGCTAGAAAATCCTGCCGCTCTTCAGGGCTTAGGCCGCTCAGCTCCTCTTCAATTGCCCCGGAAATCATCACCACCGATGCATTTTCCGCTTTGGCCGCCTCGGTGAGTTGGTCAACCCATTGGTTACCGGTGACGATATCCTCTTCGCTGACATTGGCCACATAGAGAACCGGCTTGGCGGTAAGCAGACAGAGTTCCTTCATCAGAGCTTTGCCGGTGTCGTCAAGTTCGAGCAGGCGGGCCGGTTTGCCGTCATTAAGCAGGGCATGCATCTGCTCAAGGATAACGAGCTGGGCCTTGTAGACCTTATCCCCTGATTTGGCCTGGGACGCGGTTTTACTGAGGCGTTTGCTAACGGTTTCCAGGTCGGCCAGGATCAGTTCGGTGTTGATGACTTCCCGGTCGCGGACCGGATCGATGCTGCCGTCGACATGGACAATGTTGCTGTCTTCAAAGCAGCGCACCACATGGGCGATGGCGTCAACCTGGCGAATGTGCCCTAAAAATTGATTGCCGAGACCCTCGCCCTTGCTGGCTCCGCTGACCAGGCCGGCAATATCGACAAACTCCATCTGGGCGTAAACCTCGTTTTTGGTTTTGGCCATTTTCGAAAGCACATCAAGGCGTTTGTCCGGCACCGGCACCATGCCGACATTGGGTTCTATGGTACAGAAGGGATAATTGGCCGATTCGATTTGAGCCGATGTCATGGCATTGAAGATTGTTGACTTGCCGACATTAGGCATGCCGACGATACCGCAGCGGAAACCCATTGCTTTGTTCCTCGTGGTAGATGTAATTACATAAAAAAAAGGCCATCCGCATGATGACCGGCGCAAAAAAATTGCTCCATTTATAATGACTTCTTTGCAATGGGGCAAGGGTTGTTTACAATCAGGCAGTAAATTTAATGAGTTGAGTGTGGTTAAAAAAGAGTAGGGCCATGGATTCTTTAAAAAAAATAATCAAGATTGATAACCTGCTCAAAGAACTTTTCCGCAAGAAGCAATGGGAGGAGAAACTCGGGCTGCATTCTGTTTTTGAGAACTGGCCGCAGTTGGTCGGCGAAGGGATCGCCTCCCGTTCCCGGCCGCACCTTATCAGGGGCACGGTGTTATGGGTTAATGTCTCCGATTCGGTCTGGATGCAGCAGCTGCATCTGCAAAAGATGGAGTTGCTTGATAAAATCAACCGGAATATGCCGGGGAAGGGCGAGATCACTGATATTCGTTTTCTGCTTAATGTCGATGCCGGGCAACAACCCGAGCCTGATAACCACCCGGCAAAACAGGTTGAGTTGCGCCCGATTGATCCCGATCAATTAAAGTCTTTTCAGCGGCTCATTACTTCAATAACCGATGATGAGATGAAAGGCAGGTTGCTGCGCCTCTGGACCAAAAACCACCAACGGTCTGTTCCCTTAGAAGATAACAGTAAATAAGTCCTGGGCGTTTATGCGTCGTTGTGCCCTTTCACCAGCCGAATAAGCTTGTGGACGTATTCGTTGAGCTGCTGAGACTGGTATTCCATGTCTGCCGCCACCTGTAAATCCCCATCCGCATCGGCGGCATTTTGCTGGGTGACTTCGTCAAGATCATGGATTGCTTTGGAAACCTGCCCGATGCCGGTGGACTGTTCCCTGGAGGCGGTGGTGATTTCACCGAGAATGGTTGCTGTTTTCTGGGTCTGTTCCGCGGCCTTTTTGAAGGATTCATCTGTGAGTTGCATGAGTTTTACTCCTTTGGCTACATGATTGTTAGTCCCCTCTAACAGTTGGCTGGTGTCCTTTGCTGCTCCGGCGGCTCGCATGGCAAGGTTGCGGACCTCGTCGGCCACCACGGCAAAACCTGCCCCGGCCTCACCGGCCCGGGCGGCCTCGACCGCGGCGTTCAAGGCCAGCAAGTTGGTTTGAAACGCTATCTCGTCAATGGTTTTAATGATCTTGGTCGTTTCCTCGTTGGCGGCGGAGATGTCTTTCATGGCAATATTGAGTTGATCCATGGCCTTGTTGGCATCGAGCATAACTTGATTGGTTTCATTCATCAGATCGTTGGCCTTGGATGCATTTTCGGCATTTTGGTTGGTCATGGATGATATTTCTTCAAGGGAGGCGCTGGTTTCTTCAAGGGAGGCCGCTTGTTGCGATGCGTGATCCGCCAGGGATTTACTGGAGCTTGACGCCCGGGTGGATACCGATTCCACCATGTCGGCGCTGGCGGAAAGGTCGGTGATAATGTTGTTGATCGGGTTACTGACGGTTTTTTGCATGACAAGATAGATTATGGCGCTGGTGGCCAGCATCAGAAAGAGGCAGCCGATTGCCATAATGGTCAGCAATTTTGTAATTATTTTGTTGAGATTACTCATGTCGTAAGTAAGGGAAAGGCTGCCGCCTATTTCTCCCTTTTTCCAGTCAAGGTGACAGCGGATACAGTCGTTGACGATGATCTGCGGTGCAACAATGCGGATAACGTCAGAGGAAACTTCCTCAATCGGTATTTTGTTTAAGGCGAGTTTTTTTTGCAGGTCCGGGGCGAGGCTTTTGTCCGTATTTTGTTTGCCGGACGACGACATGTTGAGGTTGCCGGCCTGATCATACAATGACGCGTCAATAACCCCTTTGATATTTTTCTGGTTGAGCAAAAGTTTCTGGAAGTTTTTCATCTGCCCCCGCTCAAGCGAGCCTTTTACTCCCTCCTCAAAAGAGTTGAACAAGGCATGCACGGATTCCAGGTAGGTGGTGCTCATCTTATTTTTTACAAACCAGCTCAGCGAAATGGTCCCGGCGAGCAGGATTATGGAGAGCACCGCCAGTACGGCAATCATTACTCTTGGGGTAACGGCAAATTTGGCAAAGGTATTCCTTACCATTGATAAACTCCCTTGTTAGACTGTTTTTTCCCGAACTTCATTGAGACGGTATAATGGGATGTTTTTTTTGCGTGCGAAATTAGGTGATGCGCAGCCGATGCAGGGGGCATTGCTGTCAATGCACCAGGTGCGGCCGCCGTTCCACCAGCGGGTAGGGCAGTCGGCATTGGTGTCCGGCCCCAGGCAGCCAAGCTTAAACAGGCAGCCTTTATCACTAAGCCTCTTGGCAAATATCTCCTGCTGAAAGTCGTGGTAGCGGGGGCAAAGTTCATGGACCTTGCGCTCAAAGAACATTTTCGGCGAATCATTCACCAGTTCCGGTACGCCGACTTTGACCAGGTGAATAATGGTATGCCATACCCAGTCGGGGTGGACCGAGCAGCCCCGGATATTGACCACCAGTTTTTCAATGTTTCTTTTATGGTAAAATTCTTTGAGGCCGATTGCGCCGGTAAGGTTGCCCTCGGCGGCGGGGATGCCGCCGTCGCAGGCACAGGCGCCTATGGCCACCGCGCCGCTCATGGTTTTTGCCGCCGCTTCCAGATATTGGGCAAAGGTTTTATCGCCGATCCGGCAGGCTTCCGGCATTTTTTCGGGAATGGCTCCTTCAACCGCCAGAAAGTATTCTCCGGCCTGACCGGAGATATATTTATCGATAAGTTGCTGAGCCTTGCGGCCCGAGATGGCGGAAAGGTCGGCATGAAAAGCAAGCTGTGAGTAATCGGTGATCAGGGTCAGCGGCGACGGGGAGTCAGCCTGGAGCAGGGAGACCGAGCAACCGGTGCAGGAAAGGCCCTGGAGATAGATAAGCTTAGGAACTGCGGCCGGGTCAATTTTTTTAAGCGCCGCCGCAACCGGTGCCGGCAGGCCGGTTATGCCGAAGGTGGCGCTCAGGGTCGCTGCAAGTTTTAAAAAATCTCGTCTGTTCAGCATGACTTCTCCACAAGCAAGCTTGTTGTTAATGTACCGCGCAGGCAATACAGGGATCGAACGAATGGACAATTCGGACCGATTCAATCTGTTCTTCCGGTGTTTGCACCTTGGTGCCGATCAGGGCCGATTCCATGGCGCCGGGTTGGCCATTGTCGTCCCGGGGGGATCCGTTCCAGGTGGTGGGAACCACGCATTCATATTTGGCGATTTTATGATTTTCGACCCGGATATAATGGAGCAGGCCGCCGCGGGAGGCTTCGGTCATGCCGAAACCTTCACAGGAATTGGGGATAACGATATCCGCCATGGTCGGGCCGCCATGGTCCAGCCGTTCGGTTTCTTCGAGCAGAAAGTCGGCAATGACCGCAGCGTTGATGGCCCGAGACAGGTGGCGTCCCAGCACCGAATTCAGGTTGGCCGGGGTAATTTTGGCCAGCCCGGCAAAGTGATTGACCAGTTGAGTGACCACCGGGTTATTGCCTTGATGATAATCGATCATGATCCTGGCGGCCGGCCCGACTTCCACCATGCGCCCGCCATAGCGTGGAGCCTTGGTCCAGGAGTATGCGCCGTTTTTATGGGGGGCGGGAATCGTGGCTGAATCTTTAAGGTGCAGGTTGCTCGATGAAGAATATTTTGAGAATTTGGTATCCTGGGTGATCTGGTTCAAGTCCACCGGTGAGACTTGGCCGTCGAACATTACGCCCGGGGCCAAAAGACGTTTGCTGTTAAGGGCCGAGGAGAGAGGCAGCAGACCATAGGAAAGAAATCCGCCCTTGCTCGCCCCTATTTTCCAGTATTCGGGAAAAGCGGTGGCGACCGCTACGATATCCGGGATGTATTTGTCGTGGATAAAATGTTTTACTTCCCGGATCAGGGACTGGTAGGCGGCAATGTGATCAATGCGGGCGTTCTGGGTGCAACCGCCGGGGAAAATGCCGGTTGAGTGTGGAAATTTGCCGCCGAAAATTGCTGCGGCCTGGTTGGCCTTCTTCTGGATTTCCATGGCCTCGATGTAATGCTTGAGAGCGCCGATGTTGATATCTTTATCCTTTATATATTGCCCTGATAGTCTCGGCAGAAAAGGGGCGGCCGGGAATTCCTTGTTGCGGTCCAACTCCGCGGTCACCCATTGTTTTACCTTGATCAGGTCTTGATCCTTGCCGGTGTATTGCAGGATAGCGGTAACGTCGACAAAGTCGAGGGCGGAAAGCTGATAGAACTGCAGCAGATAATCATACAGATGATTGGCGCCCTGGATCAGGTTGTGCATGATTCTGCCGTTAGGTGGAACCTGTAGTTTGTAGGCATTTTCCTGGGCATAGGACGAGGCGATGGCATGGGCATAGGGGCAGACCCCGCAGATTCTTTGGGTGATCTGTTGGGCGTCAAGAGGGTCCCGCCCCTGGAGAATTACTTCAAAGCCACGAAACATTTCCGATACACATTGGGCATCGGTTACGATTCCGTTTTCAACAGTGGTATGTACGTTAAGATGGCCTTCGATACGAGTTACCGGGCCAAGATCAATTTTCATGTATTTCTCCGGTCAGAGATTTTGGTGGTGACTAAAAAAACTCGATTAAAAGACCTTGATCATACTTTTCCCATATTAAGTGGAGGGAGCGTTTATGGTGATTATTTATATGATCGTTTCAATAATAACGTTAAGTCAAGGGAAAAAATAAGTGTGTATGCTGGGTTGATAAAGGATAACTTTAGTCTTGGTCGAGGAGAAAATGTTTTGTGATTGCCGTCAGGCAGAGTATTATTCGGTAAATGTAAGGCTACTTGATATCGTTTGCTTTATCATCCTCATAATTAACAGCTGTTGAGCCCATGAATCTTATCCCGGTAAAAACAAAAATATTGCTTGTCGAGGATGAGCTTGTCCAGCGCCGGATGCTGCAGCTAAAGCTTGAGAAAAAAGGATATGAAGTTTATCAGGCGGAGGATGGGAAGCAAGGTTTGCAGGTCTGTCTGGACAATCCCGGTATCCGATTGGTGGTTACCGACCTGATGATGCCGGTTATGGACGGCTTTGAATTAATTGAAGCCATCCGCAGGCATGAGTCGCGTTACACCTATATCGTAGCCTTAACTGCCTTGGAGGATAAGGCCTCCATCCTGCGCGCCCTCTCCCTGGGCGCCGATGATTTTATTTCCAAGCCCTATTCTCTTGATGAGTTGAATTTGCGGATTGCCGGCGGGATGCGACTTCTTAAGCTTGAGAGTCAGGACGAACTGGTTTTTTCATTGACCAAGCTGGCCGCCTATCGGAGTGGGGAAACCGGTTCCCATCTGCATCGGGTTCGGGAATATTGCCTGCTGCTCTGTAATGATCTGGTTAAAAGCCACCCTGAGCTTGGTTTGACCAGAAGTCTGGCCGAGGAAATCGCCAAGGTCAGTCCACTCCACGATATCGGCAAGGTGGCAATCCCCGATAGTATCCTGCATAAGCCCGGCAAGTTGACCAAGGAAGAGTCAGACCTCATGAAAACCCATGCCACCATCGGCGGCAATCTTCTGCAAGAGATTTATGCTGAAGCCGGTTCGCCATATCTGCAACTGGCTTATGAGGTCGCCATGTATCATCACGAGAAATGGGATGGGTCCGGGTATCCTTCAGGGTTGGCGGGGGATAAGATTCCTTTGGCGGCCAGGGTTATGTCGTTCGCGGATGTTTTTGATGCCTTGATTTCAAGGCGTTGTTACAAGGAATCCGTTTCTTTTGAGCAAACAAAGTTTGTGCTTGCCAAGGAAAAGGGTCTCCATTTTGATCCCTTGATTGTTGAGGCCTTTTTTCGCCATGAACGGGAATGGCTTGAGGTCGTTGACAGGTACAGTGAGGATTTACTCGATCTTGATGAGAGTGGCATAATTGCTGCCGGTAATATTTAGAGTTTTACTTCGTTGCGTGGGGGTAATTTTCCAGGCTTCTTATGCTGAGATAGCGGTCAAGATATTCGTGATCTGTGCCCTGAAGACAGAATTGGACCCCGAGTTCTGTTTCTCCTTTCTTGTTTTTCGTCAGCCGCTTTACCACTGCTTCGCCTGCCGTCACATTTTCTTCATAGTCCCCGAATCGCAGTCTTAGGCTCATGCTTAATGGGCTTAGGATGTCACCCTGCTTAATGTGCTGAGAGAAATTGCCGGTCAGTTTTGCGCCTTCCCGGCTGATGTTTTCAATTATGCCGTTGTTCAAGTATTGGCTGCCCTTGCGGGTGAAGGTGGCTTTGCAATTGTTGGCGGTTGCAATGCGAGGGTGTCGTCGACGTTGGAATTGAATGATTTCTCCCGGGATTTCCGTTACGAGTTTATCGGCGCTGTCATCGTGGAGTTTAATGTAAAAGCCGCGCATGGCATTTCCGGGCGGTTGGTATAAAAACAAGGCGGAGCCTTGGGGGGCTTGAAACGGTTTTTCTTTGGTTAGTTCCAATAGTTTTTTATTTTCTATGCTGTGGATTTGTGAAGCGGTTGTGGAATTGGGGGGGGAGCCCTTCTGATAAAGAATGAGTCGGGCGGCGGTTGATACAAGTCCGGAAAGCTCGTCAAATATTAGTTGGGTGTCGGCTGTCCAGATTTTTTTCATTGGCTCACTGATTAGTTATAGGTGGTTATCTGTTTTCGTTTGTCTCATTGCTGTTAACTGGTCTTTTGCTATGTTGAGCCGTTGCGGATGTAGCGGTTTATGTTAAATCGCAATTCGGCATTTGCTGTTTTGCGTTGTGATTTAATATTTTACTAAAATGTCTTTTCGGTGTCAATGAGCAGGGTGACCGGGCCATTGTTGATCAGGGTCACATCCATCATGGCCTGAAATTCGCCGGTTGCCGTGGTAACCCCCCTTTTTTTGATTTCTTCGACAAAGTTGAGATAGAGCTGCTTGGCTTTTTCCGGCGGGGCCGCTGCTGAGTAAGAGGGGCGTCTTCCCTTGCGGCAGTCGCCGAACAGGGTGAACTGTGAAACCACCAGCATCTCTCCCCCTGTTTCCAGCAAGGAGTGGTTCATCAGGCCGTTGTCGTCTTCAAAAACCCGTAGATTGCAAATCTTGTCGGCAAGCAACGAGGCCTCTTGGGCTGTGTCCTGTTTGCCGACGCCAAGCAGGACCAGCAGGCCTTGCCCTATTTCTCCGCAGATCTTATCCTCAACCTTAACCGAGCCCTTGCTGACCCGCTGAATTACTGCCCGCATTGTTGTATATCCTGGTGAATGGTTATTGGCAAAAATCGGGGTGGTCAACGCCCGCCCGGCGACAGGTTGCCCAGAATAAATTGGAGGATGGCGGTTGCGGTGATGGCGGCCGTTTCCGCTCGGAGTACCCGGGTGCCCATGGATACCGGAATAAAGCCGGCTTTGCGGGCGTTATCAATTTCGACATTGCTGAAGCCGCCTTCCGGGCCGATGACAATCATCACGGACGTTAAAGGTTGCTGCTGTTTGGCGAAGAGGCCAGTCAGGCTTTGTTCCGACTCTTTTTCCCAGAAGATTAGTTTCAAGTCGCATGGCGGGTGGTCGGCAAGAAGCTCTTCGAAATTGATGACGGGATAAATCCGGGGCAGTCCGGCCCGGTTGCATTGTTTGCACGCCTCCATCGTGATTCGTTGCCAGCGGTCTATTTTCTTATCCTGCTGACTTTTATTGGCCCCGTGCTCGGATAAAAAAGGATGGATTGATTCTATGCCGAGCTCGGTGGCTTTTTGGGCGACAAGTTCCATCTTTTGTCCTTTCAGGACGGATTGGCCGAGGTGAAGGGCTACCGGGGTCGGTTGGTCCCGGCTTTTTTCGATAATGGTCGTGAGGATGTCTTTTTTGGAAATCTTGTCAATGCGGGCCGAGAATCTGTTGCCGCTGCCGTCAAACAAGGTGATCAGCTCGCCTGGCGCAAGGCGCAGGACAGAGCGCAGGTGATGGGCTTCCGGCCCGGTGAGGATCGCGCTGTTACCTGTAAAGCAGGCGGGATCAATAAAGAAGCGATGTGCAGTCATTGGTGTCTTGTATGTTAGTTGTTGCTGAAGAACAGCGAACTCCATTCGCCGTCATAGCGTATTTCTTCCAGGTTGAGGCCAAGAAGTTGGTACCTGGCGCCGATATTGTCCGTCTGTTCACCGGCCAGGATGCCGGCCAGGATAAGTTTACCCTTGGGCGCCATGACCCTATATAAAGATGGCGCCAGTTCAATCAGGGTGTCATGGATGATATTGGCGATCACCAGTTCGTATTGGCCGGGGAGCTGGTCAAGGGGGGTGCTGCCGGCTTCAATTTTGTGGTCAAGATTGTTGAGCGCGATATTTTCTCCGGCAACGGTAACCGCATCCTCGTCATTATCAATGGCGGTTGCCCGCGCTGCACCGAAAAGAACGGCGGCCATGGCCAGGATTCCGGTGCCGGTGCCCACATCCAAAACCGAGATAGCTCCGGTCGGATTGCCGGCAAAATAGTTTTCAATGAATTCAAGGGCCAGTTTGGTGCTGGCATGGTGGCCGGTGCCGAAGGCCATGCCCGGGTCCATCTCGATAATTTTTTCAGCAGCGGTAGGCGTGTACGGTTCCCAGGTAGGCTTGATAACCAGTGATGATGTGATATGGAAGGGCTTAAAGTGTTTTTTCCAGGTGATGTTCCAGTCCTGATCCGGGATAATTTCCGTGCTGATGGTTGGTTGCTTGTGGTTGGGCAATATTTGTAAGAGCTGGTCGAGAAATTGAGCAAGCTCTTTATTCTTATGCGGCCAGGTCTGATCGTTCGGGATGTAGCCGATGATTTGTTCCAATGGCGCGGCCGATGTTGCGGGCATGGATATCTGTTCAATCCCGCCTTCGACGATATCGCCCAAAAAGCCGGCAATGGGGTCGGCAAGTTCTTCGTCTGCTTCAATAATGATCTTGCGCCAGGTTTTAAGTAAATTTTCATCTTGATGTTTATGAGACATTAAAGGATTATCCTCTTTTATATTGATGGGCCTATTAATATGTTATCTTGTGTGGATGTAATGTACTGGATGCATGGAGTGCGGGCAAGCTGTTGTTGTGGGGTGTTTTGTTTTTAGCCCTGGTGGATATAACTTAATCAGGACCATGTTAATGGACGAAAAAAGACTTGAAGATTTGCTTGTCAAGGTAAGCAAGGGGCAGTGCAATGTAGGGGAGGCCTTGGCCGCGCTTAAGCATTTTCCCGGAGAGATGTTGAGCTGCGCCCATGTTGATCATCATCGGCGGTTGCGCACCGGGATGCCGGAGGTGGTTTTTGGGGAGAATAAGAGCGCCGAGCAGATGATTGATATTCTTCAAGGTCTCATGCGGCAATCTGAAGTGGTGATGGCGACCAGGGTGGACAGGGCGAAGGCTGCCATCATATGTGAAAAGCTTGAAGGTCTCGAATACCATGATAGTGCAAGGATGCTTACTTCCGGGTTTGCCGGTTCGGTGGCAGCAAAGTATCAAGGGTTGATTGTTGTAGTCTCCGCCGGCACTTCGGATATTCCTGTAGCCGACGAGGCCGCGGTAACGGCTCGGTGTCTTGGGCACCGGGTGCATAAGTTATATGATGTGGGGGTTGCCGGTATCCATCGATTGCTGGGGCAGCGTGATATTCTTGAGCAGGCAACGGTGCTTATTGTTGTGGCCGGTATGGAGGGGGCGTTGCCCAGTGTGGTGGGGGGGCTGGTTGATAAGCCGATTATCGCGGTGCCCACGAGTGTCGGCTATGGTACCGGGATTGGTGGGATAGCGGCGCTGTTGGGGATGCTGAACAGCTGCGCGCCGGGCTTGTCGGTGGTTAATATTGATAACGGATTCGGGGCTGGTTGTGCGGCTGCCGCGATCAACAGGCAAGTTGGATAAGTTGTATTGTTTGATAGGTTGAAAATATCTTTTAAAAAAGAAAATATAGCTGTTGACAAGGTGGTCCAGTTCGGCTATTTTGCCGCTCGAAATGACGAGGCGGGTTGAGCAAAACCTGAAAAAATGTCGATAAAAAAATGTTGACATTGAAACCTGCTTCGGTTAGTATCTTTTTCTTCCGCACCAAGTTGTGCGGCTGCCGGTTCTTCCGGTGTACAGCGATCATTGAAAACTGAATAGTGAACAAAATTAAGAAGAGCAAAGTCCAACTCGAAAGAGTTGGCAGTAAGTCAGAAGTAAATTTTGAGAGTATCAACTCTTTGTTTAAGAACGGATTTTCGGATCTGTTTAGATATTAAACTGGAGAGTTTGATCCTGGCTCAGATTGAACGCTGGCGGCGTGCTTAACACATGCAAGTCGAACGAGAAAGTTCCCTTCGGGGGGT
>Ga0224496_10001407_pt1 | contig 15080 bp, 17 predicted proteins | sample SF_Jul11_sed_USG_2_FD_168127 | JGI IMG/M metagenome (GOLD analysis project Ga0224496, IMG submission 168127) | Sediment microbial communities from San Francisco Bay, California, United States - SF_Jul11_sed_USGS_8_1 | ecosystem: Environmental > Aquatic > Marine > Sediment | place: USA...
GGATAATCACGGAGACCTCCATGATACTCGGGTTCCCTGACGACACCCCCGAGAGCATCAGAAAGACCATTGAGCAGGTCCGAGGGTTCAACCCGGACTTCGCGCATTTCCTTGCAATAGCCCCTTGGCCTTACGCGGACATGTACAAGGAGATGGAGCCCTACATAGCAACGAAGGACTATACGCGATATAACCTGGTGGATCCGGTCATCAAGCCCAGGAACATGACGCTCGAAGAGGTGGACCGCATGATAATCGACGGGTACAGGGATTTCTATATGGGCAAGTTCATGGAGATGATGACAGAGAAGGACACTTTCCGCAGGGACTACCTCATGAAGGCCATGAAGCGCATGATGGGCCACTCGTTCATAAAGAAGAAACTCGGCATGCTCGGTGAGATGCCCGAGGAGATAAAGAAGATACTTGCCTCTACGATGGGAGACTAAGGGGGGGGACAGGCTACCATGGGTTCTTTCCCCTGCCCCAGGGCCCATATCCTATTGGAGTTCACGCAGCATTGAGCGATCCCTATCACGATGAAGAGACAGACCGGATTCTGGGCATAACCAGATGCGCCCGCTGCGGCCACAGGCTCGGGGGAGAAGTGGAGTGCCCCTTCTGTTCGGCAATGAGGGGGGTCGAGGGCCCGGAGCGGGAACTCAAGAGGGTACCTCTATGGATATACCTCACAGCAATGCTCCTGACATTCCCTCTTAGCAGCCCATGGCTTCTGATGAGCAGGAGGCTCTCTGTCCCGATGAAGGCCGCCACCTTTGCTGCTTGTATATTCTGGATGTACACGGTGATATGGTTCATTTAACGTGATGCAGTCCCAGGCCGCGCCCCTCTGTTTGATTAAATATCACAAAAAGAATTTCACCTCAAAGGGGATGTTGGAGAATTTCAAGAACCTACAGGCTGGTCTTCTTGAATATCCTCTCCGGAAGGTGCCTTATTATCAGCATTATGTAGCGCCAGAACCATTTTGTGTATATGACGTCGCAGGCGCGCCTGTGTGCCTTGAATATGTCGCGGGCCACTTCTTCCGGTGATGCGGTGAGGGCAGGTGGGAGGTCCATCCCTTCGGTCATGCGCGTGTTGACGAAGCCGGGCTTGACCGTAATGACCCTGACCCCCTTGTCGGCCAGCCGGTGCCTCAGGCCGGAGAGGTAGGAGGTGAAAGCTGCCTTGGCGCTGCCATAGACGTAGTTGCTCTTGCGGCCCCTGTCGCCCGCAACGGATGAGACGCCGATTATGGTTCCAGAACCACGCCTCTCGAACTCGCCGGCTATTACGTTAAGCAGGGAGGCGCATCCTGTGTAATTGGTATCGGTTATCTTTCTGAACTCCCCTGAATCGCTCTGGGCAAGCTCCTGGTCCCCGAGGTAGCCAACAACGCATATTGCCACGTCTGGTTTGGGGTCTAGACCCTCATAGAACCCTCTGTGTGTTTCCATTTTCAGGACGTCGAGAGCGGCCTTTCTTATCTCAGCTCCCGGGTGTCTTATTGCGAGGTCGGAGGCTATGGGGTCAATCGCCCCCATGTCCCTGGCTGCCAGTATCAGGTCGTACCCGTTACCTGCGTACTCCTTAGCGATGGACACTGCCATATCAGAGCCGGCTCCGATTATCAGCGCGGTTTTCCTGTTTTTGTCCTTCATGCTATATCTCAAGCCTCCTTGATTGAAGCGAGGACAGTCTGCCCCCGGGGTCGTACTTCTCCCTTAGCGACAGGAACTCGTTAAGCCCTTTGTAAGAGGAGCGGAGTGTCGCGGCCGACATCCTCACATCCTTTGTCAGGTAGAGCCTCCCGCCGTAGTCCACCACCATCCTGTCCAGCTCATCCAGCAGTTCGAAGAGCCCCCGCCTGATGGGAAAATCGAGGGCCAGGGTGTACCCCTCCATGGGGAAGCTCATGAGGCCCTCCTGGGGGCCAAAGAGCTTCAGGACCGCAAGGAAGGAGCCCATGCCGCTGGCGGTTATGCGCTTGAGTATCTTCTCCATCCCCTCCTTTGAGGCATTGAGGGGCAGCACGAACTGGTATTGCGTGAACCCCCTTGCCCCGTATATGCGGTTCCAGTTGTTTACGGAGTCCAGGGGATAGAAGAAGCTGTCATAGTCAACGACCCCCTTTGATGCCTGCGAGGGGGCCTTTGCATAATAGAGCATATTGAAGGCCCGGATGCTCAGGGAGTTGAGCACGAACCCGGGGAAGTTAATGGGGACATTGAGCTTTCGCCTTCCGGGGAGAGTAAGGCTTCCACCGGAGGCGTGCTCGCCCCTCATCATTATTGAGCGCCCAAGAGACTTGCCGGAAGTCAGGCAGTCTATCCATGCAACGGAGTATGTCCAGCCAGTTGAGGACTCGAACAGTTCCATGATATGAGACAGGTCCCTGGCCCTGATGGTCTCCTGATCTATATATGCGCTCTCTATAGGGACCAGCCTCAGGGTGGCCCTGAGTATGACGCCCGTAAGGCCCATCCCGCCGCAAGTGGCCCTGAAGAGTTCGGGGTTCTCGGAAGGGGAGCAGGTCTGCACCTGGCCCGAGGGAAACATGACGTCCATGCTCTCGATGTGGCTGCAGAACGAGCCCGACCTGTGGTGGTTCTTGCCATGCACGTCAGAGGCTATTGCCCCTCCAAGCGTGACGAATTTCGTCCCGGGCGTAACAGGGAGAAACCAGCCCCTAGGGACGAACACATCAAGCATGTCGGAGAGCGATACACCGGATTCGCAGCTCAGAAGCCCTGTGGCGGGGTCGAAGGAGAGGAAGCGGTTAAAGCGTAGAGAGGTGATGGCGTGCTCCGAGAGGGCGGAGTCGCCATAGGAGCGCAGAAGACCCTGCGCTATAACTCCATGGACCCCGAGCCTTTCCCTGAGCTCGGTCTCGCTGGAGAATCCAAGGACCTCGGACTCGACCACCGGGTACTTGCCCCAGCCGCTTAATGGCCTTGTCATCTCAGTAGAGGAGCAGCCCGAAGGCCGCCACCCAGCAGGCAAGGTTTATCTGGGTGAAACGGTCGTTCAGTAGGACCCATGTGGGGCTGCCGCTCTTCTCCTCTACAAATGTCAGCTGAAGATATCTCAATACCCCAAGGACAACGAACACAGCGGTCAGGTACAGCTTGTGCGAACCCATACGGGCAGTGACCTCTGGCGAGACAGAGTACATGAGGTAGGCCACTATGATGATGGCCGCCATTATCGCCAGCGAGGTGTCAAGGAACCGGGAATTGTAACCGTCGATGGATTTACGCATGAGCTTGCCTGTCTTCTCGTATATGAGAACGTCGTCACGTCTTTTGGCCAGGGCGAGGAAGAAGGCCAGCAGGAATGTCATCACCACTATCCATTCCGTCAGCTTGATTCCTGTCACTGCCGATCCCATGGACAGCCTAAGGTTGAATCCCACTGCTATCACTGTGACGTCCAGTATGGGGAAGTGCTTTAGCCATCCGCTGTAGGCCAGATTGATGGCCAGATAGGCTATTGATATGTAAAAGGCCGCCCAGCCAAGAAGAAGGGAGACCAGCATACCGCCGGCAAGAAGAAATGCGGACAGAGTAAGGGCCGCCTTGACGCTTACCCTCCCCGAGGCGATGGGCCTCAGGCTTTTGCGTGGATGCTCCCTGTCATATCGGACATCTATGCAGTCGTTGATTATGTACATGGAGCTTGCGATGAGCGAGAACCCGAGTAAAGCAGCGAGGGAAGGGAGCAGCTTGTTAGTATGGGTTATCTGCCCCGCGAAGAAAGCAGGCAGGAAAATGAAGAGGTTCTTTGAGTACTGCGAGACCCTCAGCAGTCTCAGGTAATCAAGCATCGGAACGGCTCTGGTACGGGTCGTAATGATTTTCCATATAGATAATTGTACAAACTACGGACTTCGGGGTCAATAGAACAACGGGTTTCGCATGTTTAGGTGTCCTGTTAATGTCATGACATTAGTGTGTAGCAGGTCATTTGCTGCTACGTTTGAAGTGTCCGCTCTGTCCGCCCTTTTTCTCAAGGAGCCTTATCTTGCCGATGGTCATCTCCCTGTCAACAGCCTTCAGCATGTCGTATATTGTCAGGGCTGCTGCGGATACTGCCGTGAGGGCTTCCATCTCCACCCCTGTCCGGCCGGTGCATCCCACCGTGGCAGTGACCCTTATGCAGTTCCTGCTCTTTACCGGCTTGAGTTCGATTTTTACGGAGCTTATCATTATGGGGTGGCAGAGCGGTATGAGTTCCGGGGTCTTTTTTGCGGCCATTATCCCGGCTATGCGGGCGGCTGCAAGAACATCTCCCTTTTTGGAACGCCCCTCTGTGACAAGGCGCAGGGTGGAGGACTTCATACTGACCTCCCCCGTCGCTGTGGCCTGGCGGGAGCTCTCGGGCTTCGAGCCAACTTCTACCATAAGTGCCTCGCCCCTGGAGTTAATATGTGTCAGTTCCCGGCCCATTTAATATATATCTACTTGAGGGATTTAAGCTTCTCACGGGCATGACCTGCCGCACGGGAGTCGGGATATTTCTGCACCAGGTTTCTAAGTACGGCCTTTGCAGCAAGTGGGTCCTTGAGCTTGATGAAGGCATAACCCTGCTTGAGCATTGCGTCCGGGACCTTGTTGCTATTTGGATATTTGCGGACCACGTCGTCGTAAGCCAGTATGGCTTTTTCATATGTGCCTTCGGCATAAAAAGTCTCGCCGATCCAGAACTGGGCGTTGCCTGCCCATTTGTGGTCCTTGTTCTTTTTCAGGAAGCTCTCAAAGGCGTCTCTTGAGCCGGGGTACTTTCGGCCCTTGTAAAGGTCATAGGCGGCCTTGTACTGGCTCTCTGCCGGATCGGCCCCGGCAGTGGAGGCCTCTTCTTCATCCTCGGATGCAGAAGAGCCCGGAGCGGAAGAATCCCTCAACTCCAGCCTCTTCTTTATCAGGGACAGCTCGAGCTCCATGGCTGCGAGCTTTTTTTCCAGCTCAGCTGTCGCGCTCCCGGACGCCTTTACCACATCAAGGTCGGCGGCGGTCTGGCGCGAGAGCCTCTTGGCCTCGTTCAGTTCCTTCTCCACCTGCCCAAGGATGTTCTGGACCTCTTCGTGCAGGTCGTTGAGTCGCGTCAGGAGAGAGGTCTGGCTCTGGCGGATTGAATCCATGGACTGCTCCCTTGGGATACTGGCCTTCAGCCTGTCCACTTCCGCCTTCAGTGATGTTATCGCATCCCTGTTAGAGGATATGTCCTTGCGGGACTGGTATGAGTCCTGTTTCAGGTCATTAATGTCACGCTTCACGTCAGCGCTTGCAGGCACGCACCCCGAGGGCAGGAGAGCCGCTGACAGGAACGCGGCCGTTACAAGCAGGCGTTCAACAGCCCTCACTACCTTACTACCTCTATTACGAAGTGGCCTCTGCGGTTCTTGGTCCAGCAGGATTCGCTCTCGTCTTTGCATACAGGTCTTTCCTCCCCATAGCTAACCGTCTCGATCTTGAGGTCGGGAACGCCAGAGGCCAGCAGGTAGTCCTTTATGGAGAGGGCGCGTCTGTCACCCAGGGCGAGGTTGTACTCGCGGGTGCCCCGGTCGTCACAATGCCCCTCCACCAGAAGTATGGCGTTATTTGAAGTAAGCCATGAGGACAGGTCATCCAGGACCCGTCTGTAGTCGCCCTGTATACTGTAGCTGTCGAAATCAAAATAAATGTCTCCGAACTCGGGCACTCCCTGCGATGAGGTCTTGTACCTGTTGGCTATGTCAGTGAGTCTGTCTCCACTTGAGGCGGTAACGTCCGTTGAGCTTACAGAATCGGATATGGGCTCTATCGTAACCTGCCCGTCCTGTGCCTGTCCCTGGGCTCCGGCCTCCCCGGCTGCGCCGGCCCCCTGGTCGTCAACAATTGTTCTCGGGGTGCAGCCATAGGCCGTTACGGCCAGAATGGCAAGCAGTACAAGGAATCTTCTCATCCTATCCTCTCCTTCAAGGCTGTGTTATGTCGTTTCATACTATCTTGGGGACCATCTCGGGCTGAATGCCTCCATCCCTCTGGGGGATATGCGTCTCTGGCCCGATCCGTCCGACCTCATTACATATACCGTCCGCTTTCCCTCGCGGTCCGATGTGAATGTTATGAACCTCCCGTCCGGGGAAAAGGAAGGCTCCTCGTTGTTGCCGCTGGCCGTCAGCATCCTGAGCCCCGAGCCGTCGGGCCAGACGGTGAATATCTGGTTCCTGCCTCCGTTGCGCCCGCTGAAGGCGATAAGGTCTCCCACAGGGGACCATGACGGCGACGTATTGTAGCCTCCCTCGTTGGTAAGGCGTGATTTATTATACCCCATGGAGTCCATAGTGTAAATTTGAGGTGAGCCTGCCCGGTCCGATACGTATGCAATGCTCTTGCCGTCGGGCGAGACCGTTGGCGATACCTCTATGCCCATGTCCCTTGTCATGCGTTTGAGCTTCATTTTTGCGATATCCAGCACGTATATGTCCGTACTCCCCTTGACAGAGGACGAGAGGGCCAGGGAATTGCCATCAGGGAAGAAGTCGCCCGCTATGCTTGTGCCCTTGATGTCCAGCAGGGGTTCTTCCTTAAGAACGGCGAAGTCCAGGGAGTATATCGTCCATTTGCGCCCGCGCTGTGCTGTGTAAACTATCTTGCGGGCGTCGGGTGTCCAGTGGGGGGAGAGGAGCGAGCGTGCCGCTACGTTCAGCTTTCTCTGACGCATCCCGTCCCAGTCGGCCACGTTCAGGCTGTAGCCCTTGTCCCCGTCCGCGGACACGTAGGCTATCTTTGTGCGGAATACCGCCTTCCTGCCGGTTATCTTCTCATAGATGTCGTTGGCCGCCGCATGACTCAGGGGCCTCAGGAGTGTTTTGCCTGCGCGGTACTTCTTCTCCATGATGAGCCGGCTCTCGACCACGTCATAAAGGCGGACCGTGAGAACCAGTTCTCCTGTATGCTCCACAGTGCCCTTCATAACTGCTTCGGCGCCTGTTCCTATCCAGTTGCCCGGGTCAAAATCCTGGTCTTTCCTTTCGGTGAAGCCGCCGGGGTCCATTGGCTCGAATACGCCGCTGAGTGCGAGGTCGGCCTTTATTATATCGCTGACCTCCCGGCCCTGAGGGCCTTCAAGCTCCATTATCGCTATCGGTAATTTGCGGGGTGATGAAACTATATCAATATAAAGCTCAGCGCGGGCCGTAGGGGCAAAGGCCAGTAGCCCCATGAAAACTGTTACTGCCGCGGCCCTTATCATTTATTCACCGGTATGAAGTTCAGTGTTATATCCTCGTCTCTCCCAAAGGGCGGCGGCGGGACCTTGCCGGTCTTTATTATGGCCTTCAGGACTGACTGATCAAAGGCCCTGTTGCCCGAGGGTATGGTTATTTTGTTGATCCTGACCGTGCCGTCTACGAAAACCGTTATGGACACCTCGGTCCGGATGCCGGTGCCCACATCCGGGAACACCCAGTTGCCCTTTATCAGGGGGATGATGGTGTCCCTGTATGCGCTTAATATATCATTAAGTTCCCCTTCAGGCACCTGGCTTTCTATATCTGATGCCCCCTCGGCAGCAAGGCTGTTGCGGAGTTCCTCCAGACGCGCCTTTTCTTCAAGCTCCTTCAGGCTCTCCTTCCTGTGTCTTTCCGCTTCCTCAGCCTCCCGTGCCTCCTGTTCCATGCGAAGCTTATCAATCGCCTCGCGTGCTTTTTTACCGGAAATGGCCGGGTCCTGTTCCTTGGGGGCCGGCAGGTCTTTTTTAACGGGAGGTGTACGCATCTCCGGTTTCTCGGTTTTCTGCTGCGGTCTGGAAATGGCCGGTGGCTCCTCTTTCTGTATGTGGACCTTCTTTGGTGGAGGGGTACGTCGCACAGGGCTGCTTATGGCAGGCGCGCCGGCCCTCTCTGGGGATACAAGACTTATGGTGTAGACCCTGGTCTTGTGGGGTGAACGGAAACCCATTGCTGCCAGTGCCGTAAGGAAGAAAAGCAGGTGCGCGACAAAGGATATTACCGTGGCCCTTTGGAAGTCCGGGCGGATCATCTCTCCGGGGAAGCCGGGTCGGTTATCATACCCAGTTTCTCGACCCCTGCCTCCTTGATCGCGCTCATGACCTTTACCACGATTCCGTAGGGAACATCCCTGTCTGCCATAAGGAACACGTCCGGACTTTTTGTCTTGCCTATTGCCTCAAGCTTCACCCTCAGCTCGGCAGGGGAGAGCTGCTCCTTGTTCAGATATACCTTGCCCGCCTTGCTTACTGTGACGGTCAGGCGCTCCTCGGGGGGCATATCCTTGCCCTTGGCCGCCGGAAGGTTCACGTCCAGTCCCTGCTGCATGAGGGGGGCGGTGACCATGAATATGACGAGCAGGACGAGCATGACATCCACAAGGGGCGTGACGTTTATCTCGGACATGGTGGTCCGCTTACTGTTTAGCTTCGCCCCTGCCATGGGTCAGGAAATCCTGAATGTCCTCTGAGAAATCTTCCATCTGAATGATGAGGTTGTTAGCACGGCTGAGATAATAATTGTATGCTATGACTGCCGGGATGGCCGCCACGAGGCCCATGGCGGTCGCTATAAGGGCCTCTGCTATGCCCGGGGCAACAACCGTCAGTGAGGCCGCGCCTGCATGTCCTATATCCATGAAGGCTGTCATTATTCCCCATACGGTGCCGAAGAGTCCGATGAAAGGGGTGGAGGCCCCTGTGGTGGCCAGGAAGCCGAGGTGTTTCTCAAGTTTGGCCCTCTCGAGGGCTTCGTACCTCTTGATGGTCCTGTGCACCTCTGCGCCGCCCCTCTGGTCCGTGTCCATGAAAACCTGCCTGAACACATTTGATGTGGGGCCGATGAGGTATTTTCTGGAAGTGGAGAATATGCCCTCCGTGTCCCTCGCCCTGCGGAAGGCGTGGTAGAAGAGCTCGTTCTCCCTTTCCGCTCGCCTCAGGTACCAGTATTTGAATATTATAATCGCCCAGGAGACCACTGAGAAGAACAGGAGGACGACCATTACCAGTTTGACAACGAGTCCAGCCTGGAATATCAGAGAGAAAACATTACCATTCATGTAAGATATTAAATAGTATACAGGGCAAAATGTCAACGGTGGTATTTTCAAATATGCGAAAAACAATAAATATATATGTATATAATATATTTTATATATGCTAGGGCAAATATGCCGATAAATATTTTTAATTTGACCCTGGGCATCCCGTTATATTAATTTGGAAAACCGCGATGGCATCTGTTATAATGCCACTCAGCAGTAAAAAGGGATAAGGTTTGGGAAAAGCTTTTCTCGAATAATTTTGAAAAAATACTCAAGGAGGAATTTACATGGCAACAATCGATGTGGGCGGCAACCAGGTTGAGCTTGATGACGACGGGTATCTCGTCGATCTGGATCAGTGGAATAAGGAAGTGGCCGAGATCCTGGCCAAGGAAGACAGCATGGAACTCACCGACGCGCACTGGGAAGTTATAAACTTCCTCAGGGACTACTATGAGAAGTACCAGATAGCTCCCATGATCAAGATCCTCGTCAAGGAGATCGGCAAGGTCATGGGCCCCGAAAAGGGCAACACGAAATATCTCTACGAGCTGTACCCTGCCGGGCCGGCCAAGCAGGCCTGCAGGTACGCCGGTCTGCCCAAGCCCACGGGCTGCGTGTAAGAACTGGTTTCACTGGCGTGATAAAGGGTCTGTGGACCCTTTATCCGCCTTTTTTTTATCATCAGTCCTATTTCAGAAAAGGGGTTAGCGCATTGAGCGTTAGGTTTTATGGGGAGCGGTCTTGAATTAAGCGTTTTCATCAGGGACAACAGGGACGAACTGGCCGAGAGGTGGCTAGATGCCGTCGTAGGGTCCTATCCCGCTGATGCTGCGGGGTTTATCAAGGGCAAGACGGACAGGATAGCAAACCCGCTGGGCCATGCCGTCAGGGAGATGGTGGACTCTGTCCTTGGATGTCTTTCAGAGGGATGCGACGAGCAGACGCTTGGCTCGGCAATGTACCCTCTGATCCAGATGAGGGCAGTGCAGGAGTTCAAGCCTTCCGATGCTGTTGCCTTTGTTGCGCTCCTCAGGGATTCAGTGGCCTCTCTGGCCAGAGACAAGAACGCAGCCCCCGAGCTAATAGTAACGTTGGACGATGTCATAATGGGCCTCATGGCCCGTGCATTTGATCTATACTCAGATTGCAGGGAAAAGCTCTCTGAGATAAAGCTGGAAGAGCTCAAGCGCAATCTTTATATGTTTCTCAGGAAATCCGATATGGTGGAGCTGAAGGATGGCTCTGACTGATATGGGGTTCTTTATTAACGTTGAATCATCAACAACTGTACAAGCGAGGTAGATAAGGTATGCCTATGATCGTAGCGTTATTTGCCGTGGGAGTGCTTATCTTGATCGCCTGGGGTGTCGAATTTATCGGCGGCCATTCCGGTCAGCTCCTTCTCGGCGTAGTGGTGCCTTACGCGGCTTTCGCCTTTTTCATTGTCGGGTTCGTCTGGAAGGTCCTGGGCTGGATGAAGGTCCCCGTGCCTTTCCGCATCCCCACTACCTGCGGACAGCAGGATAGCCTGCCATGGATCAAGCAGAGCAAGCTGGAGGCGCCCTCCGGTGCTCCGGGCGTTATCGCCAGGATGCTTCTCGAGGTTCTATTCTTCCGCTCACTTCTCCGTAATACCAAGAGCCAGGCCGTGGACGTGGGCGGCCCAAGGCTCGCATACCAGACAGAGATATTCCTCTGGCTTGCCGGACTGGCCTTCCATTATACGTTCCTGGTGGTCTTTATCAGGCACTTCAGGCTCTTTGTGGGCCAGGTGCCCTTTTTCGTGCCTCCCATTGAGGCCCTTGACGGGTGGATGCAGATAACACTGCCCACCTTCTACATGTCCGGCGGGATACTGGTGCTTGCGGCGGGATACCTCTTTATAAGGAGGCTCATAAACCCCCAGGTCAAGTACATCTCTCTCGTAGCGGATTACTTCCCGCTGCTGCTGATAATATCAATAGCCATAACAGGCATCTTGCTCAGGTATGTGATAAAGACCGATATTGTCGCCACAAAGGCCTTTATCGCCAGCCTGTTCAGCCTAAGCCCCAAGCTCCCCGATGATCCGGACGCGATAGGATATATGGTCTTTATGCATATCTTCCTTGTGAGCACACTGGTAGCATATCTGCCGGTGAGCAAGATCATGCATATGGGCGGAGTGTTCCTGAGCCCAACCAGGAACCTGGCAAATAACAGCCGGAGAGTAAGGCATATAAATCCGTGGAACGATCCGAACATCAAACCTCATAGCTATGAAGATTATGAGAATGATTTCCGTGAAGCAATGAAATCCGTGGGTCTCCCACTAGAAAAGGATGAGGAATAAGCCATGGCAAAGACACCTACAGCCAAAGAGCTGTTTGACAGCCTGACGAAGAAGCCCAACCTCATGCGTGGCGACATCCCGGAAAAGCCGTGGATGCAGACGCCTGTCCATTTTGAGAAGGGTAACTTCGCGCATCCGGGAAAGCAGAAGATCATTGAGGAGCTCAAGTTCCCCAACCCCAGGGAATGGAACCCGGTAGACGACGACTGGCAGCTTCCCGACAACTGGGAGGAGATCATACTCAAGGGGTTCCGCGAGAGGCTCAAGAAGTTCCGCTCCTTCCAGGTTTTCATGGACATATGCGTACGCTGCGGAGCCTGCGCCGACAAGTGCCACTTCTTCATAGGCTCGGGCGACCCCAAGAACATGCCGGTCCTCAGGGCTGAGCTCATGAGGAGCGTATACAGGGGCGAGTTCAAGACCGCAGGCAAGATACTGGGGAGCATAGCCGGAGGTCGCAAGATGACCTTCGGGGTGCTCAAGGAGTGGTTCATGTACTTCTACCAGTGCACCGAATGCCGTCGATGCTCGGTATTCTGCCCCTACGGTATAGACACGGCGGAGATAACAATGATGGGCCGCGAGCTGCTCCAGCTGCTTGGAATAAACATCAACTGGATGATGGAGCCAGTGCGAAACTGTAACCGCACCGGCAACCACCTGGGACTCCAGCCGCACGCCTTCAAGGGGAGCATAGACAGCCTCTGCGAGGACATCGAGACAATCACCGGTATCAAGATCGAAGTGCCCTTCAACAAAAAGGGGGCTGAGATACTGTTCATCACACCCTCGGCGGACGCCTTCGCCATGCCCGGCATCTATACGATGATGGGGTACCTGCTCCTGTTTGAGCACATAGGGCTCGATTACACCATGAGCACGTATGCTTCCGAGGGAGGGAACTTCGGCCTCTTCACCAATAACGAGATGATGAAGAAGCTCAACGCCAAGATGTACGCAGAGGCCAAGAGGCTCGGTGTCAAGTGGATACTGGGCGGCGAGTGCGGCCATATGTGGCGCGTCGTACACCAGTACATGGACACCATGAACGGCCCTGCGGATTTTCTGGAGGTCCCAAAGTCCCCGATCACCGGGACGGTCTTCGAGAACGCCCGCTCCACCAAGATGGTTCATATAGCGGAGTTCACCGCGGACCTCATCAAGAACAAGAAGCTCAAGCTCGATCCGAGAAGGAACAACAATTTCCACGTCACCTGGCATGACTCCTGTAACACTGCAAGGGCGATGGGCCTTCTGGAGGAGCCCAGATACGTTCTGAAGAACGTTGTCAATAATTTCCACGAGATGCCGGAGAATGCCATCAAGGAGCAGACCTTCTGCTGCGGATCCGGCACAGCCCTTAACACCGACGAGATAATGGAGATCAGAATGAAGGGCGGCATGCCGAGGGCCAACGCGGTGAAGTACGTGGCCGACAAGCACGGCGTAAACACCCTTTCATGCGTCTGTGCCATCGATCGCGCTACGCTCTCGGTGCTCATGAACTACTGGGTCCCTGGCGTCGAGGTCTCCGGCCTCCATGAGCTTGTTGGCAACGCCCTGATCATGGATGGCGAGAAGGAGAGGGACACTGACCTCAGGGAAGAACCTCTTCCAGACGAGGTGCTTCCAAAGAAGGAAGAGCCCGCAGCCGCGGAGAGCGCAGAAATCGCCGAAGGAGGTGAGGGCTAATGAACTTCACTTCAAAAGGACTGCCGTTGACGGTGGTGATAGTGTTTGTTTTCGTAATGCTTGCCCCTGTATGGATGAACCTTAGCGGGGCGCCGGTGAAGAAGCCCGTGCCCGAGATAGCAGACAGCATCAAGGGCAAGGAATGCGTAAGGTCCGCCTCATGGATGAGGGCAAACCACATGCAGCTTCTTGACGACTGGCGCAACGAGGTAGTGAGGGAATCTGACCGCGACGACGTATACAAGGACAAGCACACGGACAAGAGCCTGACGCGCACTTGTCTGAAGTGCCATGAGAACAAGACAAATTTCTGTGACAGGTGCCACACCTACGCCAGTGTCAAGCCTTTCTGCTGGACATGTCACGTAGTACCGAAGGAGAAGAAATAATGGGCATAAACAGAAGAGATTTCTTAAAAGGTTTTGGGGGTCTCTGCGCGGTTGCCGGCATGAGCGCTTCTTCGGGCCTTCTGACCGGACGTACCGCAGAGGCTTCCCACGGGGAGCCGTCGTCTTCCTCCGACAAGAGCACTGTCAGGTGGGGCATGGTGATTGATACCCGCCTCATGGGCGAAGAGGATATCAAGAAATGCGCCGAGGCTTGCCATAAGGCACACAACGTTCCGGACTACAGCAAGGTCCCTCAGCTGGGTCATGGCGAGGTCCCCGAGGGCGGTAACGTGAAGGACGAGATCAAGTGGATATGGGCAGCTTCGTTCCATAGCTCCTTCCCCAGCACAGCCACTAGGGAGTTCATCGCGGAAGAGGTTGAGAAGAACAAGGTGGCGCTGCTCTGTAACCACTGTCAGAACCCCCCTTGCGTTAGGGTCTGCCCCACCAAGGCCACTTTCAAGAACGAGCAGGGGATCACGATGATGGACATGCACCGCTGCATAGGCTGCCGCTTCTGCATGGCGGGATGCCCTTATGGCGCCAGGAGTTTCAACTGGCGCGACCCCCGCAAGGACAAGGACACACTCTGGGGCGGAGGGCCGATCACACCCGATTTCCCCACAAGGGAGCGCGGAGTTGTTGAAAAGTGCCTGTTCTGCTATGAGCGTATAGAGAAGGCGGGTGCCCCTGCCAGCGGCCAGGAATTGCTTCCGGAACAGGTGCCTCTCTGTGTAAAGGCGGCTCCGGAAAACGCTATCGTGTTCGGGAACCTCAAGGACCCGAACTCCGGCATTAGGGAGGTGCTTGCAAAGAACCATACGATAGTTCGCAAGCCCGAAGCTGGTACTAACCCGTCAGTATTCTACATTATATAGAGTGAGGCTAGCATGATAGAAAGAGTTCTGACAGGAAGCATAAAATACAAGGCATGGCAGGCTTTCCTGACCCTCCTGGTACTTGCGGGAGCTGTCGCATATTCCTACACGTACCGCTACGGGCTCGGATACACCGGCATGAGCAGGGACATATCATGGGGAGTATATATCGCCCAGTTCACGTTCCTGGTCGGAGTTGCTGCCTCGGCCGTAATGCTCGTATTGCCTTATTATTTGCACAACTACAAGGCGTTCGGAAGGATAGTGGTGCTCGGGGAGTTCCTGGCCATAGCAGCCGTATCAATGTGTCTGTTGTTTATCCTGGCCGATATGGGAAAACCCATGAGGGCACTGAACGTTATCCTTCACCCAACGCCCAACTCGATACTTTTCTGGGACATGATAGTTCTGAACGTGTATCTGCTGCTGAACCTGATATGCGGCATGGTTGCAATGGAGTCCGAGAGAATGGACACGCCTCCACCGAAGTGGATTAAGCCCTTTATCTACCTTTCCATACCCTGGGCAGTCTCCATCCATACGGTGACTGCGTTCCTGTATGCCGGATTGCCGGGCAGGCACTTCTGGCTGACAGCCATCATGGCCCCCAGGTTCCTGGCCTCGGCTTTCGCCGGCGGCCCTGCGCTTCTTATAATCCTGGCTCTTCTGCTAAGGAAGGTCACCAAGTTCGACGCAGGCGATACTGCGATAAACAAGCTGACCACTATAGTCACCTATGCGGCCATCA
>Ga0224496_10001408_pt1 | contig 15051 bp, 17 predicted proteins | sample SF_Jul11_sed_USG_2_FD_168127 | JGI IMG/M metagenome (GOLD analysis project Ga0224496, IMG submission 168127) | Sediment microbial communities from San Francisco Bay, California, United States - SF_Jul11_sed_USGS_8_1 | ecosystem: Environmental > Aquatic > Marine > Sediment | place: USA...
TGCCTCTATTTTATCATTTTTGAGCAAGTTCTTTTCTTTTTCTGGCCGTTCTAGCCACTAATTCCCTATACTTTAATGAGTTCTGCAAGAGGCTCTTTTGAAATAAAATAATTTCAATGCCTGTTTATTCGGGCAAATCATCCGACAGTTTCCCAAACAGCACATCCGGCCCATGGACTGATTGTCTAATCTCAACAACCTTGCGGCGGGATTTAGCGCCCTGCTTGAGCGTTATCTGACGCAATGACACGTCAAAGCTTTTAGCAAGGAATTTTATTAACGCTGCATTTGCTTTGCCCTCAACTGGAGAAGCTGCAAGCTTTATTTTCAGTGCATCTCCATGCAACCCAGCCACTTCTGTATATTTTGCGCCTGTCTGGATATGCAACGTCAGAATAAGATTATTCGCGCTATCACTTCGATACCATGCCACTAAACACCCTAGTCAAAGCATGGTATAGATTTTCATCTGTGCGCCAGCCACTATCATTAACAGCAATTGAATAAAAATCAACGCAAACAATGGCGACAAGTCCACACCAGCAATTGGTCGAATGCGTTTGCGAAAAAAACTCAGGAATGGCCGAGTAAAGCTATCAAGTAACGGCGCCAGCGGGCTATTTGGATTTACCCATGACAATACTGCCTGCACAATAATCATAACCAATACGATGTAGAGCGTCATTTTGACAATTTCCACTAACGCCAACAATCCCATTACCCCGGCTGAACCCACAATATTGGCGCCAAAATTATGCCCCTGTAGCATGAAAATGCTTGAAACAATAATATATTGAGCCAACCAGGCCAAAATTAACGTAGAAAAATCCATGCCACCCCAACCAGGAATAATCCGGCGTGCTGGACGCACAATAAAGTCGGTTATAGCAATGAGAAATTTAGATAACTGATTGTAATAAGGGGTACGTAGCAGCTGAAAATAAAAACGCAACAGCAATGCCAGAGAAAACAACCCGATTATAGTATCAATAAGAAAAATTAAAATCTGATCTGACATATGTTTTTCCTGAAAACAGTAAACGAAGTAAGGACTAAGCTGCACTAGCTCATTAGACCTAATCAGGTAGTATTATTTCGCATTCTGATTTATTTAGCATATTAATTTTTAAGATGACCAGGCTATTTTTCGCCAAACTCATCACTGAGTTCACGCGAACGTCCACTTGCCGCATGAATAGCATTTACAATCCGGCACTTAATGTCATTTTCTTCCATGTGCCGTATTGCCTGTTCGGTAATGCCACCTTTTGAAGTTACGCGCAATCGCAGCGTCTCCACTTCTTCGCTACTCTGTTCCGCCAGTTTGACCGCACCAAGAAAAGTTTGCAAACTTAATTGACGGGCTTGCTCCGCTGTTAAACCCAATTCCATTCCCGCTTGCTGCATAGCTTCGATAAAATAGAATACATAAGCTGGGCCACTACCGGATATAGCGGTCACCGTATGCAACATTTCTTCCTGCTCCACCCACAACACGGTCCCCACAGCGGCAAGTATGTTCTCTGCGCTTTCCTTTTCTTGCGCATTTACAGCTGGTAATGCATAAAGACCTGTTACACCTGCTTGCACCAATGCTGGGGTATTGGGCATGGCACGTATTACACGCTGGTACTCACCCAGCCAGCGGCTAATATCCGTGGCGTGAATACTCGCAGCAATAGAAATAACCAGTTGATTTTTTAGTAATGGTGCAAGCTTCCGCGTTAATTCTGCCAGTTGCTGCGGCTTAACTGCCAATATCACCACATCACTGCCTGTCACACCCACCGCAAGATCCGCCACAGTGTCTATATCAAATTCATGTTTTATACGTACCCGGCTTTCGGCGCTGATTTCTACTACCTGTATTTGCGAAGCGGTATAATCCCGTCGCAACAACCCGCCGATTAGAGCAGAAGCCATATTTCCACCACCAATAAATGTCATGTTCATTCAACTACCACCTTTCAAAATCCACCTCTCTTACTTTACTTACCTTGACAACTAGGACAATAAAAACTGGAACGTTGCCCCTGCTTTATCTGCTTGATCATTGCGCCACATTTTCGGCATGGCTGCCCGGCTCTACTATAAACCCAATACTGTTGCTGGAAATATCCCGGTTTGCCATCACTGTTAACAAAATCACGCAAACTACTGCCGCCAGCCTCAATCGCCAGCACAAGCACCTCCTTTACAGTTTGCACCAGTTTCTTGTAACGGTTAATACCAATCCTGCCAGCAGCCGTTCTGGGACGAATACCAGCACGGAACAAGGCCTCATTTGCGTAAATATTACCAATACCCACAACAATCTGATTATTCATTAGTAACATCTTAATACTAATGCGCAAGTCACGCGTTTTGTTATACAACATATTTGCATTGAAAGCTTCACTCAGTGGTTCAGGCCCAAGGTTAGACAATAATGGGTGGTATTTGACATCACCGGGCGCCCACAAAACTGCACCAAAACGGCGTGGATCTCTTAATCGTAAAATTGTGCCGCTATCCAGAATCAAGTCTAAATGATCGTGTTTTTGTGGCAATATAGTTTTTTGTGATGACGAAGCCAACAACAACCGTAGGCTTCCCGACATACCTAAATGAATTATCAAGGTCCCTTTACCGCAATCGAGCAAAAGATATTTTGCGCGCCTTTTAACCGCATGAATTTGCAAACTGGTTAACGTTTTCTCCAGATCATCAGGTATTGGCCAGCGAAAATTCGGATTTCTTACTATTACGCCTGCAATATGGTGACCAATCAAGCCGGGTTCAATACCACGCCGCGTTGTTTCAACCTCTGGCAACTCCGGCATTAGTCCTCAAACAATATTGGCTCATTGCTGATGTAGTATGGATCAAGTAACGATTTACCTACATTACCTGAAAAAACATACCCGATTGCTTCATCACTACGCATCAAAAATAACTCAGCTCCATGCTGCAATACATTAAACTTTATTTTCTGGCCGTTCTGCAGGCTAATTTTGATTTCTTTTTGCGCTAAGGTCGCATCATCTATATGCAAAATTTCCGAATCAAGAATAAGATTGCTGGCGATAGCCTGTTGCCATAATTCAACCCAACGATTGATTTCCTCCTGACTCAAAGGCTGCTCAATATTTTCCGGATTTATGATCCAATCTTCCGCATGTTTTTTGATACTGACATCACCCAGTTCAAAACTGACAGGGATTTCTGTCTCAGCCAGCAATGCAGGACTAACTATTTTGACTGGTTGTGATGGCAACATAACCGCATAACGTGGAGAAATTAAAAATACACTTTCCTCTGTGGCAACATATTGCTGATTGGTAACCGGCGTCAATCCGCCAAAGCCAAAAGATTCATGATCGATAGATAACTTCACATTGGGCTTATCCAGGCTAAAACGATCCAGATCTGTTAACGGAAAACGGTGCTCACTTTTGGCAGACAAGATTTCCAGAAGTTGCCTCACTTTTTTCTCGTCAGCCCTGGCATTTATTGGCTCGGTCAGATACCAGTGATTTTCTTGTTTCTTCAACACCATATGCGTATCTTTATGCAAGATTCGGATGCTTTGCGCCGCTTCCGCAGGCAATGATGAAATTCTATATTCCTGCGCCTCAAGAGATTGAGGCCTAATATAAAGAAATATCACTAAGCCAACGATAGTCGTCAGCATAATCAGGTTGAGCCGGGCATGATAGGCCATCGCTTATTTTCTTCTCCGATACCACCAGATAAATATTCCGCTCGCCAATAGAAATAATGGCAGCACAATGAGAAAACTAACGACAATCAAAATGAGCATCGATTCGCTTAACATCAGACGACTATCGCGCGATGCACGTGGTTGAATAGCAATGAGTTGTTCATCGCCAGCAAGCCAATTAATTAGATTTACACCAAAATCCAGATTACCGCCGTTACCCAGATAGCTATTAGCGAGGAAATGTCCACTGCCAATTACTAGCACGCGCTGTTCACTATCTTGCACAGCGCGACTCAGTGCGGCAGCAATACTTACCGGACCAGCCACATCATACATTTGATCAAAGCTAACATCGTCATCCAGGTCGCCAGTTTCCACCCAGCCTTGCTGTGCAACGTCAACCAGTGAAACACCATACCATTCCTCATTTTCATTAATGGTAATCTGGCGCGCAAAGGGAAATACCGTCATGTAATCAAAATTATTGGTAATGGCATGCTGTCCATAACTAACACCCAGCGCAAAGGTAATGGGTGCTTTAAGCTGCTTTGCCTGGGGATCAACCACCACACCGGGTGTGAGGGTCAATTGCAATCGCTCCGCCAATGGCAACAATCCACGCAATGATTCGTGATCTACTAGCCACAACAAATTACCGCCACGATCAATATATGCCAGCAGTTTTTCCACTTCTCCTGGCAGCAGGTCTTTCTGTGGTGACGCAATAATAAGCATGCTTGCATCGATTGGGACATCCTCCTCTACGACAAGATTTAGCGCCCTGCTCTTAAAACCATTATCCAATAATTGTTTACCAAACTCTCCCAAGTCATAATTGGCATTGCCGTTGATACTACGTTCGCCATGACCGGACAAAACCATCATCAGTTTTTCCTCGTCGCGAGCCAGCCGCATGAACAGATTAGTCATTTCCTGCTCATTGATTACTGTCAAATGCTCACGTCTGCCTTTATAAGTGACCACTATTTCACCGTTCACACGCACACCAGCCTGTTGCGCCAATTTTGGCTGCTCAATTGGGTCTATGAATGTAACCGCAACATCAGGCTTAATATTTTGATATAACGCAATAAAATCGCTGATTATATTACGCACATCACCGAATTTCACATCCCGATCAGTTGCATAAACAGTGACATCAACCGGACCTGTTAATTTCTGCAATGCGGCGATGCTTGCCTGACTCAAGCTATTACGGCCATTCTGCGTAGCATCCCACTGCAGACGGGTTGCTAGCGCCAGGTAACCCAGCAGGCCAACCATCACCAATAACAAGATGACAAACAAAATATTATGCAGCAGCAGATGCCGACGAAATTTTTTGTCAATATTAATCATTTAAATGCGTATCTCAAACTGCAGCCGAGCGGAAATTTAGTGCCTGCTTAACCATGTAGCCGTTCTCCATTCATACGATGAATGGTTAGCACTAAAAATGTAACGATAAATAGGATGAAATAGGCAAGACTAAAGGTATCAATCATGCCACGATTAAAATGCTCATAATGCTTCAGTAGAGAAATATTGCGTGCGATACTATCCACATCACTCGCGACAATATCTATTACCCACAATCCCAACAATAAACCCAACGCACCGGCCGCCGCGATTGCTGGATACACAGTAAGACTGGAAACATAGAGTCCCAACGAGACAAAACAGGCGGCAATTAGCAACAAACCAAGCACGTTAGCCAGTAACAAACCAAAATCCAGCGTTCCACCCATCAGCAATGAAATTGATAATGCAGCCAGCAACGCAATCATGATAAAAAAGAAAACTATCAAACTCAGAAATTTACCTAAGATGATGTCAGCAACAGAAATCGGTGCTGATAAAAGCAGAACCAGCGTATTATTTCGTCTTTCTTCAGCAAGCAACCGCATAGTTAACAAAGGCGTTACCATCAATAACACAATGGCAGCCATCGAAAATACCGGCGCAACAATAATTTCCGTTATTCCTGGCGGATTGGCAATTTGTATTAATTGTGATTGCATTTCCAGAAAAGCATCAAGGCGGCCCAGAAAAATCCATGTTAACACCAGTTGCATTAACGCCAGCAACGTCCATGCCAACGGTGAAGTGAACAATACTTTTAGTTCTTTTCGGACAATAGTTGCAATCATCTGATTATAAATCTTCCGTCTGTTCTTTATTCGATGTAAGTTTCGAAAACAAAGCCTCCAAACTCACCTCGCGCTGCTTCATTCCAGCCATCGTATCGCCGAATATAATACGTCCATGATACATAATGTGTACCCGATCACACACACTTTCAACTTCTGGCAAAATATGCGTAGAAAGTATCACACTTCGTGCGGCGCCCAACTCACGAATCAAGGTGCGGATTTCACGCACTTGGTTGGGATCAAGGCCTACCGTTGGCTCGTCAAGAATGATCACGTCAGGATCATGAATAATTGCTTGCGCAATCCCAACGCGTTGCTGATAACCTTTTGACAACATACCGATCAGACGACTACCCATCGCCGTCAAACCACAACGCTGCTTGACCAAATCCAGCGCTGCATGCATCTTGTGACGACCGATCCGATGTAGCCGGGCAACAAATTGCAAATATTCATTCACTGTCATTTCCCGGTATAGTGGCGGCATTTCAGGCAAATAACCAATATATGCCTTAGCGTCACGCGGTTTACTCAGCAAATCAACGCCACAGACCGCCAGACTGCCAGCACTTGGCGCCAGGTTGCCCGTGAGCATGCGCATGGTCGTTGTTTTACCCGCGCCATTTGGGCCAAGCAACCCCAATATCTCACCACGCTTCAGCTCAAGATTAATACCCTGCACCGCAGCATGACCGCCGAAATCACGACTCAGGTTATGCGCAGACAAGGTTACCGTTACATTTTTCTCAGTCATCGAATTCTTTATATTGCTCGGAAAGTGCCGAAAACAGGGACAAAAAAAGGCATTGCCAAGTCCATCACGGCCACATCACAAAATCATCTTTCAAAAAATCATAGAAAGGTGTAGCCTCTGGAGGTGCGTACCATACTAAATCTTTATTCGCTCACCATGAATAATACCAAGTTAGCAAGTAATGTCATATGGAGAATATGGCTGGTCAGTATAAGCTTAATCTTCTTGTCAGCATGCACGTTAAACAAGCAATATCACACACAATATGATACCTGCCGCACGGCAACTCCCCAAGCTGAATGCAAATCCAGTACTGTTGTTGATTTTCAGGACGCAGCCGATCCGGATGCAAACTACTCCCTGGGTTTCATTGAGTTTGATGACCAAGGACAACTGCATGATCGTGAGCAACTATCATACTTAATCAATGACCTATACAGTAGAGCCACTGATAATAGCTTGCTCATTGTGTTATTCGTACATGGTTGGCAGCATAACGCACAACATAATGACCGTTATGTGATTAATTTTCACGAAACATTACGAATGTTAAGCCAGGAGGAATCACAAGCTGCCCGCATGGAAATGCGCGAAGCTCGGCAAATTGCTGGCGTTTATTTGGGTTGGCGTGGCCGCTCTCTGGACATACCTGTTATTAACGCCACCACATTCTGGGAACGAAAAAACACCGCCCATACCGTGGGACGCGGTGGCGTTGCTGAAGTTTTGTCACGCCTTGAAGAAATTCGAAATCTCAAAACCAACATTGATCAAACAAAGCCAATGATGCAAACTCGCCTTGTCATTCTTGGCCACAGCTTTGGCGGCGCCATCGTATACACTGCTTTATCGCAAATACTCATGGATCGTTTTGTGCAGACAAAAGGGCCCGTCGGCATTGCATCCGATGCCCGGGGATTTGGTGATTTAGTCGTACTGTTAAATCCAGCTTTTGAAGCGACACGGTTCCTAAGCCATAGACTGATGTCTAATGAAAGGGGGCATTATTTTGACAGTCAATTGCCGGTGCTAGCTGTCTTGACTTCCGAATCGGATTGGGCAACAAAATATGCATTCTGGGCAGGGCGCGCCGCATCCACGCTATTTAACACGTACAAAGATATTAAATACGTCAATAAAGTAACTAACAAGGAAGAAATTATCAGCGAAGGCAGTGCAAATCGCACTGCCATTGGCCATTTTAAACCAATTGAAACACACTTTCTTGAATATAAACCCGATGCAAAAGTAGAAGACGACATGGTCACCTACCAGCGAGTACAAGCTGAATGGGAAACGGACGCACCCAATACCAGCATTGAGTTTAATTACTCAATGCTGCATCATAAAAACAACTCAGTTGGCCACAATCCTTATCTGATTATTAAGGTAGATAAACGAATCATCCCAAATCATAGTGATATTTTCAGTAATGAAGTCGGCGATTTCATTCGTAACTTTATCTTGCTATCGGTACAGGATGATTGATTAACCGCGGGTTTTAAAATATAGATAATCCTAGAAACCTCAACCGGACGGCGTTTAGCGTGCGTTGCCCTTTGTTTGTGGTAAGGCGCAATGCAGGCTATTGCAACGCAGTAAAAAAGAAACAATGGCGTGCTATAAGCATCATAGCGTTGCGCACCTTAAAGGTGAATGTCAGTTAGAAAAATATGAGTCTTCTTTTCATGAGATGTCTTATTACTGTAGCGGTTAACTGAGGATTTTAGGTTTAACCATTTCGACCAGAAAACATAGCCTTATTCTACCATTTCCAGGCGGAATGGTCACCCAAACACTAAATATTATTTCTTATTATCAGTAGCTTGAGCAGTATTTCAGGGGCGACTAATTATCTCTGGACGATGACGTTCTTATGGCAATAAAATACACTTTTTTCAATGGGATGGAACATACGAGTAATTCTTCTGAAGAATAAAAGTGTGGAACCTCAGGTATCGCTATTTTTGACTGATATTAATACTATGGACACAAACAACTATATTGATCTGGCAAAAACTTATGTCGCTTTATCGAATAAACACAATCTCGAACTTGTCGCGCAAATGTTCGCCAGTGATACAACTTACTATTCATCCTATTTTGGTGAGTTTAAAGGCTGCGTAGCCATCAATGAAATGATGACCAGTTTCTTTTCCCGCTTCTCGGATGCTTACTGGAATGTCGAGACGTATCGATTAATTGGAGATAGATGCGTTGAATTTGCTTTTATTATGACTGGAACTGATGCAACCTCAGGTGAGCATGTTGAACGTCATGGCGTGGAACAAATACACTTTGCGCCGGATGGCCTAATCAGTCATATTGCGGTACTCAAACCAGAAGAAATAAATGAGACGTAATCTTTTTACTCCACGTAACCAGGTTTTTGAATAAATCCTGGCCCCATATGCAAGGTCAGCACTTCATTCACTTGCTCTATACCAGTATAGCTAGCGGCAATATTATGAATTTCCTGATTTACCTCATTGTTGGCGCTTTCACCAATCAACAACCCTTTAGTTTCGATCGCCAGCCAGATTGCAACTGAAGCCAGAATCAAGCCAATTATGATCGATGCCAAACCGTCAAACCATAAAATTCCAGTTACCTGTGACAAAAGCATCCCCAGAAATGCGACGATAAAACTCCAAAAATAAATCTCCTTTCCATAACCAAACGAAAAATCTTTATCCGCCGGTTTAGCCGCGCGTTTTTATGCCATACAACAACAAAACCTGATTGCCTGTGTCCACCAATGAATGGATAGCCTCAGACAACATCGCTGAACTGCCAGTAACCACTGATGCAATGAATTTTGTAGTGGCTATCAACGCATTGCCTATTAGCGCGGCGTAAATCGCTTTTTTTGAGCTGGTGACTGACATAAATTCCTCTACCCAAGACCTTTAATAAAATGCACCTGTTGGACGCAACCCATTAATTTTCAATAAGAATGATTTCGCGAGAAATGATTCTGCAGTTGTTATTGTGATTACCAAAAAACTTTACATCGCTTTTCGCATCAAAGATTATGATGGCGAGTGAGAGCAATTGCATGATTTCGATTCAATATTAACTGATTCTCAAGCATTGTCATGCGCAAAATAATTTAACCTGATTAGAAAGCAAAGCCAGTGATAAAATCAAACCATAAAGAAACCAAACCCGTTATTTATGCAGCAATCGCTGCCATAAAATATACTTTACTCACGATAATAGTATTAGCACTGAAACAGCCAGATAGAAAGCGTAAAATATAGGCTGCTTTCGTTGTATTTGCTACTAAGGAAACTACCATGACTATTCGTAACTCAATAGATGTTGCAAATCGAGTTAGCCCTGAACTTTCTGCATTGATTGAGACTCTGATTAACGATACAGAGCTGGAACAACCAATCACACTCGCCTCAGTCCGTGCTTTTGTCACTGGTTTATTATCAACTGCATTCACTGAAACGGAAAAACTACATCATTTTGATATTAATGAATCGTTGCTTGATGAATTAGATGCATTAATTGAAGAGTTCGGCGAAACAGCGCTGGCCATCGACTTTGTACAAGATATTGCCAGCGAGGCTCTTTCTCGCGTCATTGAAACGATCATGAACGATGATAATCAGCTAGCCCCACCCACGCTTGAAACCGTAAGAGACGCCATCACGTCGGGCCTGTCAGCTAGTCTGATTGGCGCAGGGACGTTAGAAGAAGATGAAGACGACACATTGCTAGCGGAAATCGAAGCTTTGATCGACAGTTATGGCGCTGATGCGCTGGCAGAGGAATTTTTACGTTACGAGTAACAAAATCCCAGTCTATGTAAATCCCTGAACCCCCCAGTCACTTCTATATAAATTAGCCGTGGCTATTGGATAACGAACTTTTGGCACGGAAATTGAACTAAGAAATGCACACCTAAATATTGGTAATTAGAATGATTCTCATATACAATAAGGAATTGGCGCGCAGCTTCAGTATATGATTCTAATAAGTATCTTACATTCGTTTCTCTTTTTTTTGTTCGTGTAAAATGGCGAGACAGCTGCCCCCCCATCATTATGGATCGCAGCTGGGCGATATAACAAATTAAATTTGCCTATTATTCTATTGGTTAGCTGGTTTTTAGAGACTTATACGGTTTCTAGAACTTCAGCTTTAAAGGATACATACATGTAATGAGCACACTAGTAAATTCTGAAAAAGCTGATATCGAGTCTGGTACCACTTTTCCAGCACAATCTCAGCGCTATCCCAAATCTTTTCTAAATATGATTTTATTTGGTTTTTCTCTTGTTGGTTTACCATTGATTGGCGCATTGATTTATATCGCGATAGCAATTGATCAACTTGCAGATTTTAGCCAGAAAACCGTTTATCAGGCAACAGACTTGACCAGCGATAACCGCGTCCTGGTCGATGAAGTCCTGGCCATGGAACGCAGTATGCGGCAAGCCCTGATTTTGAGTGACCTATCACTGCTAGAAGGTTATTTTCGCGCACACGAAAACTTTAACTTGACCGCCAAAAAACTTTTAACTCCCTCGCCACGACCTGAACAACGCATACTACTTGAGAAATTACGCTTGTATGAAACCTCTATTTTTCGCGAAGTACTCTCCATTCAAGACAATCCGGAAGATTTACGTAAACTGGTTGATAACTTCGCTAGTTTATTGAATTCAGCGCGCACCTTTTCAACATTTGGCCATAGCTTGATTGAGCTTGATGTCAATGAAATGCAGGATATGGCAGAACAGGCGAATACTGTCGTCAAATGGCAATTAATTGCATTGATTCCATTTGTAATTCTGCTGGCGCTTGTTTTTTCACTCTTAATTGCTCGGCCAATTCGTCAAATTGATGAAGCGATTTATACGATGGGACAAGGCGAATTGTCAAAACCAGTGCGTGTTCGCGGCCCACAAAACCTAATATACCTTGGTGAACGTTTAGATTGGATGCGGCGCCGTTTACTTAAATTGGAAGAACAAAAAATACAGTTTCTCAGACATGTTTCTCACGAACTAAAAACACCGCTTACTTCTATTCGTGAAGGCGTGGATTTACTTGCTGAAGGCGTAACAGGAAAATTAACGGAGAAACAGCAACAGATCGCTAACATTCTTCATAATAGCAGCATACAATTACAAAAACGAATTGAAGATTTATTAAGCTATAGTGCACTTCAGACAGAAAAAAGTGCGCTCGTAAAGCATCAAGCAAATCTGGCAAAAATTTTGAGTGAAGTATTACAAAATCAAAACCTTTCTATAATGAGTAAAAATCTGAAAATTTTACGGAATTGCCCAGCGCTATTACTTGACTGCGATAAAGAAAAAATCAAAATTATCATGGATAATCTTATTTCAAACGCTATAAAATTTTCTCCGCAAAATAGTTGCATCGAAATTATCCTAACGCAAACAAATGGATCGATTCAGCTTGATATAACAGATGCCGGTATCGGCATACACGAAACAGACCAAGAAAAAATATTTGAACCTTTTTATCAGGGAAAAAGTGTACCTAACGCTCATGTCAAGGGAACCGGCCTGGGACTATCTATTGCAAGAGAATATGCGCTTGCGCATGGCGGCAACCTTGAGTTGATTCAGAAAGTTGGAGAAGGTGCACATTTTCAGCTTACCCTTCCTGCCAGCGAACTAGAGGAAACTGCATGAACCGCTTATTTCGAAAATTTTGTATTTTGTTGGTAATAAACATACTTAGCGGATGTGCAGCCATGCAGGCAAGTCAATCTCCAAATCCCGTCATATCACCAACTCAGCCAATCCAGGTAACTGCACCCAGCCAACTGGATATGTTGATGCAGTATTATGAGTTTCTGCAAGAAAAAACGGAAGCAGAACTCGTTCAAGAATTCAATACTGTAAAAATGAATTTCGTACACAATAACAGTGACGGAAACAGAATCCGGTATATATTGCTACTTTCCTTGCCTAACGCAGACTTTCGCAATATTTCTGATGCACTCAGTTTACTTATCGAATGGCCTCAGAATGAGCAACAATTAACCAGCATGGATATTTTCAGAAAACTATTAACGCAACTCCTTACGGAACAACAGCATTTAACTAGTACCGTGAGAAATTTCTCGGAAAAATTAAAGGCGGCAGAAGGGTATTCAGAAAAACTGAAAAAGAAAGTTGATGATATTAAAGATATGGAAAAAAACCTCATCAGAAGAGAGTCGCACTCAAATATGAATTGACGGCCAAGTTAATTTAATATCGAATATTATGCGAATATACAAGTTATTAAGGAATAAGAAATTTTAGACCTTAATTCACATTAAAGGTGGCAAATAATGAATGAATCTAAACAGAAAATCCTGGTTGTCGATGATGACCCAAATATATTGGAATTACTGACTATCCGTCTAGACGCTGCGGGCTATGAAACGATTACCGCAAATAGCGCTGAAGAAGCCATTAATTACTTAGATGTATCGCGCCCACAGCTGGTTATCAGTGATGTTCAAATGAGCGGTATGGATGGAATGGCGCTATTCGAGCATATTCATCGTATGATACCAACCCTGCCGGTAATTATTCTGACCGCTTTTGGAAACATTCCTGACGCAGTCAATGCGGTTCAACGCGGGGTGTTTGGCTATCTTTCCAAACCATTCGATAAAGAAACTTTGCTGTCGCAGATTAGTCAAGCCGTTAATCTTGCGCCGGCTACGTCTCCTGAATCCGAAATGTCCCAAGAACCATGGCGAAATGAAATCATTACGCAAAGCGCTGCAATGGCGGATATTCTGACCAAAGTTGGACTTGTTGCCAAAGGAGACGCTAGTGTGATGCTTTATGGTGAAAGTGGTGTTGGCAAAGAATTATTTGCTCAGGCTGTCCACCGCGCATCAAATCGCCATGATAAACCCTTTGTGCCGGTTAACTGCGCGGCAATTCCTGAGCATTTATTAGAATCGGAGCTTTTTGGATACGTCAAGGGAGCATTTACTGGTGCAGCGCAAGATCATAAAGGCTTATTTCAAATGGCCGAAAGTGGCACACTATTCCTTGATGAAATTGGAGATATGCCACTGCTGCTCCAAGTGAAATTATTACGCGCGCTTCAGGAGAGACAAATTCGGCCTGTCGGTGCCACAGAAATTATTCCGATTGATGTGCGAATCATCTCTGCCACCCATCGCGATCTCAAAACAGAAATCGATTCAGGTAATTTTCGAGAAGATCTCTTTTACCGCCTGCATGTCGTTGCGTTAACAATTCCAGCGCTGTCGGAACGACGTGAAGATATACCGTTATTGGCAAATCACTTTCTACAACTATTTTCCAGCAACTATCAGAGAGATATTAGCGGATTCTCACCAGAAGCAATGTCAAAGTTGGTCAGCGCAGCATGGCCCGGTAATGTTCGGCAACTCATAAATACTGTCGAACAATGTGTTGTCTTGAGTACGGCGCCATTAATCTCGTCGACATTGATAGAGGACGCCATGCACAAGGATGAAGCACAGCTGACATCATTTGAAGATGCAAGAAAAAGTTTTGAAAGAGATTATTTGGTGCGTTTATTGAAAATCACAACTGGTAATGTAACGCAGGCGGCACGGATGGCAAAACGTAACCGGACGGAATTCTATAAGCTACTTCAAAGACACAATATTGATTTTTCTGTTTTCAAACAGCCACAAAAAACAAATTGATATAAATGAGGTACAACCTATTTATATCAATAAAGCAGCCGCAACTCGCCGACCTTCGTCAACCAGGATATTATAGGTACGGCAGGTGGCGTGGGTATCCATCACCTCAATACCAACACCTAATTGATTCAATTTCTGCATTAAAGTGTGATGAGGGAATTGGAGGTTAGCACCTGTTCCTAGTAGCACAATCTCAGGCTGAAAAGAAGCCAAGCATTCAAAATGCTCGGCTTCCATCTGTTCAAAAGTTTTTGCTTGCCAGTTTTCAATAATATGATCAGGCAACACGATCAGACTATTTTCATAACGTATCCGGTTAATCATGACGTAGTCATTCCCATAACCTGTAATCATGTTCTGATCGGATAATTCAGAAAGATGTAGTTTCAACGATTACTCCCCTCACACTAAAATACTCAATTCCCAACGCCCACCAATTTTGGTGGGCGCAACATGCAATCTACAATCATCCTTAATTTTTGTAAAGATGGCTTGATCCATTGTCCTAAAAACCGCGGTTAATCGCTACTAATCATACCTACAACGCACGTTAAACACCACACAACTGAGGATTTAGGATAAACAATTCCCGCGTGATCGGAAAGTATTCCGTTTGATTGCCAGCGGCGTTCTGAAAGTGTATCAAACCTGGCGGTTTGAAAATGATGTACTTTCTTCATCCGTGTTCTTCTAATCTTTAAGTTTAAAAACTTTCTTCCTTTTTCAATTTTATTTCTGCAGTTAC
>Ga0224496_10001409_pt1 | contig 15037 bp, 11 predicted proteins | sample SF_Jul11_sed_USG_2_FD_168127 | JGI IMG/M metagenome (GOLD analysis project Ga0224496, IMG submission 168127) | Sediment microbial communities from San Francisco Bay, California, United States - SF_Jul11_sed_USGS_8_1 | ecosystem: Environmental > Aquatic > Marine > Sediment | place: USA...
CCGATAGGCCCGGACGTAATAGGCATAAGCAGTATTGGAGGTCAACCCTGAATCGAGATAGGAAGTGGCATTGCTGCCCAAGGTGGCGAGCAGCGCGCCATCGCGGTAGACTTTGTAACCGGCTTCACTGCCGGAATTGTCGCTCCAACTGAGGAGGATGGCGCTGCAATCGGCGGGGGAGGCAGATAAATTGGTGGGTTGGGCGGGTTTGATCTGGAAGGTCCAGGTTGGGCTCCAATTGCTTTCGCCGTCAGCGCTGCGCGCTTTGATGCGCCAGTAATAAGTATAGCCGGCCCATTGAGCGCCCAAAGGGATGGAGGCGTCTGCCTGCCAGCCGAAGTTCAAGACGCCGGCCGGGCCGCCCCACCACTCGCCGTAATATTCGTCTCCGGTTGCAGACCAGGACAGTGTGATCGGGTCGCCCTCCAGGAAGACGGTGCCATCGGAGGGGGCAACAAGTTGGGGTGGGGCTGGCGGGGTGATGCAGACGGCGGTGTTGGTGGTCCAATTGAGTTTGATCTTGGCATCGCCGCCATCCTCGCGCAGCATGACGCGCAGCGCGGTGCTGCCGCTGAGCGGGCGCGGCGGGCAAACCCAGCCGGAGCCGCTGCCGCCGCGGTCTTGGATATTTTGGCCGTTGACCCATAATTTGGCGCCATCGTCATGCTCCAGCCAGAAAACGTAATCCCCGGTAGGAAAATCGTATGTGCTGGCATAATCGCCAATCCAGGATTCGGGGTCCATGCCATTGCAGGGCGCTGCGCCGGCGTAGTTCTTGTCGAGGAAAGCGCCGTTGATGGATTCGCTGCACTGCCAGGCGGCGCCGTTGTTGTTATCCCACCAGCGATCAATATTGTCGTAATAGTCGGCGTTCCAACTGCCACCGGGCGGTTGGCTGCCAGGCTCAATGCGGAAGCGGCGCACCGACCAGTTGGGGCTGAGCGGGTTGGCGGTACGCACACCCCAATACAGGTCTCGGTTATGCCATTGGGCAGCGAAGGTTTTGGTGACCGAGAGGCCGCCTTGCCCTTCATCAAAGATGGTCGTGCCGCCTGAATCCATATTGGGTGTATCTTTTACCCGGAAGGTATAGCCTTGATAGGTACAGCCGCTGGGGCCAGACCAGTCAAAGGTGAGCGACTGGTTGTTGGAAACATAGCCATCGCTGGGGCTGGAGAGGTTGGGGCCGGGGCAGTTATTTAGGAAATTTTGTGAGTCTTTCCAACCATAGGACTGCATGGCGGCCCAGGAATATTCGAGGAAATTGACCTCATGAAAAGCGGTGGGCCAATAGGGTGTTTGGGTAACGCCGCTGCCGCTGCAGCAGCCATAGGATGTGGCGACCTGGAAATGGAGATGGACGCCGGTTGCCCAGCCGGTCTTGCCTTCCACGCCGATCTTGGTGCCTTGGCTGACGTATGTTCCGGGTTGGATCCCGGAGGGGATTGAACCTGGGGCTAGATGCATATACCAGGAAAATTCGCTGGAACTGTGTTCGATGACGACAACGTTGGTGTATTTCCAGTCGCAGGACCAACTGGAACCATTCCAGGTGCATTGGGTGGTGCTGGAATCTTTGGTAAAGCGCACAGTACCGGCTTTGGCGGCGACGACATCTCCGGAGGCGGGGCTGCCGAGGATATTGAAGTCCAGCGAGGGGTATCCGTGATCGGCGGCGTTGGAGGTCAGGTAAGCCTGCTGGCCGCCGGGCCAAGGGAGTTTATAGCCGGAGACCACAGCGGCAGGAGCAATTTTGTTGGCCGTGGGACGGCGCAGCGCGTCCTTGTTCTCGGAGGGGATCAGATCATTGGGGATTTGATCGAGCCACTGGTTGTAGAGGTTGGATTGCTGCGGGTCGAAAGGAAGGGCGACTTGCCAACTCCCGCCGACCATTTGGGCGAGGACAAGCTGCGGACTCGAGGGTATCGGGGCGGCGGTGACGGGGTCAAATAGGGAGAGTGCGCCAATTCCCCAGGGATGGGCAACGTGAACGCCGTCCACAACCCATTGGCGGTTGGCGAGCTGGAAGGGAGATAAGCTGGTTTCGATGGCGGCAAGTAAAGCGCTTTCTTCGGGAGTGGCTGCTTGGCGCGCCGAAACAGATGGCAGCTGGGAAAAGACCAGAGCTGAGAAGATGGCGATCAGCGGGAGGGGTAATTTGCGAAGAAGGGTGGGTTTAATCATGGGGTAAGATGAAGGATGGGGGAATGCTCATTGTGAGAGTTACAGCGAGATGACCGCACGGGAGCATTGACTATTGGGTAAAGACACAACTAATTTTACAAGCATAAGCGAAATTGATTATTTCAATATCGTCATGATTTCGAATATGCGGTATGGGCTAATTTGGTTAACCGCTTTTGTGACGATTTTGGAATGTTAACCCTAGGCACTTGGTCTAAAATTAAATCACCGGAGCAGACCTTTTGCCAATAGGCAATATTATCTATAGGACTGTGAGGCAAGATTGATTATGATTAACCGAGAGAATATCCTGGACTGCATAGGATATGATCGTTTTGCGCGTGAGCGTTAAGTTTGATGAAAATTGATGATATTGCAAATGGACGTACGTGACCCCAGCCTGGGATGCCTTGATTGTAGACGAGAGGGGTATTAAATGACAGCACAGTGGTATGCAATTCGAAGTAAGCCGCGAAAAGAGCGGGTGCTTTACCAACAGGTGCGTTCGCGGCAGATAGAAACCTTCTTCCCTCAGATTCGCGTCAATCCGGTAAACCCGCGGGCAGCCCGTTTGCAGTCATATTTTCCCGGCTATATGTTTGTGCGCGTTGATTTGGATAAAGCGGGACTGTCCACCTTCCAGTGGATGCCGTATTCCTATGGGCTGGTTTCCTTTGATGGGGAACCGGCTGCCGTGCCGGACAGCTTGATCGCATCTTTGAAACAGCGCCTAAAGGACATCCAGGCGCAGGGTGGGATGAACTTCGACGGCCTGGAACCCGGCGCGGCGGTGCGGGTCACCGCGGGGCCATTCGAGGGGTACGAGGCGATCTTCGATACGCGGCTGCCAGGGGAAGACCGCGTGCGCATCTTGCTGAAGATCATGAGCGACCGCCAGCTCCCGGTGGAGCTGCAGGTGGGGCAAATCAAGGTAACAAAACAGGACTGAATCCCGGCCCGGAAAGGCAGGGATTCAGGAATGGGAAATATCTTTTCTCGTTGGCAACAGCGAACAGGATCCGATGTCGGAAGGGCGGAGCCTGGACGCTGCTTGTTATTTTGATAAACCATACGCATGAGATGGACACTTTCTTGGTTACGATATGACGATTGAAGCAAACACTCCAGCTGCGGGGGATGGCGGGATGGCTACAACGGCGCATGTGCACATCGAACCCTCGCGGGGTTGGATCTCGCTGGGTGGGCGAGATTTGTGGGCATACCGCGAACTGCTGTTTTTCCTGACGTGGCGAGACATTGTGGTGCGTTATAAGCAAACGGTCTTGGGGGTGGCCTGGGCAGTGATCCAACCATTCTTTACCATGGTGGTTTTTTCGATCTTTTTCGGGCGTCTGGCCGGGGTTCCCTCCGACGATGTGGCCTACCCGATATTCACGTATGTGGCGCTGCTGCCGTGGAATTATTTCGCCGCTTCTCTTGGCGGATCTGCCAATAGTTTGGTGGGCAATGCCAATTTGATCCGGAAGGTGTATTTCCCGCGGCTGGTCATACCGATCGCCAGCGTGATTTCGGGATTGGTGGATTTTGCCATCGCCTTCATCGTGCTCTTGGGGATGATGGTCTATTATGGCATTTGGCCGACAAAGGCTGTGTTCCTGCTGCCGCTGTTCTTGCTGCTGGCATTGGTGACCGCGTTGGGGGTGGGCATGTGGTTCTCAGCGTTGAATGTGAAGTTCCGTGATGTGCGTTATATCATCCCGTTCCTCACCCAATTCTGGATGTTCGCCACACCAGTAGTGTACCCCAGCAGTCTGTTGGATGAGCCTTGGCGAACATTGTACGGGCTTAACCCGATGGTGGGGGTTGTTGAGGGATTTCGCTGGGCGCTGCTGGACACGGCGCCCCCGGGAGATATGCTGCTGGTTTCGGGGTTGGTGTCCGTGGTTGTGTTCATCAGCGGGATATTTTATTTCCGCCGTATGGAAAACACCTTCGCGGATATCGTTTAGCTGCGGGGCTTGACGGTGGGTTCTAGGTGGTTGGGAAGCAAGAACTCGACGGAAAACCGCCTGAAAAAATGAAAAGCAATTTGAATTCAATAAACCCATATGCGCAATAAAAAACCAACGTGGATAACGCCATTGATCGCGGGGATTGCCTGCTTGGGAGTGATTGTCTTCCGGGGAGGCGAGATGATCCGCAGCTGGCGATTAAATAACGCAGCGCTTGACCTCAGCCATGGCTACTATTCCCAAATGGTTATGCAGCGGGATTGGGAGATTGATTATGGATTTCCCGGGACGCTGCAGTCGGGGATCGATAGATTGGATGAACTTTCCAGGGATGGCAGTATCCCGGCTGCGGAGCGGTTGGCCTGGGTTTATATCCAGGCGGGAGAAACCCAAACCGCCGAAGAGCTGCTGGTAAAGATCGAAAACCCTGACGCGCTGCTGTGGCATGCCTTGGGGCTGCAATATTGGCAGCAATGGGATGCGGGTAGTGCAGAACGGGTATGGATGCATTTCATTGCGGTGCAGCCGCGCAGCTTATATGCGCTATTTTGGGAACTGCTGACCGAGGTTGAGGGGCCAATGGGTGAACTGCACGCTTTGACGTCCCGATTGGCGGCCTGGGCTGTTGAACATGACCCGGACTATTTGCTGGGTTATTTGCTGGCCGGCGATGTGATCGTGCATGAAAAGCCTGAGGAAGCAGAAGCTTGGTACCAACAAGCCGTCAGGCGGTTTCCGATCAATCCGCAGCCATTGGTAAAAATGGCAGAACTGCGGCTGCTGCAGCAGCAACCCGGCGAGGCATTGGCCTATTTGGAGCAGGCGTTTGGTTTGGGCAGCGAGGAACCAGGAGCCTATATGGCGATGGGCCAGGCGCTGGAACAGCTTGGCCAAGGAAGCCAAGCGTTGGCGTGGTATGCACGGGCATTGGAGATCGTACCCAACCACGCCCAATACCTGGGAATGCTTGAGGCAGCCTGCCAGCAATATGGACCCGCGCCATACTGCCTGGGAGAGTAGAATTCGTTAAAATGGAAAAACTGAAGGCATGACGGCAATCAAAGTTGAGCATCTTTCGAAACGATACCGCATTGGGCAAGGCGCGCAAGCGCAGTATGATACGCTGCGTGATCGTATAACCCGGCCTTTCCAACGGCTGCTTAACCGGGAGAAGCAGGGTAACCCAGCGGCGGCTGACCATATTTGGGCATTGGATGACATTTCTTTTGAGATCGGGCGCGGCGAAGTGGTTGGCATTATTGGGCGGAATGGGGCCGGGAAGTCAACCTTGCTCAAGATCTTGTCGCGGATCACGGAGCCAACCAAGGGGAGCATTGACCTCTATGGCCGGGTGGGGTCATTATTGGAAGTGGGCACGGGATTCCATCCCGAGCTTACCGGGCGGGAGAATATATTTCTGAACGGCGCTATTTTGGGCATGAAGCGGATGGAGATCACCCGGAAATTTGATGAGATCGTCGCCTTTGCGGAGATTGAAAAGTTCATAGATACGCCGGTGAAATTCTATTCCAGCGGCATGTATGTGCGTCTGGCATTTGCTGTGGCAGCGCATCTGGAGCCGGAGATCCTGCTGGTTGATGAAGTGCTGGCGGTTGGCGACGTGGCATTCCAGAAAAAATGCTTGGGGAAAATGAGCAGTGTGGCCGAAGCGGGGCGCACGGTCTTGTTTGTCAGCCACGATATGACCAATATTTCGGTGCTATGCGATACGGCGCTGCTGCTGGACGATGGAAAAATCCAAATGGCGGGGCCAGCAAAACAGGTCATTGAGGAGTACATTACCCAAAACAAGGATGACCGCGCCAGCGTTACTTGGACGATTGCCGAGGCCCCGGGGAATAATGATGTCAAACTCACCGGCATTGAAATCAAAAAACCAAGTGCGGTGGATGGCGCTGCGTTCAAGATATCTGAACCGGTGGAATTCACTTTGGATTTTGCCATCCTGGATGGCGCGCCGGGGTATCGTTTGAACCCAGTCATCACGGTGAAGAACTCTTTTGGGTTGATGGTCTTTTCCACATCGAACTACCATCTACCCGATTGGGGAACGAAAAAATACCCACCGGGAAAATACCGGGCGACATGCCAGCTGCCGGGGCATATATTGAATGACGGCCAGTATGCGGTGGACGCCTTGCTGGTGCGGGACAGCCGCGAAGTGGTTGCTGCGGCGGAGGAAAAAGTGCGCTTTTCCATCTATGATGCCGGGGAATTGAGGGGCGATTATGTGGGCAGTTGGGATGGCGTGGTGAGACCGAACTGCATTTGGCATGGAGAAGAGGTAAAAGATGGCTGAAATTCCCGAACGCTTGGTTCCCGGCAGTGTGCAGTGGGCCGTGTACGAATATGAGCACCGCCAACGCTATGAATTCTTTGCGGGAGAAAGCCGTGATCTGCAAATATTGGATGCAGCTTGTGGTGTGGGATATGGCTCCAAGATTTTGGCGGATGCCGGTGCCCAACGCGTCGTTGGTGTTGATATCTCTGCCGAGGCGATTGAGTACGCCAAGGGACATTACCAATCCTCGAATCTGGAATTCTTACAGGGCGATGTAACCGGGTTGGACATTGCACAGGATACATTCGATAAAGTGATCAGTTTTGAGACGGTGGAGCATGTGCGTATCCCGGAAGAGTTTTTCCAAGAGGTGCATAGGGTGCTCAAGCCGGGGGGCGAGTTTATCTGCAGCACGCCCAATAGTGAATTCTCGGGCGGAGGGAAGCAGCAGGAAAACCCGTACCATTTGTCGGAAATGACCTACGCAGCCTTTGAAAGCGCGTTTTCGGCCTATTTCGAACTTGAAAAGCGCTATTTCCAAACGCATAGTGATGCCTATCGGCGTTATTTGGGATTGCTGCGGGAAACGGAAAACCTGCACAAGGTTATGCGATTCAGCAAATTGCTGGCCGCCGAGAATTTTTTGCGGCGAGTGTTGGGGCGGCCTACGTGGAAAATTGATGCTATTCCCCCAGAGTTGGCCCGGGCCGTTCCCGGGGATTTTGAGATCGGAAAGCTGGAGACACCGCTGGACACCCACCTGACGTTTATTTTTGTCGGCCGAAAAAAGGAATAGACGGTCACAATATGAAGCCGCTTCATATATGTTTTATCTCGCGTGAATATCCTCCGGAAACGGGGTGGGGCGGGATAGGCTCATATACTTATGAAATGGCGCATGCCTTGGCCCAGGCCGGCCAGCGGGTGAGCGTGATCACCCTGGCCACCGGAGATCAGTATGTCCAGCAAGATGGGCAGGTGGCAGTTCATCGCGTTGCTCCCTACCCGGATCTTGGAAAGAAGAGGGTGCTGTGGCGGTTGAGCCGGGTCTGGCCGGGTTTCAGCTTGGCGGCACTAAGAAGATTGCGGCTGATCCACGGCAAATTCCCAGTCGATATTGTCGAAGCCAGTGAGATCTATGGGGATAGTTTGTTGATCTCAGTTTTTCAGAAGATCTGGTTCAACACGATAAAAATTGTGGTCCGGCTGCACGTTGCTCGAATATTCATTGACCAGATCAACAGCAATCCGGTGACATTGGTAAAAAGGGTGGTGTACCGGCTTGAGAGACAGGCGATCTTAAAGGCAGATGGAATAACAGCGCCCAGCCGGGCCATGCTGGCAAAGACCAACGAATGGGCACCGCTATCCGGGAAGCTGGCGCTGGTGGTCCCTAATCCGATCGATACGGAGCAATTCGCGCCGGGGGACGGTATGCGGAACGGGGAGATATTATTCGTGGGCCGTTTAGAACGGAATAAGGGGGTAGGTATGCTATCGAAAGTGATCGGGCAAGTGCTGCAAGCGGTCCCGGGCAGCAGCTTCCGATTTGTGGGCGGCATTGGCAAGGATGAGCGTGGGACCCTTTGGAGCGATGTGCTGCTCGCCGAGATAGCGCCGAAAGATCACGGCCGGGTCATATTTGAGAAGGTTGCCCGCAAGGAATTGGCCGGCAGATACCAACAATCGGCGGTCTGTATCATGCCCTCCATATGGGAAAATTGCCCCTATGTCTTGCTCGAGGCAATGGCGTGCGGGGCTGCCGTCGTGGCCAGTGATGTTGGGGGAATCCCAGAAATGGTCGAGAATGAAGTCACCGGCATGCTGGTGCCTGCTGAGGATACGGCCAAGTGGGTTGAAGCGCTCAAATATGGATTAACGCAAGAAGGCTTGCGCCAGAGGATGGGGGCGGCGGCCCGGCGACACATACAGGCAAAATATGACGCAAAACTTGTTGGGGGGGAAATGCTGAAAGTGTATTTGCAGCTGCATGAAAGCAAAATAACCGACAGCAGCAGTTTGGCAAGACGGAAAGGCATAGTGACTCAAGGGGATGGGCAGGATTGACGGTGGACATAACTGTGGTGATCTGCACATACAACCGTGCAGCAACCTTACATATTCCTTTAGACAGCATGGTTAAGCAGCATTATCCAACCGAGCATTTTGAAGTGATCGTGGTGGATAATAATTCTACGGACGCTACCCGCCATATTGTAGAAAGTTATCAAGAACGACTGCCAAACCTCAGATATATTTTTGAACCCCAGCAGGGATTAAGTATTGCCCGGAATAAGGGTTGGCAAGATGCAGCCGCACCGATTGTCGCGTACTTGGATGATGATGCCGGGGCATGTGAAAAATGGCTGGGAGAAATCGTCAAAGTATTTGAGGAAGAAACGCCTCGCCCGGCATGCGTTGGCGGACCGGTACAGCTCGATTGGGGAGGCAAAAAGCCGGATTGGCTGCCGGAAAGTTATTTGCAAATGTATACGCAGCTCGATCTGGGGGATGAGCGAATCAACCTTAGGATCAACGAACACATTTTGCAAGGTGCCAAATGGCTTTTGACCGCCAGATATTGCTGCAAGAATCGGGTTTTGATGAGGCTTTGGGGCGCAGCGGAAACAAATTAATTTCCGGAGAAGAGACCGCCTTGATCCGCAAACTGCTTTTTAAAGGATATGGAATAGTGTACACACCGGAGGCTTCGGTGGTCCATTTGGTGTTACCAGAGCGGCGGAGCAGGCGATATTTTTGGAAAAGATTGATCTATGATGGCAAATCCCAAGTGCTGGTTGATTTAAATGAAGGCCGGATAAACCGGGCAGGTATCGGCAGAAGAGCGCTGTACGAATTAAAAATGGGGATGGTTCAACTGCTGGCCGCAATCGGGTCCACCGGCCGAAAAGAATTCACAACCAGAAAAATTGAATTTCTCAAAAGGGTTGGCAGAGTCTCGATGATATTGGAATTGGTGTTGACCGGAGAAATATAGTTGTGCGTATCCGGTGGTTGATGGGTTTACGCGGCGGTATCCAGCGGAAATTGACTTAACCTGAAATTTGGGCAACTTGCCTTCAATCGCTCCAAGACGAGTCTTAATGAATATATGTTTTGTGCCTTTGGCATATCCATCACGTAATGTAACCTCCGGGGTAGGGATTCATGTTCAAGCGATGGCGCGCGAATTACAGATGGAGGGCCATCAGGTGACAATAATCGCCTTGAAAGGCAAGGGGGAGGCGCAAGATACTTGGGACGATGGTGTGCGGGTTGTGTGGGTCTCTCCCTCGAATTTACATTGGTATATTTCCAAAATACCGCTGCTTAAGGTATTGATGTCCCCGGTTCATGAGACTGAACTTGCCATTGCAGTCCAAAGAAAGCTAAAGCAATTGAGCGCTGAGCAAGCGTTTGATCTTATTCAGTTAACCGAGGTTGGTGGGTTTTTGGTTTGTTTACAAAAATCCAAGATGAGATGCCCGGTCGTATTGAGCTTGCATGGTGAAAAATATACCATTTACAAACGTCGCCCAGACCTTAGCCCGGGAATTGGAATGTATTTGGGGAGAAAATTACAGCAAATTGCGATCAAAAAGGCCGATCATTTAATCAGTCCAAGCCTTTCCCATGCTGACACAATTCGTGAAGAATTGAAGCGAAATTTCCAGATCGCCGTATTGCCCAATTATATTGATTTCGATGAGATCGCTGCGGAGTTTGAACCACCAGCCTCGATGGTGAAGCTGAGGCCCAGCAAAATCGTGTTGTATGTTGGGCGCATTGAAAGAGGCAAAGGGGTGGAGCCTCTCGTAAAGTGTATTCCGGAAGTGGTTCGCCAGTATCCTGATGTAAAGTTCGTCTTTATTGGCAACCGCCATCCCTCTTTGCCAAGCGACGCGTTAAATACTTTGATCGCTGAATATGGCGTAGAAAACCATCTTCAGATACTTGACCCGGTTGAGCGCGATGAGATTTTTGCGTATCTTCATTTTGCTTCCATTGTTGCGATGCCTTCATATTATGAGACATTCGGATTCACCTTTGTTGAGGGTATGGCAATGAAAAAACCCGTTGTCGGCTTCGGGGGCAGCTCTTTGGAAGAAATTGTCGGTGATCGAGAAAATGGTATTGTCGTGAGGTTGGGGGATATCCAAGCCCTGGCGGAAAATATCCTTAGGTTATTACAGGATGAAGAACAAGCGGAAAATATGGGGGTGAACGGATACAATCGAGTGAAAGAGAATTTTTCCAAAGAAGTGGTGCTGCCGAAATTCATGGATTTTTACCGCACCATTTCTAACCGCCAAGAGAGCAAAGGATTTTGAAGTATGCATCTTGGGATGCGGATAAATGGACCGCGGCGTAATCGGGAAGACATGCATCCCATGGCAAAATAGGGCGCCGCTGTAAAAGGCTTCTATAGATGGTATCAGCATCGAAGTTCTGATGGCGCGCGGTGGGCTTCTTGGCTGATTGCTACGTTGAATCTTCATTAAACAGCGATTTGTGATTGGTCGATTGTCGAGAAAAATCCGGCAGGTTGTCCTCCATTTGAATCTGGGAATAAATTTATCCCTGCGCTCAACGAAATTCTTGCAACCCAATCCAATATATTTGTGCCACAATTTATCCGCACCCGCGTTTGTCCACCCAAAACTGAGCTGCAGTGATGCATATTTGTTTTACAGCAATTGACTTCCATACAGATAAAAGCGGAGGAGGAATTGCGTCTTATGTTCAAGCGCTTGGCGCCGCTTTGGTGGACCTTGGTGTGCGGGTCACGGTCATTGCCAAAGGGGAGCAAATTGAGCGGCAGGAACATGGCGGGATCCATATTTTGTTTTGGCCGTTTGGGAATATATCCTGGTATTTGCATCGCATCCGAATATTGGGGAGTTGGCCAATCCTCCCGGTGCGCGAATTGGAGTGGTCGTATTCCTTACGCAAAGCGGTTTTGTATGTCCATCGGGAACACAGGATAGATATCATTGAGGGCTGTGAAACCGGTAATCTGCTTCTCGCACAAACAGGTATACCGTTAATTATGCGTTTACATGGGGAGGCGTATAGTTTTGCCAAACACAGTAATTCCCCAATTCACCCCGGGTTAATTATGCTCCGAAAACTGGAGAGCATAGCACTGCGTAAAACGGCTGCGGTGACCTCGCCTAGCCAAGTGCAAGCGGATGAGGTCGCCAACGATTTGGGGTGGGAAAAGGGACGTATTGCCGTCATTCCCAATCCAGTGGCGCCAGTGTTGTTGGAGGCGGGCCGAGAATATATAGAAGAAAAAAACATGGATGGTACTCCCATCGTGCTGTACACCGGACGAATCGCGCATGTCAAGGGGATTTTGACGCTGCTTCAGTCGGTAACCATGGTGAGTGAAAGCAATCCGGGGGTGCGTTTTGTAATTGCCGGCCAGCAGCACGCCTCGATTGATAATGGCTCGTTGAACCAGGCGCTTGACACGAACAACACGCGCGCCCATGTAACACTTTTGGGCCACGTGCCCTGGGATGAGCTGGTCTTGTGGTATCGACAGGCGACTGTGTTTGTGATGCCATCGTACTATGATACTTTTGGCATATCCTGTTTAGAGGCGATGGCGTTTGGCTTGCCGGTAGTTGCCAGCCGCGCGGGTGGATTGCCCGAGGTGGTTGAGGATGGCGTCACTGGAATTTTGGTGCCTCCCAAAGACCCAAACGCGTTGGGGACCGCCATTGACCACCTGCTGCAGAATCCGGAACTTCGCCGGAAAATGGGGGAAGCAGGACGCAATCGTGTGCTCAGAAAATTCACTGCGGACCGGGTTGCCGAAGAATCTATGCAGATCTATAAACGAGTATTGGCAGAGGAAAAATGAGGATCTTGCTGCTTTCCAGCTCTTATCTGCCGGTTCTCGGAGGCTTGCAAACGGTCACCCATACGCTTGCGAAAAACCTAATACAGTTGGGGGACGATGTTGTTGTGGTCACCCATCGATACCCGCGGGATTTGGCGGCGAGTGAAATTATTGATGGAGTACCCATAAATCGCTGGCTGTTCCTCACGCCAGAAGTATTCATTAATAAACGGTTGGATCTGTTTATTGCCTCTCTATTTTATGGAATCTCCGTGAGGATAAAATTGATCTGGCTGATGAGTGTTTTTCGTCCTGATGTTGTGAATTTCCATTTTCCAAATTTCCAAATCCCGTTTGTCCTGTGGCTGCGCAGAATGTTCAAGTTTCGATTGGTGGTTTCTGTGCATGGTGATGAAATCGAGACGTGGACTCAAATTCTTGATACTCAAGAGGAAAGCGCTGCTCGGGAATTATCTCCTGACTTGAAGCGCTTACAGGCAATCTTGGACGCCGCGGATGCAGTCACGGCGTGCTCGGGTTATTTATTGGACCGGGCTGGCGTTATCCAACCTTCGGTGGGTGGAAAAGGAACAGTGATCTATAATGGCTTTGATCCGGCGAGGTTTCAGGATCAGTCCAAATATGCACATCCCAGACCTTATGTTTTTGCATTTGGACGATTTACCCATAAAAAAGGTTTTGACCTTTTAATTGATGCCTTTAAACAAGCTGCCTCCGCAAATCCTGGCGTGGATTTGGTGATTGCGGGCAATGGGGAAGAGCTCCCGAAGTTGAAGGAACAGGTACATCGACTGGGATTGAAGGGGCGCGTGGTGCTTATTGGGCGGGCGTCGTCTCAGCAAGTTGTACAGCTGCTGAATGGGTGTGAATTTCTTGTGGTTCCCTCCCGAAAAGAACCCTTTGGGATTGTGGTGTTGGAGGGATTGGCTGCCGGGAAACCAGTATTAGCGACCCGTGTTGGGGGAATTGTGGAGTTATTTGAGATGCTTAATATTCGAAATGACGCACAACCGCCAATAGAAGAGCTATCTGGTGTCCAATTGTCGAAATTGGTGCCAGCAACAATTGATGGACTTGCCCAAGGGATGCAGTCGCTGTTGGTCAATTTGCATGGAGAACCTAGCTTTAATCAAGATGCACCCCCTGGTCTGATGCAATTTGTTTGGGCGAATGTTGTTGAGCAGTATCAAGGGGTTTATCAAAGTGCAAAGTCTTCGGAAGTATGATCAAAAGGAAGTAAGATTTTGGAAACGGTTGAAGAGTTTCAGGATAATTTGTTTCAATCCTCCCAGCCATTTTGGTTATTGGCACTAGTTTGGGGGTTAAGTGCCTTTATTTTGGTGATCCTGCCTGAATTGCAATTTTCATTAAAGATATTGGTTTTGATCCCTCCGATGGTCGTGTCGATCATTATCGTCTATGTAAACCCGAAGGAAGGGTTTTCTTTTTGGGTGCTGGGTATCACCATATTGGTTACCCAAACTGGCTTTCAAGCGGATATCGGTCCAATTCGAACCAGTGCTTTGGAAGTTTTGATCGGAATTCTAGTACTTTCTCTTATTGCATTACGCGCTCGATTAGGGCGTGAAATCAGTTTGTTTTCTTATATACCGGGATTCGGCGCGTATTTGGGATTCGTGGGTTTTGCCACGATTATATTTGTTCTTGGTTTCATAAAAGGGGATTCGCTTTCTTTAGCCATTATTCAATATAAAGGGTTCGTGATTTACCCATTGTTGATCATTATCATATTGTACAGTGTGCGTTCTGAGAAAATCCTCAATTGGTCCCTAAGTTTGATGGTGTTATGGTATATCTTTTTATCTGGGAGGGGATTGATACAATTTTTTCAAGGACAAAGCACATATTTTGGGGGAGGGGTGTATCGGGCAGATGCAGCCTATGCACCAACAAATTTGTTTGGTGTCTCGGTCATGGCGCTTGCACTGTTTTTGATTGGCTACAACTCGGATGAATCGGTTACAAAACATAGAGGCCTGCGGTTTGTAATTGTGGGGTGGTTGATTGCTGGAGCGTTGGTTTCGGTTTCGCGTACAGTTTTGGTTGCTTTTGTGGTGGGGATATTGTTTCTCATCATTTCGACAGATTCTAAACGATCGGGAATGTTTCTTATTATTGTGGTTGCTTATTTGGCCCTGGTCTTGCTGCCCGATGACGTGATGAGGAGATTGTTTCAATTATCGGATACGTCAACCAATGTGCGCCGTTTTTATGTATCCTCTGGATGGCAAGCCTTCCAACATTTCTGGTTAACCGGAGGGGGTTGGGGTAATGGGTATTGGGTAGATCCATGGAACAAGCAGTTAATTCCATCGGGAGGTATTCCGTGGTATCACAATGACTATTTAAATTTGGGTGTTCAAGTGGGTTTTTTTGGCCTCGTTATTTACCTGGCATTTTGGTTTATATTTTTATACAATGCCTATATTTATTTACAAAAATATCCGAAAACCAAATTTTCCCCATTTATCCGGGGGAGTATGGTAGCCTTAATCTGTATGTTGGTATCGGCTATCTTTGAGCAAGTGCTATGGAGACCGGATATGGGGGGATTATTGGGATGGGTCAGCGGGGTATTGGCTTCGTGTATTTATCTATCAGAGAATTTGGAAACATGAATAGAAGAATAATTTTCGTTAATGGAACTTCTAGTTTTAGTGGGGGGGCAGAACAAAATACACTCTT
>Ga0224496_10001411_pt1 | contig 15028 bp, 14 predicted proteins | sample SF_Jul11_sed_USG_2_FD_168127 | JGI IMG/M metagenome (GOLD analysis project Ga0224496, IMG submission 168127) | Sediment microbial communities from San Francisco Bay, California, United States - SF_Jul11_sed_USGS_8_1 | ecosystem: Environmental > Aquatic > Marine > Sediment | place: USA...
CACGTACTGAGAGCACGCTCCGCGCGTCAAAATAGCTGCGGCCTTGCTGGGCGAAATTTTTTGAACATTCCCTCTCACTGCTGCTGGCAGTCTATTCTAGAGCTTTTATGGGTTCTCGGCATGAAATATTCACCAGGCTCATCACTATAACAATGAAAGCCGCCTTCGCTTCACATTGAGCAACAGGCCGAGTGCGGTGAGATTAACCACCATGGCACTTCCTCCGTAACTCATCAGTGGGAGGGGGATGCCGACGATGGGAGCCAGCCCGGAGGTCATGGCAATGTTTACAATGACGCCAAAGCTCAACATGGCCACGACTCCGACCGCAAGCAGGGATCCGGTCACATCTTTCGCATTGAACGCAATTTCTAGCCCCATTAATAAGACAATGACATACAATGATAAAAGGATCAGCGATCCCAAGAATCCCCATTCTTCAGCAAAGACCGCAAATACAAAGTCGGTATGACCTTCGGGGAGGAATTTAAACTGCGTTTGTGTGCCTCCCTGGAGACCCTTTCCCAATAACTGACCAGACCCAATGGCAATACGCGATTGTAGACCGTGATAGCCTTTCCCGCCAGGGTCGGAATTGGGATCCACGAAACTCAAAATTCGATCTTGTTGATAACCATGGAGCGAGCCCCAGACTCCCCCCCAGGCAAAGGGGAATAACATTAACGCAGCCAATACGATGAATCCGAAGGCTTTGGACTTCATGCCCACCGTGAGGATGATGACCAGAAAGATCACGAGGAACCCTAAGCTACTCCCTAGATCCGGTTGTTTCAGAATAAGCAAAAATCCCGGCAGAACAATCAGGGCAGGAATAATCAGCCGTCGCAACCATCCCTCTCGGCTGGTTGCACCATAGTAGGAGGCCAACGTGAGCATCAGGGGAATCTTAATGAACTCCGAGGGTTGAACCATGAAAGGTCCAAGCTGAATCCACCGTTGGGACCCTCGACTGGTTTTCCCGATAATGATGACGATAATGAGCAGGATGAGTCCCGCTCCATACAATAGATAGGAAAATCTAGCAAATTTATGATAGTCGATGCCTGCGGCTACGAGGAAGGCCAAGATTCCGACGACCATCCAGGTTGTCTGTTTCAGATAGATGGGGAATTTCGTCGGTGGGCCTGAATTCGTGACGCTATAGATAGAGAGAATGCCTATTGAGATGATGGCGGCAATGATGCCGAGGAAACACCAATCGAAGGTGTCGAACCCTCGGCGGTTTACATTGTCATTCATCAGTGGTGCCATGGTGATTGTGGAATTGCTAGGTGGTCAGAAAACTCGTGATTACAACGAACCAGCCGGTTGGGGATTTGTCCCATTCATATAGGCTTCAATTAAGGTTTTGGCTAATGGGGCAGCGGCCGACCCTCCATGTCCCATGTGCTCGACGATCACCGCCACGGCTATCTTTGGCTCTTCAACAGGGGCAAATGCGACAAACCACGCATGGTCCCGATGTTTTTTGGCGACTTCGGATTTGTCATCATCATCCTTCAAAGCAACCACTTGGGCGGTTCCGGTTTTCCCCGCAATGCTCACGATAGCTGATTGAGCGCGTTGCGCGGTCCCCCGGGTGACCACCGCGGCTAAGCCTTTTTTGATTTGGGAAAAAATTTCCGATGATATTGCCAATTGCTGGGTGGATGGGGGCTGTTCTTCTTTGAGATTTCCGGTCCGTCTAAGCCGAGCTGCTTTCAGCAGGCGCGGTTGTACCACCCGCCCATTGGTGGCCACGATGGACATCATTTTGGCCATTTGAATGGGGGTCACCGATAAAAAGCCTTGTCCAATGGCAATCGAAATGGTTTCCCCAAGATACCAGGGCTCCCCTCGATTCTTTTGCTTCCATTCGGTGGAAGGGACCAACCCAGATCGTTCCGATGACAACGCAATTCCTGTTTTTTCTCCTAACCCGAATTGGCGAGCATAGGAGGCAATGGGGTCAATCCCCAATTGGTTCCCGACTTTATAAAAATAGACATCGCAGGATTCGGCCAGTGCTTTATTTAAATCGACGGAACCATGGCCCCCACGTTTCCAATCACGAAACACGCGTTTCCCAAATGGAAAGGTCCCGTGGCAGGTGATTGAATCGGTGGCTCCCATGGTTTGTGTACCCAAAAGGGCAGCTGCCATCACAATTTTGAACGTCGATCCTGGAGGGTACTGGCCTTGAATCGCTCGATTGGTCAGTGGATGTCGGGCATCTTGAAGCAATTGGCGCCAAGCTTGTGGACTAATGCCTCCTGACAAATCATTGGAGTTGAAGCCGGGTTGACTGGCTAATACCAGCACATCGCCATTCCAGGGATCCAATGCCACGATGGCACCGGATTCGTCTCCAAGTAGATCTTCGGCCAATCGCTGTAGACGAATATCGAGCGTTAAATAGAGGTCGTCACCCGCCAGCGGTGGCTGAATGGACAAGGATCGCTTAGGGTATCCGAAGGCGTCAACTTCAATGACCTTCCGACCGGTTTCACCCAACAAATTTGCATCAAGGGTTCGCTCGATGCCGTATTGGCCAATGATACGACCGGCTTGCAGATCATCAAATTCTGCATCTTTCAATTGCGATTCAGAGATTTCACCTACATACCCAATCACATGTGAGGCATAGGATCCGAGTGGATAGTTCCGTTGATACTCGGGTTGGATCACAACGCCAGGCAATTCAATTCGGTGTGATTCGATCAGGGCGGCTTCTCTGAGGGTGAGCCCGCTTTTTATTTTGACCCGCCCCCGCCGCCTGGTGCCCAGTTTGTCGGAAATATCCTGAACATTCACATCAAGGTATTCGGGAAGTTTGGAGAGGACGGCATCACGGTCCTGGACATCTTCGAGCGAAAGGTACAATTGAAAACTTGGAACGTTGTTGGCTAATAATTCCCCGTTTCGATCAAACAACAGACCTCGTGCTGGTTCAAGCACGATAGATCTCGTCCGATTGTCACGGGCCAATTCCTGATAATACATCCCATCACGAATTTGTAATTGCCAGAGCCGTAAACCCAATAAGACTAAAATCAGGAGTAAGCCGACTTTGACAAAGATTAATCGACTTTGAATGTCGGCTAATTCGTTCGCTTGGCGTGATGTGTCAAACATAAGGATAGAACAGTTCGGTCTGTGGGCAAGGTTTTTGTGCGGGAGTTACCGGCGTCCCTGGGCAAAGTGTACCACACTCAACGACTGACGAATTTTATGTGTGAGCCAAAAAATTCCTGCTGCGAGAACGCTCTGATACAGGGCTTGTGGGGCGAGGATCCTAGAAATGGCGTGAAAGGTTTCCGCTCCATCTAGAGCTGGATAGGCCATAAGGAGAGAGGCTAGCCCACACACAAGGGAAAGTACCAACGTGACCATGACGACGGCGGGAACCGTCACTGTTGAAATGGTATGGGTTGTCGCGCCAGCAAGGGATCCTGCGAGGCCTTTGAGAATCATATTGAGTCCGATACCGCCTGGAGATAACAGATCCTGAAACAGTCCCACGGTGAGTCCCATCAGTAACCCTTTATATTCATTCGTAAGAAATCCGGCCAGGCAAGCCAAGACTAAGCATAGGTCTGGGTACATGCTGTTGATGGAAAGCCATGAGCTGATGGTGGCTTGAGCCACAACGGTTCCGACGCACAAGACTATATGTAACAGGATGATCATGGGGAGCCTGAAGGAGCCGGAAGGGTGTCTATTGACGGTGGAGATTCAGTGGTATTTGGGGGTTGGAATGAGGTGATCACTAAGACCCCTTCCAGCTTGGGAAAATCGACTATTGGCGTGATGTCTCCCGATTGAAACAAGTCGGTGGCGGCTTTGGTGACCTGTTGGATTTTTCCAATGTGCAGCCCGCGTGGAAAGTCATCCGTCAGGCCCGAGGTCACCACCGCGTCTCCCACTTGGACGGGAGAGAGTGGCGGAAGGTATTTCATCTGGATGGTGCCTTGGGGGGTCCCCTGAATAATGCCTTCGTCACGGCTGGTTTGAATCATTCCGGTAATGGCCACGTTGGGATCTGAGAGAAGGAGGACAATTGAGGTCGCGTGGTTCACCCGGACCACCCGGCCGACCACACCCGCGTTCGTGATGACTCCCATTTCCGCCCGGATTCCGTCGCGAGTGCCCTTGTCAATGACCATGGCTCGATACCAATTGGACACGTTACGTCCGATGATGCGAGCAGGCATGGTGACCAGTGGAGCGGTTTCTTGATAAAGCGAGAGTTTTTGGAACTCCATGGCCAGAATGGCTTGTTCCAGGAGGCGGTTCTGCTCTCCCTGCAATTCTTGAATCTTGCGTTTTAAACCCTGATTTTCCTCCCACACCTGTTGGAGAGCCACATAGTGGTCCCAGGTTTCTCCCACCGAGTCTTGGATAGAGGCCATCACCTGTAGGGGACCTTCAAGGATCATGGCCAGAGGGCCTCCCACCTGTCCCAGCCATTCTTGTGAATTCCGGGGCAGAACAGCACCAGAACGAGAAAGAGGATGGCCGCAACGACCAGAAGGCGACGGAGGCCTGTGGCGATAGGAAGTGACGAAGGCTCAGATCGAGGCATGAAGATAAAACAGCGATTAAGGATTCAAACTAGAATGGGTAGCAACTTTCCGAAGTAGACTTAACTCTTCCAGTGTTTTTCCAACGCCCATCACCACTGAGGTTAAGGGGTCATCGACGGTGACAATCGGCAAGGCGGTTTCTTCGCGCAGTCGATCATCGAGGCCCTGAAGCATGGATCCTCCACCCGTGAGGACAATCCCACGGTCGATGATGTCTCCCGCCAATTCGGGTGGCGTATGTTCCAATGCCAGTCGGACTGCAGACACAATGGTGCCAATACAGTCCTGCAGGGCCTCTCGGATCTCGGTGTCATCAATAAAGATCGTTCGCGGAATTCCTGAAACTAAATCCCGACCTTTCACCGCCATTTGCTTTTTCTCGGGGAGCGGATACGCTGACCCGATTTCCATTTTGATCCGTTCGGCCATATGTTCCCCGATTAACAAGCTGTATTCTCGTTTGAGATGGCTCATGATCGCCCCATCAATTTGATCTCCGGCAATTCGAACGGATTCACTGTACACAATGCCGCCTAAAGAGATCACGGCAATATCGGTCGTGCCTCCGCCGATGTCCACGATCATGTTTCCAAAAGGCTCGATAATGGGAAGTCCGGCTCCGATGGCGGCCGCGACTGGCTCTTCAATAAGATAGACTTCTCGGGCTCCCGCCAGTTCGGCCGATTCTTTGACCGCCCGTTGTTCGACTTGAGTGATTCGTGAGGGAACCCCGATAATGATGCGGGGACGGACCAACGTCCCTCGAGGATGAACCTTTTGGATAAAGTACCGAAGCATCCGTTCAGCCATGTCAAAGTCGGCAATCACCCCCTCGCGCATTGGCCGGATGCAGGTCAGGTTCCCGGGTGTCCGGCCCACCATTTTCTTGGCCTCTTCCCCAACGGCGAGAATTTTTTTAGAATGGGTCTCAATGGTCACCACGGAAGGCTCGTTCAGGACAATGCCTTGTCCTTTAATGTAAATTAAGGTTGAGGAAGTGCCTAAGTCGATCGCGATATCATGGGAAAAGTAACGACGGAGAAGATTTAACATGGTTGGGTGTCTTTTAGGCGGCTCTCTCTGAATGCGTCAGGACATGATAGACGGTGAAGTGAGGACGTTTTTGCTTAGCAAGAGACATGCTTCACTTATAAATCATTTGACACAATATGGCTTTACCGACGCTCGGTTGTATGGTTCACATCTGGCCAGAAAACCGTGGAATAGGTTCAGAGGGTGGATGAGACGAGTCGTCGATTGAATCCGCCTTGTGGCTAATTTCATTGCCCACAGAAAAAGCGCAGAGGATTCGTACGAACCACTCAAAAAAGTATATCAGAAGTTCCAAAAGACCACAAAGGATTGTTTCGAGTCTACGAGAAAGCACAAAGGTGGGTACAGGACGGTTTGGGTATTGAAAGGCAAAGGCGAGACGTAACAAGCGTATCTAATTTCAGAAGAGAGGAAGCTATCGATGGGCAGTCAAACATTATTTGAGAAAATTTGGAATCAGCACGTGGTGCGTGAAGAGCCAGATGGCACGACATTGCTGTATATCGACCGGCATCTAGTCCATGAAGTGACCTCACCCCAGGCCTTTGAAGGTCTGCGCTTGGCTGGACGCACACCGCGACGTGCGGCAGCGGCGTTGGCGGTGCCTGATCATAATGTGCCCACGACGGACCGGAGTCAGGGCATAAGCGATCCTATGAGTGCCGTGCAAATAGCAACCTTGGAAAGCAATTGTGCCGAGTTTGGGATTTCCTATTTTGGGATGCAGGATATTCGCCAAGGGATTGTTCATGTGATTGGGCCTGAACAGGGATTGACCCTGCCCGGAATGACGATTGTCTGTGGCGACTCACATACTTCCACTCATGGGGCCTTCGGGGCTCTGGCCTTTGGTATTGGGACTTCAGAAGTTGAGCATGTGTTAGCCACCCAATGTTTAGTCCAAAAACGCCCGAAAACGATGGAAATTCGTGTGGAAGGCACGTTGCCAGATTACTGCTCGTCCAAAGATGTGATTTTGGCGATTATCGGGCGCATTGGAATCGGTGGCGGCATCGGCCAGGTTGTGGAATATACGGGATCGGTCATTCGCTCTTTTTCTATGGAAGGGCGGATGACGCTTTGTAATATGTCCATTGAAGCTGGGGCCCGAGCGGGTCTGGTCAGCCCGGATGACAAAACCGTGGAATATGTCAAAGGGCGACCCCTCAGTCCTCAAGGGGAAATGTTTGAACAAGCCAGAAAAGCCTGGTTGGATCTTAAGACTGATCCTGGCGCGATCTTTGACCATTTAGTGGAAATGCGAGGGGAAGATATTCCACCGCAAGTTACTTGGGGTACGAATCCTGGCATGGTGACCGATGTGAATGGCTCGGTCCCCAATCCATCCGACATCGACGATGAGAAAGTCCGATCCGCCACTCAACGCGCACTTGATTACATGGGTCTTCAACCGGGCATCCCCATCTGCGATATTTCGATTGATCGGGTGTTTATCGGGTCCTGTACGAATTCCCGCATTGAGGACTTACGCGTGGCCGCAAAATATGTTCGCGGGAAACGTGTGTCAGGAACGGTCAAGGCCATGGTCGTGCCGGGCTCCGGTTTGGTGAAACAGCAAGCGGAACAGGAGGGACTGGATCGGATTTTTCGTGAGGCCGGGTTTGAATGGCGCGAGCCGGGTTGCAGCATGTGTTTGGCCATGAATGCCGATGTTCTCACCCCTGGAGAACGATGTGCCTCTACGAGCAATCGAAACTTTGAGGGACGGCAGGGAAAAGGCGGTCGGACCCACTTGGTTTCTCCCGCAATGGCTGCCGCTGCCGCAGTGGAGGGACATTTTGTCGACATCCGAAGCTGGAACGTGTGAGCCTGTACATCATTGAAGGAAGCGAAGGAAACCATCTAAAACCCACTCACCATGTTTTTGAAAACCCGGAGGAGATGATGCAAGCCTTTACAACTTTAACTGGGACGGTTGCTCCTTTAAATCGGGGTGATGTCGATACGGATCAAATCATTCCAAAGCAATATTTGAAGACCATTCACCGAACGGGTCTCAAAGAAGGGTTATTCGCGGATTGGCGTTCTCGACCTGATGGATCGCTTGATCCCGATTTTTTTTCCAACCAATCACGGTATCAGGATGCCACAATTTTGCTCACAGGTGAAAATTTCGGATGTGGATCTTCTCGTGAACATGCCCCTTGGGCCTTATTAGACTATGGCATTCGCTGTATTCTTGCTCCAAGTTTTGCCGATATTTTTTATAATAATTGTTTCCAAAATGGCATTCTTCCTGTGGTCTTAACGGTCCAGGAAATTCAAACCATTTTTTATCGTGTCATGAGTCAGGATATCTATCAGGTTACGGTGGATCTCGTTCAACAGGCCGTACTATTACCCGAGGGGGAGCGTTACTCGTTTGCCATCGATCCATTTCGCAAGGACTGTATGATAAAGGGCTTAGATGGAATTGGTTTGACCCTTCAGCATGAGTCCGCCATTTCTGCCTACGAATCACGTCGTGCACAAGAGGCTCCCTGGTTATTTCAAGACCAGAGGGCATAGATCAGAGAAAGGTCGCCAACCTGTATTCCCTGAAGGCTCGATCTCGTCAGTGGGCCTTTCAGCTAAGAGAATTGAACGCTTTCCACTTTGTTGGTCGGGAGGGTGCCTACTCTTCCACTCACACCTTCGATTGAACCAACCGCCTACTGATGTATTTTTGTCTTTAGGCCTCTTCCCTGTTATTTTAGATAGGTCTCTCTTTGGTCATCGATACTGTTCCAATCTCTATACCTGCTGATGCCTTCAGTTTTTCTTAAAACCCTCATCGAGAGCTTTTATGATCTCCTGCCCATTATGTTGGTCATCGGATTTTTTCAATTTGCTGTGTTGCAACAGCCGATTCCCAATCTTATAGAAATTTTGATCGGATCCTTCTTTGTCCTCATTGGATTGACGCTGTTTGTGCAGGGATTGGAGATGGGCCTGTTCCCTCTGGGGGAATCGCTGGCTTTCGCATTTGCCAGAAAAGGAAGTTTAACGTGGTTATTACTCTTTGCCTTTGCCCTTGGATTTGGCACCACCGTGGCTGAACCGGCCTTGATTGCCGTGGCCCAAGAGGCCGCCAATGTGGCAGCCGAAGGCCACGTGATTGAGGGCACCCAACAGGCACGCACTGATTATGCTTTTGGTCTGCGCTTAACGGTTGCCTTGTCAGTTGGATTTGCCATAGTCATTGGTGTTTTGCGAATCGTTCGCGGATGGCCCGTACAATATTTGATAATCGGAGGATATCTTGGAGTGATGGTCATGACCCTCTTTGCTCCCCCAGAGATCATTGGGATAGCCTATGATTCAGGAGGTGTGACGACGTCGACGATTACTGTTCCTCTCGTGACCGCCCTTGGAGTTGGGCTGGCTTCTTCGATTCGAGGACGCAATCCCATGGTTGATGGATTTGGGCTGATTGCCTTTGCGTCGTTAACACCGATGATTTTTGTGATGGCGTACGGCATGATTGGATAACCCCATGGCACAGAACCTTCTGGATTCGATTTGGGCGACCATGACCGATGTACTGCCCATTGCCTTGATTATTATTGGTTTTCAGTGCCTGGTTATCCGTCAACCTATCGCTAATATAGAACGTGTGGGGTTTGGCTTTGTGTATGTCCTGGTCGGCCTTGCATTTTTTTTGCTGGGGTTAGAGATGGCGCTGTTTCCTATAGGGAAACTCATGGCTCAGCAATTAACGGCGCCGGAATTTATCATGGGAGTAGAACATGCAAGTGCTAGTGGGAAAAGCCCCGATTGGAGTCAATATCATTGGGTGTATATCTTTGCATTGGCCATTGGATTTTCTACCACGATTGCTGAACCGTCCTTATTGGCGGTCGCCTTGAAAGCGCATCAAGTCTCAGGTGGTGTCATTGGCGTGTGGGGATTGCGAATAGCGGTGGCAATCGGTGTGGCGGTAGGTATTGCCCTGGGATCCTACCGTATTATTACCGGGACTCCTTTACATTGGTACATCATCGCTGGATATGTGATCGTCCTCTTGCAAACGCTCTTTGCTCCGCGAATGATTATTCCTTTGGCCTATGATTCTGGTGGCGTCACAACTTCAACGGTGACCGTTCCTATCGTCGCCGCTTTGGGGTTGGGCTTGGCAAGTAATATTCCAGGGCGTAACCCGGTGTTTGATGGTTTTGGCCTGATTGCCTTTGCCAGTTTGTTTCCGATTATTTCCGTCATGGCCTATGCGCAAATATCTGCGTGGTGGTTCAAACCGGAATAAACCTTTTTCAGGGGGCGTTGTTATGCATTTTAAATTGATCTGTGCCTTTGTCCAAGACGACAAAACCAATAAGGTCATGGATGCCGCACGGGAGAAAGGTGCCACCGGCGTGACAGTGATCACCAGTGCCCATGGCGAAGGATTGAAGGTTAAAAAAACGTTTTTTGGCCTCAATCTAGAAACTCAACGAGATGTCATCCTTTTTCTTGTGGAAGAGCATTTATCGCGAGAAATTTTGGAATCGATTGCAAGAGTTGGCGAATTTGATGTTAAACCTGGAACGGGAATCGCGTTTCAGGTTGATGTCGAAGATGCGGTGGGTGTCGTCCATCAAATGAAAAAACTCAGAGAGGTCGTGGAGGAAGAGCTATGAAACATGGTGAAATGGTCCGCGTCAAAGATGTCATGAAAACTCAATTTGATTTGATCCATGGAATTGAAACGGTGGCTGATGCTTTACGCAATGCCCAGCATTTAGAGACGGAATGCTTGCTTGTTGATCGCCGGAATGAGGACGACGAATATGGGATCGTGTTGCTGGCCGATATTGCCAAAAAAGTTATGGGAGCTGATAAAGCCGCAGATCGGATCAACGTGTATGAGATCATGAGCAAACCGGTGATATCCGTCGATCCTGATATGGATATTCGGTATTGCGCACGTCTGTTTGAGCGAATTGGTCTGACCCTAGCGCCGGTCGTTCAAAATCGTACGGTCGCGGGTGTGGTGAGTTATCGAGACATTGTCTTGCGCGGGCTACGTGACCGATTGTGAGTGGGACTTGGTTTTTCTTTAGTGCCTTGAGTAAACCTTTGGATAAAGAATAATGAGTAGGGAGAATTGCCATGGACCCGGAGGATACAACGAACCTGCGTTGCGAGCTCGAAAGCGGTTATTGGTTATTGAATAGTCGCAACGATTCTTTAGATGAGGAGAGGGAAATGAAATATCAGATATTAAAATATCGATGGTCATTAGCCACGTGGTTTTTTGTGGTGGGTTTTCTGTTCCTGCTACCAGGGCCAGAAATCGGTTGGGGAAATACCGCGTTGCCGAAAGAGACGGTTTTATCCTTGGAGTTGGCGCTGAAGGCTGCGAATGCGGCATTAGCCAAATGTGAGGAAGGAGGATACCGGGTGAGCGTGGCGGTGGTTGACCGTGGGGGGAATCTCAAGGCCCTTCTTCGTGGAGATGGGGCAGGGCCGCATACTCAGGACAGTAGCGCCCGGAAAGCCTATACCGCATCCAGCATTCGACGTTCTACTCAGGAACTTGCCGAATTGATGACCAAAGTACCCAATCTCCAAGCTTTGGGAGATATGAACGAGCGGATTCTTATTCTGGGGGGTGGACTACCCTTGGTTTTTGGGAACGAGGTGGTTGGGGGAATTGGAGTGGGGGGCGCTCCTGGAACTCAATTCGATGAAGCCTGTGCGCTTGCAGGCGTGATGAGTATTGGTGCGAAACCTTCCATACAATAAAGTTTTGGGTTGTGTCGGTCATCGGTTGAATCGAAGGACAGATAATTCGTGGAAATGAAAAGGGAATCAGCCAAATACGAGGAAGAAAACGGTAAAAGCCGACAACGATTGGTAGCTGAAGGGCTTTATCCTTTAGGGGATTTTATGGACTAAAGCCTCCACTGAACCGACCGATAAGTGTACAGGACAAAATAGGCTGAGTGAATCTTCAAATCAACGAAGGAGATTAGGTAACTCACAGTACGTTGAAGCAACATAACAAAAGTGGTGGCCTCTTTCCGACAAAGGCAAACCCATTGTGAAGTGGGGACGCAAAGCCACGGGTCAGAACATTCTGATAGCCGGGTTACCGAAGAAAGAGAAACGATGATGGATCGGGATGGGGGCCCCTTAGTGAAGGAGGTATCCCATGTTACGCGATCCCGCGTGTTCGACCTTTCGAAAGATCCTCGTCGCCTCGGTTTTTGGTGTTGGGGTGTTTCTTATTCCCCATGGCGTTCAGTCTGCAACCAGTAATTCCGCGACAATTCAATGGGCAGCCAATCAAGAATCTGACCTTGCCGGGTATCGGGTATACCATGGGACAACTGCTGGGAACTATAGCAGTTCACAGGATGCGGGAACGACGACCACCTATCAATATGCCAATTTAGAGTCCAATAAAACCCATTACTTTTCAGTTACCGCATACGATTCTTCTGGGAATGAAAGTAATCCATCCCCAGAGGTCAATACCTTCATTCAGGCGGCGGTTCCACCAACCCTTACAAGTCCAAAACCAAACACAACATTGGAAGGTGCAACCACGACCTTCACCTGGACACCCAATGAGACGGCGGTCAGTGCATACTGGTTGGAAGTGGGATCGGCTGCAGATGTCGATGAACTCTATGATAGCGGCTCGATAGCGGCGAGTGTATTGTCTAGATCCGTGTCTGGGTTGCCCACCGATGGGCGTGCGGTGTTTGTCAGATTCGGGTGGCTGGTGAATGGGAAGTGGGAAACATCAAGAGTTGAGTTCACCGCTGCTGGGGGCTCTATCTCTAGTTTCCCCTTAACGATAACCAAAAGTGGTGATGGTAGCGGCACAATCACTAGTAACCCCATTGGCCTAAACTGTGGGAGCACCTGTATGGCTTCCTTTTCTACCGACAGTCTAGTCACCCTCTCAGCCAATGCAGCATCGGATTCAAATTTTTCTGGCTGGAGTGGGGGAGGCTGCAGTGGCACGAGCTCTTGCACTCTGACCCTTTCTTCATCGGCCTCGGTCAGCGCAAATTTTGTTTCCAGTCCTCCGGCGTCCAGTTCATTGAGTGTGACGTTGGCAGGGGGTGGTAGTGGCACCGTCAGTAGTAGCCCAGCAGGCGTAACATGTTCCAATGGGGCATGCTCAGGCACGTTTCCGCAGGGCTCAAGTGTCACCCTCACCGCTACCCCCAATACCGGGAACATGTTTTCTGGCTGGGGCGGGGCCTGTTCGGGCACCAGTTCTTGCGTGGTCGCTCTCTCGACTTCGTCGGCCTCGGTGAGTGCGGCCTTTGCGACTAGTCAGACAGTATCCCATTTATTGAGTCTTTCTTTAACTGGAGATGGCAAAGGAAGCGTCACGAGTAGTCCGTCAGGATTAACTTGTTCCGGAGGTACCTGTACCGCTTCCTTTCCGCAAGGGACGACGGTAACCCTGACTCCAGCCACCCAAACGGGAAATGTATTCCAAGGATGGAATGGGGTCTGTAGTGGGACGTCAAACTGTGTTGTTACTCTTACCTCAGCCCAAATTGTGACGGCAGTATTCAATTTGGAAAATTTAAATCCTCCTCCAATGCCAGATCTCCCATTTCTGGTTAACTTTCAGACTCCATTTTCTCAGGTTCCAACTAACTTCAAGAAAGATGATGGTAGTGTCTTTGACGCTACTCGCGGGTATGGATGGAACAAATTGCTCAAAGGAACAGAACAAAATTCTACGGCTGATCAAACATTAGACACATTTGTTAGTACTGAAAACCGCAATCCTGGTACCTGGGAAATAACCATTGACAATGGCATCTACTATGTGTCGATGGTTCTGGGTGACCCTAAGAAGCCCCAAGGGCCTCATTGGGTCGAGGCAGAAGGGCTACAGTTAGCTAAACAAGTCAAGACATCAAAGGGAGAATATCTTACTATTGTAGATTATCCCGTTGAAGTCCAAGATGGTTCCCTTTCCATCAAAATAGGTAACTCAGGTCAAGGTCAAACCGTTTTGAATTATTTAATTATTAATTCTGCTCCGAATATTCTGCAATCCACACAAAATCTTGCTGCCAGTTTTGGAACACCCCTTATTACTTCAGTAACGATCTCTGGAGGGGTAACCAAAGTCAATCCAACAATGCTTGCTCAGCAAGACAATGGGAAAAAAGAGCAAGAAAAATTAGCTGAGGCTCAAAAAATACAGGAGCAGGAAGCTGCTGCTGTGGCCCAGGCTAGAGTAAAAAAACAAAAAGAGCATGAGATGGAGACGCTCAACGAAATTAAGGAAAAAATTGTGTCGAAAAGAAATTCAGGAGGCACAGTTTCCCTTCGAAGTCTATTTGGTAAATAGGCCATTGCCTCTACCTGGCACATTCTATGTGCCAGGTAGGGTCCCTTTGGAGTATTTCTCATTGAACTGGGTCGGATTCTCCAGCCTTTTCTCTCCCTGAGTCTCGATTTCTGGCAATCTCTCCCTCCAAGTTTGGCATCTCAAAGATTGTTTTATTGACTTTCTTGCTCTAGGGCTAGGACCCGGTGTTTGTTATTCATTCTCCGATGACTCCCTGTTCACTAATGAGAGGAATACTCCAGAAAATTGCAATGAGTGGAAAATGTACGGTGATTGACGTAACATTTCAATGGAGGGTGAGACTTTATTATCAAAGTAAGAATTAAAAAAAATGAGTTAAAAATTTTGAGTTAAAGGAAGTATCAAAATGGAGGGTAGGATAATGCGTACAAACAGTTTTCTGGTTAGTGTAGGGTTTGTTGTACTTATGAGTGGGGGACTCCTAGGGATCCCCAATGGAAGTTATGCAAATGACAGTGTGCGAGAAGCCAAGGCCACGTTTGCTGGAGGGTGTTTCTGGTGTATGGAAGAGGCTTTTGAAGGTGTTGAGGGAGTAACTTCTGTCGTTTCAGGGTATACCGGTGGGCAAGTTGAAAATCCAACGTATGAACAAGTTTCAGCTGGTGGCACCGGGCACACAGAATCCATAGAAGTGACATTTGACCCGGATAAAGTCACCTATCAACAATTGCTTGAGGTCTTTTGGCGAAATGTGGATCCGACAACACCCAATGCCCAATTTTGTGATCATGGAAACCAATATCGAACGGCGATTTTCTACCATGATGAAGTTCAACAACAATTGATTGATGCATCCAAGAAAAAAATTGAAAGCTCAAAAAATTTTCACGAGTCCATCGTCACAGAAATCGCGGCAGCTTCAGTATTTTATCCGGCTGAAGAGTATCACCAAGATTTTTATACCAAAAATCCTATTCGGTACAAATATTACAAATGGAATTGTGGCCGGGCCAAGCGGCTGGAACAACTTTGGGGAAAATCCCGAATAAGGAACCCATAGGGCTTCGTCCGTTGTGAACCAGGAGTGAGGTACCCC
>Ga0224496_10001412_pt1 | contig 15018 bp, 12 predicted proteins | sample SF_Jul11_sed_USG_2_FD_168127 | JGI IMG/M metagenome (GOLD analysis project Ga0224496, IMG submission 168127) | Sediment microbial communities from San Francisco Bay, California, United States - SF_Jul11_sed_USGS_8_1 | ecosystem: Environmental > Aquatic > Marine > Sediment | place: USA...
CTCCGTCACCTGAGATTTCTTGAGGGGGATCCACCGTTGTGAACTCGGGAAGAAACAGCAGCCTGGTCAGGTCTTCGGTGGCGGTACCGGCTTTGGTCATTCCGAAGCCCTCGGCGATTGCCCGCACGCGATCCCAGTCGATCCCCGGCCCATCGTCCGAAATGACCATATGGAGCACATGGTTCTCCGTGGTGAACTGAACCTTGAGCGTGGCGGTGGGCGGCTTCCCGGAAATCGCCCGATCGTGAGGGGATTCGGTGCCATGATCCAACGCATTCACTACCAGGTGCCGGAGCGGGTCTCGCAGCGCGTCTACTACCTTGCGGTCAACGCGGATGTCTTCACCGACGACTTCGAATTTTACGTTCTTCCCGGTGCGCCTGGCGACATATCGCACGAGCTGGTCGAGCGTACCGGTGATCTCCGAGATCGGGATGGTCGCCAGATCGAGGGCGTCGGTCTGCAGTCGGAGGACCGACGCTTCCAACTTGACGAGGGCATCCTCCCAGACCTGCCGGTCGCCAGGACTGGCTACCACCGCCTGGAGAGCACCCAGCACAACTTCCATATCGAGGCGCACCTCGACGGCCCGGTTGATCATTTGATAGAGCGCGGTGGTCGGTACCCGGGTGGCATGGCTGGAAAAGCTCGTGACAATGCTGGAGACGAGGCCACCAAGGTCCGACCCATGGATGCCAGACTCGTTGGCTTCACGATCGGCCAACCGGTCACTGATATTCACGACGTCGGCTCCGGCACTTGGGCGGTCCGCCTCGGGAGCGGGGACCGCCTCTCCGTCGCCTGGGTCGGGGTCGGTCCCGCCGATGTGGGCAGCCAGACGATGCATGGCCTGGACAAGTTCGGGGGGCTCGGCCGAGGGGCCGGCGGTCACCGCGTCAGGGAAAAGGTCAGCAATGCCGGCGATCAACTCTCCGAGCTGGGGCGTCTGGGGTCGGGATTTGGCCACAACTTCCTTGAGCACGTCCTCGACAAGTTTTGCGACGTCGCCCATGACCTGGAAACCCATAACGTATGCATTCCCCTTGATGGTGTGGGCGTTCCGGCGGGCCGTGGCCGCCTCCTCGGGAGCGAGCAGACGAACGGCAATCGAGCGCATGGCTGTCGCTAGCTCAGCAGATCGTTCGCCAACTTCGTCTCGGAAGATGGCTTGAAGTTCGGGGTTGTCGGTGAAGTCCACGCAATTGCCTCAGATACCGGAAGCTACCCCTAAATCATCGGCCCGACTTTGATCACTCTTGAGGGTTCTTGCCTACTCCCATTCAATGGTGGCGGGCGGCTTGGAACTGATGTCATAGGCGACCCGGTTGATCCCCGGCACTTCATTGATCACTCGCGATGAGATCTGCTCAAGTACCTCATAGGGCAACCTCGCCCAATCCGCCGTCATGGCATCATCTGACGTGACTGCCCGCAAAATCAGGGGATACGCGTAGGTTCGCCCGTCACCCTGGACGCCCACCGTCTTGATGGCCGGGAGCACCCCGAATGACTGCCATAGCGTATGGTAGAGTCCGGCCCGCTTCACTTCTTCGAGAACGATTGCGTCTGCCGAACGCAGGATATCAAGGCGCTCCTTGGTGACTTCGCCAATGATTCGTACCCCGAGACCCGGTCCAGGAAACGGCTGTCGATGGACGATTTCCTCGGGAAGGCCGAGTTCTTCTCCGACCGCTCTGACTTCGTCCTTGAAGAGGTCACGGAGCGGTTCCACGAGTTCAAATTTCATGTCATCCGGAAGGCCACCGACGTTGTGGTGCGACTTGATTTTGGCGGCGTCCTTGGTGCCAGACTCGATCACGTCGGGGTAGAGCGTCCCCTGCACGAGGAACCGCGCATCAGACAGGTCTTTGGCGACCTCCTCGAATACCCGGATAAAGGTTTCCCCAATTGCCTTTCGCTTCTCCTCAGGATCTGACACGCCTTTGAGCTTGGCGAGAAACCGCTCCTCTGCCTGGACGTGAATCAGGTTGGTGGGGAAGTTACGCCGAAAGGTCTCCTCCACCTGTTCGCCCTCACCGAGTCGCATCAACCCGTGATCAACAAAGATGCACGTCAGTTGTTCCCCGACGGCCCGCTGAACCAGCGCGGCAGCCACCGAAGAGTCGACACCGCCTGATAGCCCACAGACAACTTGACCGTCGCCCACCTGTTTGCGGATCTCCTCGATCGAAGTTTCAATGATCGAGTGATGGGTCCAGGTCGGCAGTGCCTCACAAACCTCGTAGAGGAAGTGTTTGATGACGTCGAATCCACGGGGCGTATGGGCTACTTCGGGATGAAACTGAACCCCGTAAAGGCGCCGCTCCGAGTTCTCCATGGCCGCCACCGGGGCGCCTTCGGTACGGGCCACACACCGGAAACCAGGTGGGACTTGCGTGACGGCATCACCATGACTCATCCAGACTTCTAGATCAAGCGGTAGGTCATGGAACAGCGTAGAGTCGGCCTCGATGACCGTTAGCTGAGTCTTGCCGTATTCACCTCCACCTGTTCGGGTAACTACACCACCAACGGCGTGGGCTAGAACCTGATGCCCGTAACAGATTCCCAGGATAGGGATGCCCAGGCCGACAATGGCCGGGTCGAGGTCATAGGCGTCCTCGGCGTAAACCGAGGCCGGACCGCCCGACAGAATGATCCCGGTGGGCGCCTTCGCTCGAACCTCATCAGCGGTGATGTCCCGCCCGACAATCTCCGAAAAGACGTGGGCCTCTCGGACCCTTCTCGCTATCAGTTGTGCGTATTGGGCGCCAAAATCGACGACCAGAATGCTCTGGGCGTGTCTATCCATCGAGAACGGCTAGCCCATCCCAACGCTCTGGGCCCGCTGCAGCGACTTGCCTTCCGTTTGTAACGATGGGGCGATCATCACTTCGGCCTTCTGGAACTCTTTGACGTCGGCGTAGCCGGTCGTAGCCATACTCATCTGGAGGCCGCCGAACAGGTTGCGCTTGCCGTCATTCTCGTGGGCGGGCCCAACCAGGATCTCCTGCAAGGTCCCCAGATTCCCGACCTGAACCCTGGCACCGCGCGGCAGCGTCGGATGGAATGTCGCCATTCCCCAATGCATGCCACGGCCTGGAGCTTCGGAGGCAGAAGCGAGCGGCGATCCGATCATGACTGCGTCGGCTCCGCAAGCGATGGCCTTTGACACATCGCCACCGGTACGCATGCCGCCGTCGGCTATCACGTGAACGTAGCGGCCAGTCTCGTCGAGGTAACGAATCCGGGCCCCGGCCGCATCGGCGATGGCGGTCGCCTGGGGCACTCCGACGCCGAGAACACCCCTGGTCGTGCAAGCCGCGCCCGGGCCAACTCCGACAAGAATGCCAACCGCCCCCGTCCGCATGAGGTGGAGCGCTGTCGAATAGGAGGCGCAACCGCCAACGATGACCGGCAGCTCATATCGGGCGATGAAGTCCTTGAGGTTGAGCGGTTCCACCCTGGTCGATACATGCTCGGCCGAAACGACCGTTCCCTGGATGACCAGAATGTCGAGGCCCGCATCCCGCACCGAGTCGGCATATGTTGAAACATGCTGGGGGGTCAAGGATCCGGCGGTGACGATGCCGGCAGCTTTCATCTCATGGATTCGCCGAACCATCAAATCGGCGTTGATCGGCGCCGAGTAGATGTCCTGCATTCGCCTGGTCGCCTTTTCAGGCTCCAGCTCGGCGATCTCCGCAAGGTATTCATCCGGTTCCTCGTATCGCGACCAGAGCCCTTCCAGGTTGAGAACGCCGAGGCCACCGAGTTGGCCGATCGTTACGGCGGTGGCGGGCGAGATCGCCGAGTCCATCGCCGAACCCAACATCGGCAGGGCGAAACGGAAACCGTCCATCTGCCACGAAATGTCGACATCGTCAGGGTCGCGGGTCCGCCGGCTCGGCACGATCGCGATGTCGTCGAACCCGAAGGCCTGCCTACCAGATTTACCAATACCGATGTCAATTTCCATTGCAATGACCTCCGCCAAGAGAAGCTGCCACGGTACCAGGAAATGGGCCGCTCACCGAAACACCTATCGGCGGTAGTCTGGCCCGAATGTCAGTACCTCCGCCCCTGCCATATTCAGGCCAAGCTGCGACGGCTACGGGCTTCCAATGGAAGGTGCGTCATTGGGTCGCCATCTGGGCTGCCGGCTCCGCCGGAGGAGTTTTCCTGGCCGCGATCGCCTCTTTGATGTGGGACGGTGACCTGCTGGGGGCCGATTTCTTCTTTTTTGTGGCGCTTCCCGCCCAGAGCATCTCCCAGGTGATCGCGCTGGCCGTCGGTCTCAAAAAGCTTGGCGCCCGATTGGAAACGGATCTTGGCTTTGACATCCGGTTGTCCGATCTGCGGGTGGCACCCCTCGCCGTGGTGAACGTCGTAGCGCTCTCCTTCGCTCTCAACCCGATCCTGGAAGCCTTTGACATCACGGAACAGAGCCAGTCCGAGCTCGAACTTTTCGGGTCTGCTAGTCAGACGGCCTTGTTTGTGGGCGTTATCGTCGCGGTTGGGTTCGCACCCATCTACGAGGAATTGCTATTCCGGGGGATACTGCAGCGGGCTCTCGCCGGTCGGTTCGGTCGGATGTCGACGATGGCTTCGACCGCAGCTGTTTTCGGGCTGGTCCATCTCGTGACGCTGGACTCGGGCCTCGACAACTGGCCGGTTCACGCCGGCCTCGTAATCATCTCGATTGGATGGTTGGGGTTCATCTTGTCGTGGTTGGCCGATCGAGACGGACGCCTGGGCCGGGCGATCGTTTTCCACTCGACCCACAACATGATCGTCATCGTCGCAACGCTGGTCGCAGCATCCGACGTGCTCAGCGTCTAGGCCCATCACCAGTGGACTGATGACATCAGCTAATGGTGCCGCTACCCAGGCCAACCAATCGACGAACCTCGACCATCTGTTCTTCGGCCCGCATCCGGGCGTCGAGGGCACCTTTGGTCATGAGACGCCCCACTTCACCATCCTCAAGGGTTTTATAGTTGGTGCGGATTCGGGTCAGGCCCTCCACGACGGCGTCGGCTACCAACTGCTTGAACCGGCCATATTGCATGGCGTTGTGCTCATTGACGAGGTCATCGATCGACCGGTCGGTGAACAGTGACAGAATTTCGAGCAGGTTCGAGATCCCCGGCTTGTTGACCGGGTCGTAGGCCACTTCCGAACCCGAATCGGTTACCGCCCTCTTGAGCTTTTTCACGATCGTGTCCGGTTCGTCGAACACGAGAATTCGGCTCGAATCGTCAGGATCGGATTTGGACATCTTGGCGGTCGGGTCCTGCAACGACATGACCCTGGCACCCACCCTCGGGGTGATCTGCTCTGGCACCGGGAACGTTTCGCCGAACTTGCCGTTAAAGCGGACGGCGATGTCTCTGGCCAGCTCCAGATGTTGCGTTTGGTCGTTGCCGACCGGAACGGCGTGCGCCCGATGTACGAGGATGTCTGCGGCCATGAGGACCGGATAGGCGTACAGCCCAAGTTTCTGCCCGGCTTTTTCGGATTTCTCCTTGAATTGTGTCATCCGATTCAAGGCACCCAGGGGCGTGTCGACGCCGAGCAGCCAGGCCAGTTCCGCATGTTGGGGAACCTGGGACTGGTAGTAGAGCAGCGACCGAGAGGGATCAACCCCGATCGCCAGCAGCGCTTTTGCCGTAGCCAGGCGGGATTGCGCCAGTTCCGACGGGTCGTACGGAACCGTGATGGCATGAAGGTCGACCACGCAGTAGATCGCATCGTATTCGTCCTGGAGTTTGACCCAGTTACGGAGCGCCCCCATGTAGTTGCCGAGATGGATATTCCCGGTCGGCTGGATACCGGAAAAGACTCGCTTTCGATCCGTCATGGCTCTGCTCCTTCTGTCCCGGCAACCTCAAAAGAAAACCGGCTCGCTGTCTGAGCCGGCCTGATTCATTGCGCGCACAAGATCAGCCGTTTCAGGCCGACCACCGGGGCTTGACCGATACGCGCAACATCCGGGCGATGATACGAGGGCGCACCGCCGGCTGCAAGCAACCGAAATGTCAAGACCCGTCAATGAGAGCCAGCCATTAGGCTGAGCAGGAAATTCCGCCCTTCGCTCTGAGGATTCCGAATGATCATCGACGGTTTCAGTCACGCACTTCCCGATAGCGACCCCGACGAAACGCAGGAGTGGATCGACTCTCTGGATGCCGTTGCGGGAGCGCGCGGACAAGATCGTGCTCGGTTCCTCATGACCAAGCTGTTGGAACGAGCCAGGGAGCTGAATGTCGGCGTCCCGGCGGCGGTCTCGACTCCATACGTGAACACCATTCCGCCCGAGCAGGAGCCTTTTTATCCCGGTGACGACTTCCTTGAGAAGCGGATCCGCCGGTTTGTGCGTTGGAACGCGGCCGTGATGGTCATCAAGGCCAACCTTGAAGATCACGGGATCGGTGGGCACTTATCCTCGTTCGCCTCGTCGGCGATCCTGTACGAAGTCGGGTACAACCACTTCTTCCACGGCAAAGAAGATGGACTTCCCGGCGACAGCATCTACTTTCAGGGACACGCGGCGCCTGGTGCGTATGCACGCGCCTACATGGAAGGTCGGCTGAGCGCCGAGCAGCTGGACAACTTCCGCCAGGAGATCGGCGGGAACGGTCTGTCGAGCTATCCCCACCCCCGCTTGATGCCGGACTTTTGGGAGTTCCCCACCGTTTCGATGGGCCTGGGGCCGATTAACTCGATCTATCACGCTCGCTTCAACAAGTATCTCCACAATCGTCAACTTGACGACACCGCCGAATCGCGAGTCTGGTGTTTCATCGGCGACGGCGAAGTAGACGAACCAGAAACCCTCGGCTCCATTTCGCTGGCGGCACGCGAAAATCTCGACAACCTGACCTGGGTCATCAACTGCAATCTGCAGCGGCTCGATGGGCCGGTGCGTGGCAACGGGAAGATCATCCAGGAACTCGAGGCAATCTTCCGTGGCGCCGGGTGGAACGTGATCAAAGTGATCTGGGGTTCCGAGTGGGACGCCCTTCTTTCAGCCGACGTCGACGGAGTCCTCGTCAACAAAATGAACAGCACCGTCGATGGTGAATACCAGCGGTACAAGACCGAGTCAGGCGCCTACGTACGCGAGCACTTTTTTGGTCCTGATCCCCGCCTCCGCAAACTGGTAGAACACATGAGCGACGACGAGATCTGGGCCTTGCGCCGGGGCGGCCTCGATCCCCACAAGGTGTACGCCGCCTATCGGGCCGCCACCGAACTCAAAGGTGCCCCCACTGTGATCCTCGCCAAGACGATCAAGGGCTGGACCCTCGGTCCCGACGTCGAGGGCAGAAACGCCACCCACCAGATCAAAGAACTCACCAACAAGCAGTTACAAACACTGCGGATGCGCCTCCACCTCGAGGACGACATTCCCCTCGAAGCACTCGAAGGTGACGCCGAGCCACCGTATTTCCGCCCGTCGGAGGATTCACCAGAATACAAGTACCTGACCCAGCAACGGACTGCACTCGATGGACCGGTACCTCAGCGTCTGGTTCGGTCCCGTCGCCCGCTCCAACTCCCGCCACCTTCAACATTTGATGAGGTGAAGGCTGGCAGCGGGAAGGTGGAGGCTTCGACGACGATGGCCTTTACCCGTCTGCTCCGCACGCTGCTGCGAGATGAGTCATTTGGAAAACGGGTCGTGCCAATCATTCCCGACGAAGCGAGAACGTTCGGGATGGATTCGCTGTTTCGGGAATTCGGCATCTACGCATCACAAGGCCAGAAGTATCAGCCGGTCGACGCAGACATGTTGCTGTCCTACACCGAAAGAAAGAATGGTCAGATCCTGGAAGAGGGCATCACCGAAGCCGGCTCCATGGCCAGCTTCACTGCGGCCGGCGCCTCCTATGCCACCCGCGGCGTACCCATGGTGCCATTCTTTACCTTCTACTCCATGTTCGGGTTCCAACGGGTTGGCGATCTGATATGGGCAGCGTCCGACGCCCGGGTTCGTGGGTTCCTGATGGCAGCCACGGCCGGACGCACCACGCTCCAGGGTGAAGGCTTGCAGCATCAAGATGGACACAGCCTGGTTCTCTCATCCACCGTTCCGTTCGTCGAGAGCTACGACCCGGCCTTCGCCTATGAGATGGGCGTCGTCATCGAGGATGGTCTGCGTCGCATGTACGGCGACGAGCCAGAAGACGTGATGTATTACATCACCCTGTACAACGAGAACTACGCCATGCCGGCCCTCCAACCCGGCACGGAGGCGGGCATTCTGGCCGGACTCTACAAGTGGAGCGACAGCCCGGTCCAAGCGCAGGCCACGATCTTGTTCTCCGGTTCTGCCCAAGGAGCGGCCCGAGCTGCGCAGGCAGAGCTGGCAGACCGCTTTGGCATCGGAGCCGACCTGTGGTCGGCTACCTCGTTCAACAAGCTACGCCTGGATGCTCTTGAGGTTCACCGTTGGAATCGCCTCCACCCCAACGACCCGCCTCGCACTGCCTATGTAACCGAGGTGTTGGCCGACGCCCCTGGCCCAATCGTGGCGGTGACCGACTTCATGCGGGCGGTGCCAGATCAGATCTCGCGCTTTGTTAAGCGGGACTACACCTCATTGGGGACCGACGGATTCGGGCGTTCGGACACCCGTCCGAGCCTGCGACGGTTCTTTGAGACAGACTCTGCCCACATCGTGGTGACGGTTCTCGGTCGTCTGGCCGAAGCCGGCACCATAGATAACTCCGTAGTGATCGACGCCCTCAAGTCCTACGACCTCGCCCAGGACACACCACCACCCTGGCTCAGGTAGCCGAAGTGGCTGCCTCGGCGACCACTTCTTGAATCGTCCGGGAATCACCGCGGGCCCTGGTAAGCACGGGCAGCAGCGCCTGCAGTGCCATCACATACGTTTCCCTGGTCGCTCCGAACTCGCCTCCAACCACAATCTGCATCGTCATCCCTTCGGCTAGTCCGACCATGATGTTCGAGAGTTGGGGCATCGTGAGCGGCTCGCGTAGTTCGCGACCGAGACCAGCCAGAACTGCTTCGTATATCGGAACCATCGGGTCACGAAAGTCCCGGTACATCGTCGCCATGCGATCCTTGATGTCTGGACGACTACGCATCAACGACCAAAGATGGGTCTGAATCGCGAAACTGGGATTGACGGACATCGCTTCGAAGTTGGCAACTGCCAACCGTTCTATCTGATCGAGCAGCGGGAGGTTGTCGATTTGGCTGTACACCTCGAGAATCGCATCAAACGTCGGCGAACGCTCCACGGACAGGGCATAGTCGAGGAAGTCGGCCAGGAAGGCTTCGCGATTGGGCCAGCGGTTGTAGAAGGCCCCGGTCGTCATGCTGGCCCGAGCGGCGATGTCGGCCGCTTTGAGCTGTTCGAGGATCTTGGCGCCCACCCGCTGCCCGGGCTCGGTCGTGGTGGGCTCAAAGCCGAAAGACTCCACGACCAACTGCCAGGCGGCATCGAGCAGAACTTCCCGACTGTCAGACATAGATTTCCAGTTGCGAGCCCGACATCATACCTACTACTATGCCCGCTGTTGTGAGCTTGGGAAAGTCCACACGCTCAAGGGGGAATGAAGGAGTGGCGGACCGCCTACGGGGGTTCGCCACTCTTTTTTGGTTGTTCGCCGAACTCGACGACGCTTTTCCCTGGTTCACATCTGTTCCGTGGCCATGAGCCGAATAGAAGTCGGACGATCTAGCCAGTTTACCGGTTTGGCCGACAATTCCGTCAATGGGCAGATCATTTGACCGTTGACGCGCCTGAGGCAATACTGGCGCGGTGAACAGTGCCGCCACCGTCATCATTATCGATTAAGCGCATACGCTCCCGTATGCGCTGCAACCCTTCGCCATGCGAAGGGTTTTTTGTTGCCAAAGGAATGCCATGACACTTGAAATCTACGACACGACCCTCCGCGATGGGTCCCAGCAAGAAGGCATTTCCCTCACGGTTGGGGACAAATTGCGCATTGCCGCTCTGCTTGATGAACTGGGAGTCGACTATGTCGAAGGCGGATGGCCGGGTGCCAACCCGAAAGACGATGAGTTCTTCAAACGCGCTTGCAAGGAGCTCGACCTCTCAACAGCGACGCTGACTGCCTTCGGATCTACCAGGCGTCCCCGTTCGAAAGTTGCGATTGATCCCCAGCTCCGCAGCCTGCTAGACGCCGAAACCGAGGTTGTTTGTATCGTTGGCAAAGCGTGGGACTACCACGTGCTCGAAGCCCTCCGGGCAGACCTGGACGAGGGCGTGCGTATGGTGGCCGAATCGATTGAGTATCTCAAGGCACATGATCGGCGGGTCTTTTTCGACGCCGAGCACTTCTTCGACGGATACGCCAGCAATCCGGACTTTGCCCTGGCAGTGCTGCGAGCCGCTTCCGAAGCCGGTGCCGAGCGACTGGTGCTGTGCGACACCAACGGTGGGCGTCTCCCCAGCGATGTTGTCCGGACCCTCACGGCCGTGCAAGAAACGATTCCAGCGGCTGAACTAGGGGTGCACTTCCACAACGACGCCGGATGCGCGGTCGCTTCTTCGATCGCGGCAGTTGAGGCTGGCGTACGGCAAGTCCAGGGCTGCATCAACGGATACGGAGAGCGAACCGGGAACGCCGACTTCTCAACCTTGCTGCCTGACCTGTCCATCAAGATGGGCATCGACGTGCTTGGCAGCAAGAGCCTGACGCGCTTGTCTTCGATCGCCCACCACGTAGCCGAGGTAGTCAATATCTCGCTCGCACCCCACCACCCCTACGTGGGATCGTCGGCGTTCACGCACAAAGCGGGCCTGCATACCTCTGCCCTGGCGCGCCGCCCCGACGCCTACGAGCACACGGATCCAGCCACCGTTGGAAATCGCACCCGAATGGTGGTGTCCGAACTGGCGGGCAAAGCCAGCATCCTCTCCAAAGCCGAAGAGCTCGGTCTCGAAGTCGACGATGACTTCGCGAGGAGAATCATTGAACGGATCAAAGAACTCGAACACGAGGGTTACCACTTCGAGGCAGCCGACGGAAGTTTCGAGCTGCTCGTGCGCGAAATGGCAGGATGGGAGCAGTCTTTCTTCAAACTGGAATCGTTCCGGGTATTCACCGAACGTCGCGCCCACGAGGAAGTGGTGGCGGAGGCGACGATCAAGGTCGTGGTGAACGGTGAGCGGGTTGTGTCGACCGGCGAGGGAGTTGGACCCGTCCATGCCCTCGACCAAGCATTGAAGGATGCGTTGAGAGGGACCTATCCGGCCGTGGCCGACCTCCACCTAACCGACTATCGCGTGCGGGTGCTGGACTCGAAGGACTCGACTGGCGCCCGGGTTCGGGTCCTGGTCGAAACGGCTGACCATGAGACGGCCTGGGGTACGATCGGCGTGCATGAAAACGTTATCGAGGCGTCATGGAAAGCCATCACCGAAGGTCTCATCGTCGGACTACTCCGCCACACTGCAGGCTAAGGGTCACGCCCGACTGTTGGCGGCCGGGGTCGCCATCGCGGCGCTTGCGAGTTGCTCAGCCGCTGCCCCACCCAAGGCATCGGTCGCCGGACCAGTCGGATCACCCACCACGCACGGGTCGGAACCTGCCGCCTCGTCGGTCGCTTCAATCGAACGACCAACCGAGACCACGGCAGCGACCGCATTCGTTACCGTCGTAAGCCGGTTCGACGACTTCTCGATTTCTGTTCCAGGAGACTGGAATCTGCTCACCCCTTCGGCCGAGGATCTCACCACGCTCGGGAGCAACCTCGATGGGAGCCTGACCGGTATCTCCGGATCGGCGTTGGTTGAGGACGCTGCCTCCATCGCCGAGACGACGGCTCTTTGGGCTCAGAGCCCGGAACCATCGGTCTTTCGGGAGAACATCCAGATCATCCGACTGCCCGGCCGGCCCGAGCTCACGCTGGAATCGCTCTCCGAGATGGCAGTCAGCCAGGTCACGTCGATGGGACTGGTCAACGTCTCAATCGACCCGGTTCAAGTTGCGGGACTCGACGGGGTCCGCCTCACGAGTAGAACCGGTGATAGCTCGGCCGCCCGGTTGTTTCAATCGTCAGTCTTTTTGGTCAATTCCGACCAGGTCTGGGTCATCAACTTCGCGACGGACGATCAAGACACGCTCGTCGCGATCTTCGACAACATGCTCGATTCGTTTCAGCTGCTCAACCCGAGTAGCTGACGAACCATCATGGCGGTTGCCCCCCACAGAATCTCACCGTCCAATTCGTAGAACCAAATGGATCGCCCGTTCCAGAGTTCGGAGCGCCAGGCTTCCGGTCTTGAGAGTTCGGCCAGGGTCGGCAGCAAGATCTTGTCGACTTCGCGCTCTGACGGGACCAGAACCGGATCTGGTCCGATCAAACCGACAACCGGAACGACCCACAGCGCAAACTGGACGGTGTGAATGGACGGCAGGAATCCAATCACCTCCACCGAGCTTGGCTCGACACCCACCTCCTCATGTGCTTCGCGAAGTGCCGTCGCGACTTCGTCGGCGTCGTCAGGGTCGGCACGCCCACCAGGAAAAGCCAGGTGTCCGGCGTGGGTGGGCATCGTGAGCGGTCGCTTGGTCAGGATCACCCTCACATCGTCGCCATCAGGAAACAGAGCAACCAGAACTGCGGCGCGCCGGGTGCCGTCCTGGGGAGGCACCTGTTCGACCAAGCCGGGGTATAGGAGGCGATGATCCATCCACCCATCCTACGACCGGCTAGGGTCGACCAAGTGACCTGCCGTGCCTGAACTGTCGTTCGAATCCCGATTCACCAATCGATTCGAACTGCGACCTTTTCAAAAACGCGACGTGGAACCGTTGTATGAAGCTGTCATGGTTTCGATCCCGGAACTGTCTCAGTTTCTTCCTTGGGCCAGCCGCGCCTACGGTCGGATCGACTCCACCCGCTTCACACGTGACTCGATCCGGGCTTTCCGGGAGCAACGGGCATTCGACTTCGCGATTCGTCACCGAGATGAGCCCCGACGGCATATCGGCAATGTATCGATCTGGTTCGTATCAAGGGGTTTTCGCAGCGGCGAAGTCGGGTACTGGGTGAGATCGGATGAATCCCGCACCGGCATCGCAACCGAGGTGGCGGCTCGCATGGTCCAGGTTGGCTTCGAGGAACTCCGCATGCATCGAATCATTTTGCGCATTGCCGTAGGCAACCATCCGTCCGAGCGAGTGGCAGAAAAGCTGGGATTCACCAGGGAAGGGATCTTGCGCGAAGAGTTGGAGGTTCATGGCAAGTGGCTTGATCACACCGCCTACAGCCTCCTGGAACATGAATACGCTGCCAAAAAAGAGGCGATCCAGGCGTTGGTCGGATCAACCCTGAGCGATCTCCCGCGTGAGGACTCCCCCATCGACGGCTGATGACATCACGATATTCGTTACCGTCTCGCCGTATGGAGACAGAGCGTACAGCAATTCTTCAAGGTGTTTCGTTGAACGGAGCCTCGCTCGAATCACGTGATTCTCGCTGCCGGTCACATGATGACACTCGACCACCTCGGGCATGGTCTGGACCAGATCGTTGACGTGGCCAACCGATGCGGCACTCGTCTTCACCCTGATGATGGCGCGGATCGGAACGCCAAGCTTTTCATGATCGATCTCGGCCCGGTAGCCAACAATGATACCGTCGCGCTCCATCTTGCGAATCCGGTCGGCGACCGCCGGCGCCGTCAACCCGACTCTGGCCCCCAGCTCGCGATAGCTGGCCCGACCGTGGCGCTGAAGCTCTTCGATCAACATCCACCCGACGTCATCGAGCATTTGGGCCTCCAAAAAGCCTTATTTCCTTAGGGTTCGGCGGTTTTTCGCGTTCTCGACTGTCGGGAAACGCATTTTCAAAAGCAAAACGAGAATATGCAGACTATAACATGGTGCATTGATGCAGTCACTACTACTATCTATGGTCGTTTAGGGTTAAAGCTTCGTTATAGTTGAGCCGAGAATCAACTCGAACAACCACTACGAAAGGATCGGCCGTGGCCGATTTCGACAACAGCTTCAAACAATTCCTCTCCGCCTGGAACCATCATCAAGAACTGCGTGATTCAGGCGCCAATATCAGCTCGCTGCTCGACTCGCGAATGCAACTGGACACGCTCCGGTTGGACCTGATTCGCACACTCAGATAACTCATTCGTCGGGACTCTCTCCTCCGACGTAAAGAAGCGGGGCCCTTTCGGGCCCCGCTTCTATTTGTTCGTTCGTAGAACGACAGACTTGCCGGGTTATACCCTAGAAGTCCATCCCTCCACCGCCGTGGTGGTCTCCGCCACCAACCGGTGCGTCTTCTTTGACCTCAGCGATCAAGCCTTCGGTCGTGAGAAGCAGCGCAGCGATCGAAGCAGCGTTCTGAACCGTCGAACGCGTCACCTTGGCCGGATCGATGATGCCCGCCGCAAGCAGGTCCTCGAACTTGCCGATGGCTGCGTTGTACCCGAAGCCATCGGTGCCGTTCCGGACGTGCTCCACGACGACGCCACCTTCGGCGCCGGCATTGATAGCGATCTGACGCAATGGCTCTTCGAGTGCCTTGCGCACGATGGCTCGTCCGACCTTTTCGTCGTCGCTACCGCCGCGCAGCTTGTCGATGGCAGCCTCGGCACGGAGTAGCGCGACGCCACCACCGGGCACGATGCCCTCTTCGACAGCAGCTCGAGTCGCCGATACGGCGTCTTCGATCCGGTGCTTCTTCTCTTTGAGTTCGACCTCGGTAGCTGCGCCGACCTTGATCACCACAACGCCACCGGACAGCTTGGCAAGACGCTCTTGGAGCTTCTCACGGTCCCAGTCCGAATCGGTGTTGTCGATCTCACGCTCGATCTGCTTGATGCGACCGGCCACGTCAGCTTCGCTGCCGCCGCCATCGACCATGGTCGTGTTGTCCTTGGTGATGATGACCTTGCGGGCCGTGCCAAGCATGTCCAACGTCACACCGTCGAGCTTGAGGCCTACCTCTTCCGAGATGACCGTTCCGCCCGTCAGAATCGCGATG
>Ga0224496_10001413_pt1 | contig 15018 bp, 13 predicted proteins | sample SF_Jul11_sed_USG_2_FD_168127 | JGI IMG/M metagenome (GOLD analysis project Ga0224496, IMG submission 168127) | Sediment microbial communities from San Francisco Bay, California, United States - SF_Jul11_sed_USGS_8_1 | ecosystem: Environmental > Aquatic > Marine > Sediment | place: USA...
CCTGTATTTGGCACGCAGGTCCATCACCGGCTGCATGTTCACTTCATTAAATGTTGTCAGTATCGCTGCCGTCTGTTGCGCCTCGACCAGCCGCTCTGCAATGCGTGCACGTAAACGCGTCATCGGCACACGTTTTTCTATGCGATCCCCGGTACCCGTCATCGGTGTTTCAACCCGAGTCTTTTGTGCGACCACCTGCGGCTCAGTTTTTGACTGTTGTTTTTTGTCCAGCGCACGCTGCGCATCTTCTTTTAACACGCGGCCACCTCGCCCGGTACCTTTTACCGCAGTGATATCGATACCATGCTCAAGCATTATTTTTTTTGCCGACGGTGTAATAAAGGCCTCATCAGCCGCTTCAGGCTTGAGGTTATCCGCCGGTGTACTGAGTTCATTTTTGGCCACCGCACCCTGCTCCAGTTTTGCCAGCAACTGGTCGGGCAGCACAGTCGCCCCTTCTGCCGCAAAAATATCGGTCAGCACGCCATCGGCGGGAGCAGGCACTTCAAGCACTACCTTATCCGTCTCCAGATCCACCAGCGATTCATCGCGCCTGACACTGTCACCCGCCTTTTTGTGCCATGCCACTACCACGGCATCGGCTACGGATTCGGGCAGGGCGGGAACTTTGACATCTATAGTCATGGTTATTTTCCTGATTTAATTTATATCGATATCAAGCGCTTCGGCAACCAGCGCCTTTTGTTGCCTGGCGTGAACGATAGCCGAACCGACTGCCGGTGCAGCCGAGGGCTCACGGCCAACATATTCCACCATACAGGGGTGATTTAATTTTGCCGCCATGCGTGGCTCAAAATAATCCCATGCACCCTGGTTCTTGGGTTCTTCCTGGCACCAGATCAGTCGCTGTGCATTTTTATAGGGCTTAAGTGCATCATTGAGCGCCTTGACCGGGAAAGGATAAAGCTCCTCGATACGGATGATCGCTACATCCTGTTTTTCAGCCAGTCGACGATGCTCAAGTAAATCGTAGTACACCTTGCCGCTGCACATGATTACACGGGTTACCTTTTTGGCCGGGAGATTATCAACTTCCGGCAACACGGCCTTAAATTCGCCTTCAGTCAGATCCTCCAGTGTGCTCACTGCGAGTTTATGGCGCAGCAGGCTCTTGGGTGTCATCGTAATCAGGGGCTTGCGGTAATGGCTGACCATTTGCCGACGCAACAGGTGAAAAATCTGTGATGGCGTACTGGGTACACAGACCTGGATATTGTCCTGCGCGCACATCTGTAAATAACGTTCGAGACGTGCCGATGAGTGCTCCGCGCCCTGGCCTTCATAACCGTGGGGCAACAACATCACCAGGCCACACAGGCGCCCCCACTTCTGTTCGCCAGCGACGATAAACTGGTCTATCACCACCTGTGCATTATTTGCAAAATCACCGAACTGCGCCTCCCAGATAACCAGTGTTTCTGGCTCTGCGGTGGCATAACCGAATTCAAACGCGAGCACCGCCGCCTCTGAAAGCAATGAGTCGATGACCAGGAAGTTCGCCTGCTCCTTACTGATATTACGCAGCGGGATGTAGGCATGGCCGTTAATCTGGTTGTGTAAGACCGAGTGGCGATGAAAAAAGGTACCGCGCCCGCAGTCCTGTCCCGAGAGCCTCACCGCATAACCTTCATTGACCAGGCTGGCGTAGGCCATGATCTCGGCAAAACCCCAGTCCAGTGGCAGCGCACCAGCGGCCATTTTATGTCGATCGCCCATGATCTTTTCGACACGGGCCTGTAATTCAAAACCTTCCGGCATGGCCTCGAGGCGCGTGGCCAGGTGGCGTAACTGTGCCATGCTAATCGCGGTACTGGTTTTCAGGTCACGACCGGCGTTCAAATAGGGGTGCCAGTCGATCTGGAATTCGTGCGAGACCTGTGACCTGTCCAGCATATGCGGCACCACACAGTGCCCCGCGTCCAGCTCATCACGATAATGATCCACCATTGCCTGCGCCTCATCTTCGGCAATACAGCCCTCTGCCACCAGTTGACTGGCATAGAGGGCCCGCGTTGTCGGTAGCGCATGGACCTTTTTATACATCATGGGCTGGGTCACCGAGGGCTCATCGGCCTCGTTATGGCCATGGCGGCGGTAACAGACCATATCGATGACCACATCTTTTTTGAAGGTCATGCGATAATCCAGTGCCGCCTGTGTAACCAGGATTACTGACTCGGGATCATCTGCGTTGACGTGGAAAATCGGCGCATTCACCATTTTTGCCACATCGGTACAGTAATAGGCCGAGCGGCTATCCTTGATATTACTGGTGGTAAAACCAATCTGGTTATTGACAATAATATGCACCGTGCCCTTGGTCGAATAACCCCGAGACTGCGACATCTGCAGGGTCTCCATGACCACGCCCTGGCCGGCAAACGCGGCATCACCGTGTATCTGTACCGGCAATACCTCCATCCCCCTGGCATCACCCCGGCGCTCCTGCCGGGCACGCACCGAGCCTTCCACCACCGGTGCAACAATCTCCAGGTGCGAGGGATTAAATGCCAGCACCAGGTGAACGGGGCCATCCTTAGTACCCATATCTGAGGAAAAACCCATGTGGTATTTCACGTCCCCGGCTGAATTACCATTGGATTTACGCCCTTCAAATTCCATGAACAGTTCCCTGGGGGTCTTGCCCATAATATTAATCAGCACATTGAGTCGACCACGGTGCGCCATACCGATCACCAGTTCTTTCATCTGGTGCTGTGCAGCACGTCGCGTGATTTCATCGAGAATGGGGATCAGGGTTTCACCGCCCTCCAGCGAAAAGCGTTTCTGGCCCACATATTTCGTGTGTAAATATTTTTCCAGCCCCTCTGCCGCCGTCAGTCGACCCAGGATATTTTTTTTCTGCTCTTTATCTAAACCGGCGATACCCTGCACCGTTTCAAGACGTTGTTGTATCCAGCGTTTTTCTTCGGTCTCTGTTATATGCATATATTCTGCGCCAATGGTGCCGCAGTAGGTCTGCTGCAATAAGCGCAGGATTTCACCCAGGGTCGCTTCGTTCTGCCCTGACAGGGAACCCGTATCAAACACGGTATCCAGGTCAGCCTCTGAGAGGCCATGAAATTGTAGTTTCAGGTCTTCAATTTCTGGCCGGTCACGTCGCTGCAGGGGATCAAGATGGGCATGCTGGTGCCCCCGGAAACGGTAGGCATTAATCAGCTGCAGAACATGCACCTGCTTGCGCTCATATTCTGCATTGACACTGGTTGCACTGGCGACAGGGACAGCCTGCAGACTACCGCAACGCTGTGTTAGCTGGCGGAAATGCTCACGAATTTCATCATGGGGAATATCTTCAATACCAGAGCCATTCAGTCGCGGCAGGGTTTCAAAATATTCTCGCCAGTTTTGCTCAACCGCATTCGGGTTTCTTAGAAAGGATTCGTACAGGCCTTCAACCCATGCCGCACTACCGGCATCAAGCATGGAACTGGCCCATAGTGCCTGCATATCTGTCTTATTAATTTGTCCCATGCTCCCTGAACCCGTGCCTAATATGCATCACATTTTTATGCATTAATTGTAGTTATAGTTCATTTCTATCATATATTAATTTAGTCTAAGAACATATGTTACGCACAATTAATACAGCATCCCCTACAGGTAAAACCAATAAACTCTGGTTCAGTGATATGGAACACGATCTCTTTGTCTGGCTCGATGAAAGCGGACAACCATCTGGCTTCCAGTTGAGTTATAACAAAACCCATACAGAGCATGTGATTAACTGGTTCCTGGACAGGGGTTACAGCCACGATAAAGTTGACTCGGGGGAAGACAAACAGGGCAACTATAAAATGACGCCCATCATGGTGCCTGATGGCGAATTTGAATCAGAAAAAATTGCAGCGGAATTTATATCGATCAGCACTGAAATGGATGCGGACATTTCCAGCTTTATCCTGGAAAAATTACTCGATTATCCCAGCTGATTTAAGCCAGCCACCATGCCTGTCAAATAATATCTGCAGGGGTAAAAATAAGGGTGACGGCAAATTATCGAGCGCAAACCACTGCCAGTTATCACCCAGGTTTAATTCGGTATGGCTAATTTCACCGCTTAGATATTCCGCCTGCACATACAGGGTAACCGAATGCTCCGCTTCACTGGGAAAACGATTATTGGTATAGGGCCCGTAAGCCAGGTTATGTATCACCAGCCCGGTCTCTTCCATGGTCTCCCTGCGCGCGCATTCAAACACGGACTCACCCAGTTCAAGCAGTCCCCCGGGACATTGCCAGGTATTTTTTCCCGGCATTTTTTTCCTTTGGCCCAGTAATAACTGACCATCCCTGAATATCAGGGCGGCAACGCCTGTTTTGGGGTATTTACGCTGATCCATGGTTTAACTTTAGCATGAAGAAAGATTTAGTCCGCAAATAAACGCGAATGTTTTATTAGTATGCCTGCGGCATAGGATGCTAAATCATGTTGTTACTTTGGTGTACATGGAGGCACTAATTTCACAGATATAATTTTTTGCGTACATTAGCGTTTATTTGCGGACTAAATTTTGTCTGTTTAAACCATGATTAATTCGTATTTAAACAATCAGCATTGAGTGCCAGATACAACAGCCCGGCAATACTGATGGCATCGGTGATGCGACCATCCTGTGCCATTGCTATGGCCTCAGACAGCGGCAGCTTTTTTACTTCTATATCCATCTCGCTGTCTTCCAGTGATTGCTGCCCCGGCGTTAGCTGTTTTGCGAGGAAGACATAACCTTCTTCATCGGTAATGGAATTGGTGGTGTGCAAATGCAGTAGCCGGGTCAGCTGCCCAGCGACCAGGCCGGTTTCTTCTTCCAGCTCTCGTAATGCGGTCTGTTCGCAATCCTCACCCAGTGGTGAACCGCCCATGGGAATCTCCCATGACCATTGATCGAGGGTATAGCGGTGTTGCCCGACCAGCCAGGTGTTACCCTGATCATCTACCGGGATAATGCCCACGGCCTGGCTTTTAAAACAGACCTTGCCATAAATACCCGGTTTGCCCGCAGGATTAATAACCTGGTCTTCCTGCAGGCTGATCCAGTGATTATCATAAACCGTGCGTGTACCCAGGGTCTTCCATGGCCTGCTGCCTTTTCCAGCGGACATTATTCCTCGTCCGGTTCAAGACCATTCTTGTGTGTATCATTAATCCGGATCAGCAGTGAACGGAACGGTATGACCTGCTCATCCATGTCACGAATAACACTGATAAAGCTCAGGTCACCGGTACGCCAGTGGTAATTACCCGCCTGCATATCGGCCACCATCTGCTTGAGGCTGTCATGGATATCATCAATCACCTTGGCGGCCCCCGCCATTGACTCACCATCAAATTCAATGGCGGCCTTCATATCCTCCACCTCATACAGCGCATCTTTAACCAGGCTGACATACTCATCAACGGTTCTGGCTCGTTTCATATTTTTACCTGCTTATTCACATTAAATTGTTTCATCGATTATAAATAACGTTTTATTCTTTGCGGCGTTTGGGCCGTGCCTTAAACCCGGTAACCGACTGCATTAGAACATCAAAGGGTAGCCGGTCGATACTGCCATAACGTGCTAATACCTGGGAAATTAACTGGTTCACGTCCTCAATCTCACCGTCAACAAGGGTATCTCCCAGCAATTTGCGTAAGCCAATGAGGCCCCCATTTTGCACGCGTATTTCCTTGTTATGCGGCAGCGGACCGTCGATTTCATTAAGCTTAAATACGAAACGCGTCTGCTGCCGCAGGTGATTCAGTAGCTGGCTACATTGCCCCTGTGCCCGTTCATTGTGGCAGGCATAACCCTGTCGGTCGGCGAGGCGAAACATCTGCCCCTGGGCACAACGGGCATGTAGTGAACACATCGACTTTTCATATACACAAGGCAACTGGTTTACGTGATTGTATAGATTTTTATATTCCTGTTCATCCATAGCACTGTGGGGGAGTTAGAGATAAAACGGTAGCAACAACGGCATCATCCGCTATTTATTTTTCATGTTCCATTACAATCGGTTGATCACGTTTTTCCATTAACAGCTCTTCTGCCATGAGCTGGTTATCGGCAAACATCACCTTGATGGTCGCAATATCACCGGGCGCCTGCTCTGCACGCTGCGTCTTGGCAAACACCTTGGCCTCTTTAAAAGTATCAAACTGGTTAATCAGCTCCATCTGTTTGAGCATCGCCAGTTCAGCATTCTGTATTCTGTAAACGTAATAAGGCATGGTACAGCCTCCTTAAAACCGAGTAAATTAGTCGGGTATTATACCCTAATCCCCATTTTGCGCAATTATCCGCTAAAGCAGCTGTGTATAGAACCCGGCTAAATAAGATATAATGCCGCATATTTTATCAGTTAACAGGTAGTAAGTAATATGGATCCTGAATTATCCAAAGAACTCCAGATCCTGGTGACCCTGAGAAAGGTGCTCTCCAGCGTTGTACGTGAAATCACCCCGGAACCCGGTATGCGCCACCCTTTAAGCGCAGGCACCATGGAAGACCTGAAACAGAGCTTCTCGCTCATTTCCGCCCGTGAAAAGGAAATCACCGAACAGCTGGGTAAACCCAGCCTGCATCGCCCAAGATTTATTGATGAAAAACCCACAACCAATGTGGTCCACCTGCATGGCACGATCAAGAATGAAGATAGCGATAGCTAACATCAGCCTTGAAAAGACCATTTAATCAAGGCGATTTATGGGGTGGCATGACGGCCTCCGCCGTCATGCTGCCACAGGCCACGGCGCTGAGTATCGCATTGTGGGCACCCTACAGCCAGAATCCCGGCATGGCGGCCCTGGCTGGCCTTATCACCGCTATCTCGCTATCACTGTTTTCGGGCCTCAGTGGTGGCACACCCGGCATGGTCAGCGCACCAACCGGCCCCACCATGGTGCTGCTAAGTGGCGCCCTGATTACACTCAGTGCCGCCGGCATTTCAGGCGAGGCCCTGTTCATCCACCTGGCCCTGCTGCTCTTCATCAGCGGTGTGCTGCAATGCCTGATTGCACTGGGCAACGGTGGTCGCCTGATCAAGTTTATCCCCTATCCTGTTGTCGCCGGCTTTATGACGGGCTCCGGGCTACTGATGATCCATTCCCAGTTTGGCCTGCTTGAATTTCATTCCCTGGATCTCTGGCTTGAGCAAAAACTCTGGATTCCCTGGCTCACCGCCCTTGTCACCCTTGTCAGCATGTCACTACTGCCCCGCTTCTGGCCGGCGATCCCCGGTACAGTATCCGGCCTGCTTGCCGGCTCTATCCTTTTCCACTTACTCAGCTTTTTCAGTGCTGATGGACTACCCGCTGGCTGGCTGGTGGGCGAACTCCCCAAACTGGGCAGCCTGCAATTACAGCTACCGGAATCACTGTCGTCGGTGCGCTGGCAACTGATCCTGCCCATCAGCCTGGCCCTGGCCATACTGTCATCACTGGACAGCCTGCTGACCTCGGTACTGGCCGATGTGGCGACGGGCAAACGCCATAAGGCCAGGCGTGAACTCCTTGGCCAGGGCATAGGCCAGATGATTGCCGCCGTGTTTGGTGGTATTGCCGGCGCGGGCACCACCGGCGCCACACTGGTTAATGTCAAAAGTGGTGGCCGCCACTGGAGCGCCGTCATCGCCGCACTGACATTCATACTGATTATTGTTTTACTCGGCCCCGTTGCTGCGCTATTACCCATCAGCGTACTGGCCGGTATTATCCTGCACGTGGCCATATTCAGCATGCTGGAACGTGATATTTTTGCCTGGTTTAAACGCAGCACCAGCCGCCTCGATGCCATGACTGCCTTACTGGTTACCGGCGTTACCGTGGCCTATGACCTGATGGTTGCCGTAGCGGTTGGCCTGTTACTGGCCACCCTGCAGTTTGTCCGCGCCCAGGTTTTATCACCGGTCATCCATCGCCAGTCCAGCATTGAACAACACCCTTCCCTACGTCGACGCAGCGAACAGGAACGCAACCTGCTGAGCCACCACGCAGAAAAAATTATTATCTTTGAACTCAAGGGCAACCTGTTTTTTGGTACCGTCGATTACCTGTTCGAACAGTTCAACCAGCTACTGGATCAGCCGGTGCAAATCATCCTCGATATGGGGCGGGTGCAGCAGGTGGACCTGACTGCGGTAAAAATGTTTCAGCACATGGCCGACCAGTTACACCAGGCAAAGGGTGAACTGATATTCACCAACGTACGTCGCGGCAAGGGACTCAGCCACAAGGTCGAAAAAACCCTGCGCCGCATCAGCCCACACCATAGCGGCAGCTACCCGGTAAAGACCTTCATCGATGCGGATGAGGCCATTGAATACGCAGAAAACAGGCTCCTCGATCAACTCGGTGAAAAACAGGATACGCGGCAACGGGTCGAGCTTGAAGATAGCCGCCTGTTTCACGGCTTACCCGCCGACATTATCCAGAACCTGAAAAATGTAATGAAACCGATTTCACTCAAATCGGGTGAAAGCCTGTTCCTCACCCAGGACACGGGCAATCAGCTGTACATTGTCATAGAGGGTGAAATCGATATCCTGCTGCCGCTTGGCGACGATCACTACAAGCGCCTCTCCAAGTTTGGTGCCGGCGCCTTCTTCGGTGAAATCGCCTTCCTCAAACCGGGACCGAGAACCGCCGATGCCAAGGCCATGCATAACACTGAGCTACTCGAACTCAGCCGTGATGGCTTCCAGCAACTCAAACAACAGAACCCCGAAGCGGCAATTAAACTCATCATGCGCCTAGGCCGTGAACTCAGCGACCGGCTGCGATGGGCCGATACTGAACTGCGCCGACTGGCCGACTGACTTTATTGCGTGCATAAAAAAAGCCGGACTAGAGCCGGCTTTTTTATTCCAGACACGCGGGCCGATTAAGCCGCTTCCGTACCTGACTTGAGGTGATATTCAACCACCTTCTCTACTTCCGCTTTTGAACCCAGTACCACGGGTACACGCTGGTGCAGGCCGGTAGCATCCACATCGAGGATACGCTCACGCCCGGTTGAACTGGCACCACCGGCCTGCTCAACAATGAAACTCATTGGGTTCGCTTCATACATCAGGCGTAACTTACCCGCCTTGGATGGATCACGGTCATCATAGGGGTACATGAAAATACCACCACGCACCAGTATACGGTAAACCTCGGCCACCATGGAGGCCACCCAGCGCATATTGTAGCGCTTGCCCAGGGGACCCTTCTCACCCGCGAGACAGTCTTCGATGTACTGCAACATCGGCTTTTCCCAGAAACGCTTGTTGGCCATGTTGATCGCATACTCGGTAGTCTCATCCGGGATCTGACAACCTTCGGTAGTGAGTACGAATTCACCTATACGCGTATCCAGGGTAAACATGTTTACACCCTGGCCAGTGGTTAATACCAGCACCGTCGCCGGGCCATAGACCACAAAACCGGCCGCCTTCTGCTGTGTACCCTTCTGGTAATAATCCTCCAGCTTGGGCTCAGCACGACAACCCATGGGCGCCTTCAGTACCGAGAAGATCGTACCCACAGAAATATTGACATCGATATTCGATGAGCCATCCAGTGGATCGAACATCAGCAGATACTCACCGCGCTCTACCGCAGGTACGACGATCGGGTCATCTACTTCTTCAGAACCCATGCCCGCCACCAGACCGGTGAATTTCATGTGATCGACCATGATGTCGTTGGTAATGATATCCAGTTCTTTCTGGGTTTCACCCTGTACATTCTCGGAACCGGCAACACCCAGCACACCGGACAGTTCGCCACGGCTGACTGTCGCATTAATTTCTTTACACGTAATACTGACTTCGTGGATCAGCTCAATAAGATCATATGACAGATCAACACCGGCACGTTTCTCGTGCAGCAGGAACTGTTTCAGTTTCATACCTGTAGTCATAACACCGCGACTCCCTAATAAAGCGCTAAATAAACACAGCCAGCAAAGCACCCGAGGGGGAGACCTTTCACCAGCATCAAAAATGGCGCAGTATATTAACATATTCTAAAGTATTGTGTATTGCCGCCTATCTGAGACCCGGAACAATCCCATATTTCTCAGTAAGAACAGCAGCTTATATCAACCCGCCACTAGACCGCAGTATGGATATAAGGGAATATGCAATGACTAAACCGGCCCTGATGCGTCTTTCAGACCCAGGACCTATGGGCAATTAGATATCTGGTGGCTTCCGGCCAGTAGCGGCCTCTCACTACTGAATCGTCGAGAAGCAGCTTACACCCTGAAGCAGGCATCTGAAATAAAAAGAATGGGTCCGCAAATGAACGCGAATACACGCAAATAAAAAAAAATTAGACGTGTGTAGCGCACCGTAAACGCGCTAACAAAATATTCGCTTTGACGTGCATGGATGCAATAATTTCGCGGGGCATGGAAGCACAGGAGCGATTATTTGCATGTTTGCGTTCATTTGCGGACTAATCTTTTAGTCTTTCCCCCAACGACCACTAATGGCAAACGGCGGCTATTTCAAGTCAATACTATGAGACAAGATTAACTAGAAACCCATATTAATTAAATAATTGAATTATATATAAAAATTATATTTCTTATGATGGGTGTCCGGTTTGGTTTGTTATGATGGGTGTCCGGTTTGGTTTTGTCTTATGATGGGTGTCCGGTTTGGTTCGGTTTGGTTTGTTTGGTTTCATCAACATTGAGTCATCAAGAGGCTGCTTACATACTGAAGCTGCCATTTTGTAAATTTGATATCGAAAACAATAACCACAAAAAGCAGGCCTCCGTAAAATAAAAAAGCCCACTAAAAATTAGCAGGCTTTTTATGAGCAACTATGTGTTTAGTTTTTATGCTTTCTCACGTCTGGCTAGGCTAACCAAACCCAGCAAACCACTACCAAATAACCATACAGCTGCCGGTACGGGAACCGCGCTAATATCGCCAACATCGCCCGACTGAACAGCCCAGGCAAAGGTACTATAGTCCATACTACCGCCGAGCTGGCTGCCATAGTTCATATCGAAGCTCCACGCGTAGTTTGTACTACTCACATACTCCGTTGCCGACCAATATTTGGCGGACTGGAGATTACTAAAGGGGCCGGTATTGCTCAGACCATAACCTGATTGAATATTACCACTGGTATCATAATAGGCTGTATTACCCAACACGTTATAAAACATGTTTGACAGTTCACTATGTGCAGTTATGTTATAACCCCAATCAACGCCTTCATAAAGATTAGTGTAGGTTCCACCATCGTTATCTACATCCACAGTGTCCGCTAAACGCCATCCACCCACGCCGTCTACTGTTAATTGTGCGGCCCAATCGTTAGCCTCTGCCCAGGTCATATGACCATTAGCATCATAGCCGCTAGTCCTTGCGTAATTAGCATCGGCCAGCCAGGTTAGATCCGCTACAGTATCATAATATGCAAGACCGCCTAAACGCTCCACAAGCGCGGCATTTGTAGCCGTTGAAAAAGTGATAGCAGTTATTACTAATCCGGATTTGAAGAATTTCATTTGTCAGTTTCCTTTACACATCGATTAAATTTATTAAGCTGTGATAACAACCGGCAAAATTGATGCCAAATTATTTTATATCAAGGATTACAACAACTTAAATACTTATCTCCCTTAAACAGGGGATAAGAAAAATGTAAAAAAAACTGACATGGCATGGGTTGTTTGCAGGAGTTGCTTTTAAGAACCTGTGGCAGCTTTAAGTCATTAGCAATTGTTACAAATAATTACAATATGTCGTCTTCTGGCTAACAGTAGCTATTTCAGGTCAATACAATGAGAGGCTGCTTAGGTTCGACAGCCGACATACTGGCACTTAAACGTACTGCCCTGCCGCCCAGCCGGACGACCAGGCCCACTGGAAGTTATAGCCACCCAGCTGTCCGCTGACATCAACCACTTCGCCTACAAAATACAGGCCCGGTACCTTGTTCGCCTCCATGGTTTTTGATGACAGCTCATCCGTATCGACACCGCCCAGGGTCACTTCGGCGGTCCGATAACCCTCGCTACCCGAGGGCTTGATTTGCCAGTCATGTACCCGTGCTTCAAATTCTGCCCGTTCTTTTTCATTGATCTGGTTGATCGGTTTATCCAGGCGCCATAGTCCACACAAACACTCTGCCAGTCGCTTTGGCAACAGCTGACTGAGACTGTTTTTAAATTCCATTTTTGGGTGAGCGTCTCGCATTTTCTGCAACCACTCGACGACATCCACACCAGGTAACAAATCAATACTGATGACATCACCCGGTTTCCAGTAGCTGGAGATTTGTAAAATGGCCGGGCCACTTAAACCACGATGGGTAAATAACAATCCGCCTGCCATGGATTGATTATTACAGCTGACTTTTGCCTCAACAGACAGGCCGGACAAAACGGCCAGTTTTTCCAGAAGGTTTTTCTGTAACGTAAAGGGCACCAGTGCCGCGCGGGTCATCAATACATTTAAACCAAACTGTTTTGCAATCTCGTAACCGAAACCTGTCGCACCCAGGGTAGGAATCGATAGCCCCCCGGTTGCAACCACCAGTGATTCCACAGCATATTTTCCACAGCCTGTTGTAATGACAAAATCATCCTGCTTATCTATAGACTCAATCGCACAGCGAGTTTTTATTTGTACACCGGCGGCTTCACACTCCGCCAGCAGCATCTGTAAAATATCTTTCGAGGAATGCTCACAGAACAGCTGCCCTTCTTCTTTATCTACATATTCGATCTGATATTTATTCACCAGCTCGAGAAAATCGTAGGGCGTGAAACGTTTTAGTGCGGACTTGCAGAAATGGGGATTATGCGAGATATAATTATCGGCCGTGGCATACAGGTGAGTAAAATTACATCGACCCCCACCGGACATGAGGATTTTTTTACCTACCTTATTGGCATGATCAAGCACCAACACGCGACGCCCCCTGCGCGCTGCCGTGATCGCACACATGAGACCGGCGGCACCGGCACCAATAATTAAAACAGAATAGGTATTTATATTGCCGATCCCCGATTAATGGAACCGCAATAGTATCATGATCGATTAAATCTTGAACTTTGATGTCATATGATACATCTGTTCAATTTCCATACTGATATCATCCACGGAATCAACGGCCTCTTCTACTCTCTGGCGTGCCACCTCTGCACCTGCCGAGATATTGATAATATTTCGGTCGACCTCTTCGGCAACATGGCTTTGCTCTTCGGCAGCCGTAGCTATCTGGTTGCTCATGTCAGTGATGGTCATAACCGCAGCAACAATTTTGGTCAGGGTTTCACTGGCCACGGATGCCTTGCTCACGGTATCGTCTGCCTGCTCATGGGTGCTGTTGATTACGGTCACGGCTTCATTGGCCTGGTGCTGCAGATGCTCAACAATTTTTCTAATTTCTTCCGTCGATTCCTGGGTACGTTGTGCCAGGGTACGAACCTCATCAGCAACCACGGCAAATCCACGCCCCTGCTCACCGGCCCTGGCCGCTTCAATTGCAGCATTTAATGCCAGCAAGTTGGTTTGTTCTGCGACCGAGGTAATCACTGACAACACCTGGCCGACGGCCTGACTATCACTGTCCAGTTTATTCATTACCTCAGAGGCCTCCCGCACCTTCACCGCCATCGACTCGATACTACGCATAGTTTGCTGCACGATCGCCTGGCCATTTTCAGCCTGCTGGTTGGCCTGGCTTGCCGCATCTGCCGCCTGTGACGTATTGCGTGCCACCTCCTGCACTGTCGCCGTCATTTCATTCATCGCTGTCGCCACCTGGTCAATTTCAAGGTGCTGCTGCTCCACAGACTGCTGTGTATCATTTAGTGTCTGCATCACTTTTTCACTGTCCTTGTTCATCATTTTCGCGACACGATAAACACCACCGATCATCTCACCCACATGCACCAGCATGGCATTGTAGGCAGCAAACATCTGGTCAATCTCATTGTCTGTTTTTGGGGTTACAATCGGATTAGAAAAATCACCTTCACCTACTTGCTTCAAACGGCCCCTTAATAATTTAACTTCATCCATAACCACGGACATGCCGAAGAAATGCCCGACAAAAACCATAAATAAAATGACAGCCGTCATACTGAAGGCCACGATCTGTAACTGGTACATGGTTTGATTGGATGCTTTGGCCATCATGCCCACAGCCTTGTGCATCTCCTTTAATATTACCGGTGACTGTTTGTGAATCGCCTTCAAACCCGCTGTTGTTGGCTGTTCTACATAATCGGTTATTGTCTTGCGATAAGCTGTCCACAAACCCTGGACGACACCCATTTGTTCTATGGTAGGCCCATCATTAATTGGCCTGATACCCTTTTCCTTATTGCCATCCAGCAGGTCATGATGTGACTGCTCGAATAAACTAATCGTCTTTTCCAGGACCCCCCGATTTTCAATCTGCTGCGCTACCAGGATGGCCTCCTTGGCCATGCGTTGACTCAACATACGCTGGCGCCCCGCCACATTTATAGATGAAGCATCAACGCTAAGACTTTGATATAGACTGAAAATCGTCACACTGGCACAGATAAACATAATCCCATATGACAGCATGAACTGGGCATTAATGGTTTTAAAACCTATTTTTGCGAGGACAACGCGAACCATCTGGGCAATTTTATTGCGCATGCTTGACTACACCTATATATAAAATTAAAAAATACGAGCTGATTTAGACATTTTCACTGTCAAACTAACGATGATATATAAAGCAATACCCTTTGCGGAACGCTAAACGAATGTTTACCGTAATCGTTTCATTATCAATACACCTACTTATAGACCAGTAATTCAATTTATTCGAACCAGAGAGTTAAAACTTTGATCGAAGACAAGTTACACCCACCAACCTAAACCTCTGCCAATAACTGCTCGGTCATCGATAGCGCCTGTCCCTGATAGGCACCGCCAAACATATTCAGGTGATTGATAATATGATAAAGGTTGTACAATGTTTTCCTGACCTTATAACCG
>Ga0224496_10001414_pt1 | contig 15017 bp, 11 predicted proteins | sample SF_Jul11_sed_USG_2_FD_168127 | JGI IMG/M metagenome (GOLD analysis project Ga0224496, IMG submission 168127) | Sediment microbial communities from San Francisco Bay, California, United States - SF_Jul11_sed_USGS_8_1 | ecosystem: Environmental > Aquatic > Marine > Sediment | place: USA...
TTTTATTGGCTGTTTCGCGAGTTTTCGATGCAACATGAGCGACTGCGTGGCGTGCGAACCGTGTTCACGATACACAACCTGGCCTACCAGGGAACGCGGCCATTGGCAGGCGACCCGTCCTCGCTGGAGGCCTGGTTTCCCGATCTCGACTACAACCTTGATTCGGTGCGCGACCCTTTTCTGGACCACTGCCTGAATCCCATGGCTACCGCGATTCGACTGGCAGACAGGATCAGTACCGTTTCGCCTGCCTATGCGCGGGAGATCTGCCTGCCGAGTAATGCCGCGACGAGTTTCGTCGGCGGTGAGGGCCTTGAAGGATTGTTACAAGACGCACTCAACGAAGCGAAGCTGGTGGGCGTCCTCAACGGTTGTTATTACGACATGCCACCCGACACATCGACCTGGTCTAAATTCCTGAGCGCGATGCGGGCACAGGTCGCGAACTGGGCCGAGGCGCAGCCGTCGAACCCGGCGCACGCGCTGGCCGCCGAGCGGCTCAGGGCCCTGCCTAAGAAAAAGCCGGCAACCATTCTGACGAGTGTCGGACGCCTGGTCGCACAAAAAGCCACCCTGTTCGAAGCGCAAGGGAGTCGCGGCAAGCCCGCGCTAGAGGAAATCGCAGAGCTGCTCGGCGGCAAGGATTTGCTGCTGATACTCGGTAGCGGCGAAGCAAAGTTCGAACAGGTCGTATTGGAAATCGCCGAGCGGAACGCCAATGTCGTGTTCCTATGCGGCTATTCCGAAACACTGGCAGATCCTTTATACGCCCTGGGCGACCTGTTCCTGATGCCCTCCAGTTTCGAACCCTGCGGGATCAGCCAGATGCTGGCGATGCGGGCCGGGCAGCCCTGCGTCGTGCACGGCGTTGGCGGATTGCGCGATACCGTCGTCGATGGCGTCAGCGGTTTCGTCTTCGAGGGCAAGGACTTGCGTAGCCAGGCAGCCGCCTTCGTCGCAAGCACGAGCCGTGCGCTTGAGCTCCGTCGCACGCAGCCCAAGGACTGGAACAGGATCTGTTCTGTCGCGAGAAGTCTGCGCTTCGAATGGCGCGATTCCGCACAGCAGACGGTCAGTACTTTGTACGGGATGAGCGATGATTGACAGTAAGGTACTTTCCGCCCTCGTTGCGGGCCATCATCGTGACCCGTTTGCCGTGCTCGGGCCGCATCGCTCGGGAAAATCTCGTTTGGTTCGAACCCTGCAACCCGACGCAAAATCCTGTGCGCTGATCAATAAACAGGGCGACGTTATTGGGGCGATGAAAAAAATCCATCCAGGTGGCGTCTTTGAATGCGAGTTACCGGCACGGCTGCGCCATTACTCCTTTCGTGTCACCGCGGAAAACGGCGTGAAGTTCGACGCGGAAGACCCCTACCGGTTTCCATCAACACTGGGGGAGCTCGATCTTTACCTGCTTGGCGAAGGTTCGGACCAGCACATTTTCAGGAAGCTCGGTGCGCACGTGTGCAAGGTTGCCGGCGTTGACGGGACGCGATTCGCCGTCTGGGCGCCGAACGCGTCACGCGTCAGCGTCGTCGGTGATTTCAATTTCTGGGATGGCCGACGACACGTCATGCGCCTGCACCCGGGCAACGGCATCTGGGAAATCTTCGTGCCGGGCGCGGCTCACGGCGCAAACTACAAATATGAAATCCAGGATCGTTACGGCAAGTTGTTGCCGCTGAAGTCAGACCCTTATGCGGCTTACCACGAAGCGCCGCCCGGCAATTCGTCGATCGTATTCCAGAGCCGGCACCGCTGGCAGGATGACGCGTGGATGAAGCGGCGATCGGCGACACCGCAAATGAATCGGCCTATCGCTATTTACGAAGTCCATCCCGGCTCCTGGCGCCGCGCGCCGCATGGACACTACCTGAGTTACCGGGATCTTGCTGACCAACTCGTTGATTACGTTAAGAAAATGGGGTTCACTCATATTGAGCTGCTGCCCGTGTCGGAGCATCCTTTTGACGGCTCGTGGGGCTACCAGCCGGTGGGCCTGTTTGCGCCGACGCAACGTTTCGGCACACCGGATGACTTTCGCTATTTCATCGATCGCTGCCATGCCGCCGATATCAGCGTCATCGTTGACTGGGTCCCGGCGCATTTTCCAAAAGACGAACACGGTCTCGCCCGGTTCGATGGCACCGCGTTGTACGAGCATGCCGATCCCCGCAAGGGTGAGCATGCCGACTGGGGCACACTGATTTTCAATTATGGCCGGCGCGAAGTCGTCAATTACCTGATCGGCAGTGCCCTGTACTGGATCCAGGAATTGCACATCGATGCGATCCGTGTCGATGCGGTGGCCTCGATGTTGTACCTCGACTACTCGCGCAAAGACGGCGAGTGGATTCCGAATGTGCACGGCGGCAGGGAGAATCTCGAAGCGGTGGAGTTCCTGAAGCGCTTCAATCGCGAGATACATGCTGAAGGCGCTTGCACCTTCGCCGAAGAATCCACCGCATGGCCCGGCGTGTCACGCCCGGTGGACGTCGGTGGCCTCGGGTTCACTTACAAATGGAACATGGGCTGGATGAATGACACCTTGTCCTACATGGCCGAGGACCCGGTGCACCGTAAATTCCATCACGACAAAATGACCTTCGGGCTGGTATACGCCTTCGATGAAAATTTCGTTCTGCCGCTGTCACACGACGAAGTCGTGCACGGCAAACGCTCGATTATTGGCCGTATGCCGGGAGACGAATGGCAACAGTTTGCAAACCTGCGCGCCTATTACGCGTTCATGTATGCACACCCGGGCAAGAAACTGTTGTTCATGGGTAACGAGATTGGACAGCGCAACGAATGGAACCACGACCAGTCGCTGGACTGGCATTTGCTGGAGTACCCATTGCATGCCGGCGTACAAACGCTGATCCGCGAGTTGAACGAGGTGTACCGCAACACGCCTGCCCTCTACGAGATTGATTTCGATTCACGCGGCTTTGAGTGGATCGACTGGAACGACCGCGACAGCAGCGTACTTTCCTGGCTGCGCCGTGACGCCTCAGGTGGCATCGTCATCGCCGTGACAAACCTGACGCCGATCGTTCGCGAGCACTATCGCATCGGCGTTCCGGTGGCTGGCGAATACCAGGAAATATTCAATTCCGACGGCAGCCAATACGGCGGCAGTGGCGTGGCGAACACACACTTGCGCTCGACAGCCCGACCACATCACGGTCGGGCCGATTCAATTGAGTTACGATTGCCAGCACTCGCAACGCTGTACTTGAAACCCGTAGACGGAGCCTGATGCATGTCCGCAAAACCCGATGAGCCAACCATTACCACGGAGTTGTTGCAGACGACCAAGCTGCCAATGACCGCGGACGCCATCCTGCACGACTTCACTCATTATTTCGGTCGCACGCTCGGACGCCGCAGCGTGAGCGCCAAAGCGCCGTTCGTATACCAGGCCATTGTGTTCGCAGCCCGCGACCGCCTCATGGAACGCTGGAGGAAGACCCACGACACGATAGAGGCGCAGGACTATCGTCGCGTCTCCTATTTATCGCTCGAGTTCCTGATGGGGCGCTTGTTGCGCAACGCCCTGCTCAGCCTCGATATCGAAGACGAGACTGCGGAGGCACTGAATCGCCTTGGTCTGAATCTCGAGGATGTGTATGAGCGGGAAAAAGATGCGGGACTGGGTAACGGCGGTCTTGGTCGGCTTGCGGCCTGTTTCCTCGACAGTTGCGCTACGCTTGCGCTGCCGGTCGTAGGCTACGGGATTCGTTATCAGTACGGCATGTTTCATCAGCGCCTTGAAAACGGACACCAGGTTGAATATCCGGATTCCTGGCTGCGCGAAGGCTTTCCCTGGGAGATCGAACGCGTCGAGTACACGCAGACGGTGCATTTTGGCGGCCGCAGCAACAGCTACACGGAGAAAGGCGTAACACACTATCAATGGGTGGACACGCACGACGTCCTGGCCATTCCTTATGACATACCGGTACCGGGCTACCAGAACGACATCGTCAACACTTTGCGCCTGTGGTCCGCCAGCGCGACCGACGGTTTTGATCTCGAGGAGTTCAATTCAGGCAGCTATGTCGATGCGGTTGCCGCTAAAAACGCCGCCGAAAACATCACGATGGTCCTGTACCCGAACGCGGCGACCGAAAACGGCCAGGAACTTCGACTGCGACAGCAATATTTTCTGGCATCAGCCAGTTTGCAGGACACGATACGCTTCTGGCGCGCGCATCATGGCGATGACTTCAGCGGCTTTGCAGAGAAAAACTGTTTTCAACTGAACGACACGCACCCTGCCGTCGCCGTGGCGGAGTTGATGCGACTGCTAATGGACGAACACGGCGTGCCCTGGAACAAGGCCTGGGACATCACTCGCAAAACCATGGCCTATACCAACCACACCTTGTTGCCGGAAGCGCTGGAGATGTGGCCGGTGTCGATGTTCCGCCGTTTGTTGCCGCGGATCCTCGACATCATTTACGAGATCAACGCTCGCTTCATCGATGAAATCAGCCGGCGCTGGCCCGGTGATAACGAGCGCATTCGCCGTATGTCCCTGATCCAGGAAGGCGGCGAGCCGATGCTGCGCATGGCTTACCTCGCGATTGTCGGCAGTTATTCCGTCAACGGCGTCGCCGCACTGCATTCAAAATTATTGCGCGAAGGTCTCTTCAGGGACTTCGCTGAATTATGGCCCGAGAAATTCAACAACAAGACCAACGGTGTCACACAACGCCGTTGGCTGGCCGCCTGCAACAAAGGTCTCGCGCGATTGATCGACGAGACTATCGGCACGCAATGGACCAAAGACCTCACGCAGCTCAAGCGACTGGCCGAACTCGCCGATGATGCTCCGTTCCAGAAAAAGTGGCGTACGGTCAAACAACAGAACAAGGTTCGCCTCGCGGCAGATATCAGCGAGAAGACGGGGCTTCTGGTCTCGGCTGACACGCTATTCGATGTGCAGGTCAAGCGGATCCATGAATACAAACGACAACTACTGAATCTGCTGCATGCCGTGCATCTGTACGACCGCATTCGTCGCGGCGAGGGCGACGCCGTAGTCCCGCGCACGATCATCATCGGCGGCAAAGCGGCACCCGGCTACGCAATGGCCAAGAACATTATCAAATGCATCAATAACGTCGCGCGTGTTATCAACTCCGATCCTGTGATGGCCGGCCGCTTGCAGCTGGTGTTCTATCCCGATTACAACGTCTCGGCGATGGAGCTCATCTGCCCCGCGGCCGACCTGTCCGAGCAGATTTCGACCGCGGGCAAGGAGGCATCGGGCACCGGCAACATGAAGTTCATGATGAACGGCGCGCTGACCATCGGTACGCTCGACGGCGCCAACGTCGAAATTCGTGAGGCAGTGGGCGCGGATAATTTCTTCCTGTTCGGGCTGACGGTCGACGAGATTGAGAAACTGCGAGGTCAGTACGACCCGCAGGCCATCATCGCGGCAGACGACGATTTCCAGCGCGTCATGCATTTACTCGAGAGCGGCCACTTCAATCGTTTCGAGCCCGGCCTGATGGATGGCGTGTCGCGCTCCATCCGCGAACCGGCCGACGCCTGGATGACCGCTGCGGATTTTCGCAGTTTCATCGATGCGCAGGTACTGGCCGCAGCGGCTTATACGGACACAGATCGCTGGACGAAGATGAGCATCCTGAATACCGCGGCCTCAGGGCAATTTTCCACCGATCGCACGATGCGTGACTACAATGACGACATCTGGCGGCTTGAACCCATCAAACTCAACGGCAACTAGGGCCTGTTAGCACTAATGCAGCTCGGCGCCACGCCGTCTTCTGACGGTACGCAATTCGCCATCTACTCGTCCGTTGCCGAGCGCGTCGAACTGTGCCTGTTTGATGCTGGCGGAAACCAGTACGCGACGCACGATCTTGCGAATTGCGACGATGGTGTCTGGCACGATTTGATACCGGGCTGCCGTGCAGGCCAGCACTACGGATACCGGGTCCACGGGCCGTGGGCGCCGGAACAGGGTTTGCGATGTAACCCGGCCAAATTATTGCTCGACCCCTATGCCAGATCCATCGTTGGTGATTTCACCTGGCATCCCGCGGTCTTCGATTACCAACACACTGGCGAACGCGTGCTTGCAAAGCCAAGCTCCGAAGACAGTGCTGCTTTCGTGCCGCGCTCCGTCGTTTGCGATGTCGGCGAAGTGCCGGTGCATCGTCGTCCCCGCGTGCCCTGGAAAGACACCATTTTTTACGAGTGCAATGTTCGCGGATTCACGATGCAGCATCCCGCCGTCGCCGAAGCGGACAGGGGAAAGTTCAGCGGTATGCGGAACGCGGAAGTGATCGCGTATATCAAGGCGCTCGGTGTCACTTCGATCGAACTGATGCCCATTCAGACTTTCATTGACGAACATCATCTCGCGAATAAGAAGCTGAGAAATTTCTGGGGTTACAACACTGTCGGATTCTTTGCACCGATGCCGCGCTATGGAAATGACAGGCCTCTTGACGAGCTGAGAGAAATGGTTCGCTGCATTCATGATGCCGGACTGGAGGTGATACTCGACGTTGCCTACAACCACACGGGCGAAGGTGATGCTTTTGGCCCGAGCCTGTTTTTTCGCGGCATCGACAATCTCGCCTACTACCGCGTCGAAGCCGAGCAGCCCGCGGTATACATCAACGACACGGGCTGCGGAAATACCGTGAACGTCGATCACCCGCGCGTGCGACAGCTCGTCGTTGAGAGTCTTGCCTACTTCGCAGAAAATGTTGGCGTCGACGGCTTCCGGTTTGATCTCGCGACCATCCTGGGCCGCCACGACAACGGTTACTCCGCAGAGCATCCGCTACTCCGGGAGATCGCCAGCGACCCAAGGCTAAGCGACGTCAAGCTGGTTGCAGAGCCCTGGGACCCCGGTCCCGGCGGTTACCAGCTCGGTCAGTTTCCACCGCGCTGGGCAGAGTGGAACGACAAATACAGGGATACGATTCGTCGCTTCTGGCGCGGTGATCACGGCATGAGCGGCGCGACCGCTCAGCGCATGCACGGCTCGGCGGATATTTTTGATGGCAGCGGCCGCCCGCCGTTTGCCAGTGTCAATCTGATCACCAGTCACGACGGCTATACGCTGCAGGATGTGGTCAGCTACGAACTGCGGCATAACGAGGCCAATGGCGAGGACAATCGCGACGGGCACAGCCACAACTACAGTTGCAACTACGGCGAGGAAGGCGAAACCAGCGACGAGAATCGCAATGCATTACGCCGCCGGCAACGACTGAATATGCTGGCGTGCCTGTTTTTCTCGCAAGGTACCCCGCTGTTGCTGGCCGGCGATGAATTCGGAAACTCCCAGCAGGGCAACAACAATGCCTATGCGCAGGACAACCCGACCGGTTGGCTCGACTGGTCGGGGCTCCTGGATGACCCGGAGTTCACGGACCTGGTTCGCGACCTGATCTGGCTGCGCCGTGAAACACCGTTGCTGCGCATCGAAGACTATGTGCACGACAACCTGCCTACCGGCAGCGGCAGCATCGAACTTCGCTGGATCAACGCAGAAGGTGAAATCAAGCGTGACCACGAATGGTCGGAAAGCAGGGTCTTCACTCTGCTGATCACTGCGAAACACACCGACGATTCCGAGACCTCGCTCGCGATCGCGATCAACAGCTACCACGAGCCGGTTACTTTGCGCCTCCCGGTGACCGCACAAGCCTGGCGGATATCCTTTTCGAGCAGCGGCCACACCGATCTCTTGAAAAATGCCCGGACGCTGACGCTCGCCGGTCGTTCGATCGCCCTGTTACAACGGTAACTCGGTCGAATACTTGACGCGTCGCAGCACGAAGGTCGAACTGGCCGACCGGACGGCGGCATGTTTCAGAATCTCTGCATTCAGAAACTCGTTATAGGATTCCATGTCCTTCACAACGACATGCAGGACGTAATCGCGATCGCCGGATACCGAGAAACACTCCGTTACCTCCGGCAACAGGGACACGTGACGTTCGAAACTCTGGCGATTCTTGTCGGTGTGCTCGGTCATCGCGACCAGTAGCAATACCTGGATATTGAAGCCGGCGATTTTTGGGTTGAGCAAGGCAACCTGCCGTTCGATCAGCCCGGCCTCTTCGAATTCGCGGATGCGCCGCCAGCAGGATGTTCTCGACATGCCCACTTGCTCGGCGAGCTCGCTCTGGTTGCGCGTGACATCGCGTTGCAGCTCTATGAGCAGCCGCCGATCCGTTCTTGAGAGCTCCATTGCACAATTTTCCTATTTATTGGGAATATATTGAAACAGTTGTTTCCAATATCTTACACTGACGCGTAGTTTTGGGCCCCTTTTTTTCAAAAATCGCGCATACTGTCGAAAATCTTTGTAAGCGGTGAGGGCCGTACCATGACCGACTTGTTTGAAAACCCCATGGGCCTGGATGGCTTTGAGTTCGTCGAATTCGCAGCCCCGGATTCCGCGGTCCTGGAATCCGCCTTTCGCCTGCTCGGCTTCACGGAAGTGGCTAAGCACCGCTCGAAAGACGTTACGTTGTGGCGCCAGGGCGGCATCAATTTCATCATTAATAATGAAAAGCGCAGTCACGCCTATTACTTTGCCCAGGAGCACGGCCCGTCTGCCTGCGGCATGGCGTTTCGCGTGCGCAATGCGCACAAAGCTTATGCACTCGCGCTCAAAAACGGCGCGCAGCCGATCGAAATTCCGACCGGGCCGATGGAGCTGCGCCTGCCCGCAATCAAGGGCATCGGCGGTGCGACCGTTTACCTGATCGATCGTTACCAGCCCGGGTCATCGATCTATGACATCGACTTCGACTTTATCGAGGGTGTCGACCCGAACCCGGTTGGCTGCGGATTCAAGGAGATCGATCACCTGACACACAACGTCTATCGCGGGCGCATGCAGTTCTGGGCCGACTACTACACGAAGCTTTTCAACTTCCGCGAAATTCGCTACTTCGATATCAAGGGTGAATACACGGGGCTGCTATCGAAAGCCATGACCGCGCCCGATGGAAAAATCCGGATACCACTGAACGAGGAAGCCTCACAGGGCGTCGGCCAGATCGAGGAATACCTCATGGCATTCAATGGGGAAGGCATTCAGCACATTGCATTCAGCTGCGACAATCTTTTTGAGTGCTGGGACCGCCTGCAAAAACAGGGCATAGAATTCATGACGGCTCCGCCCCCGGCCTATTACGAAATGCTGGATGAGCGCCTGCCTGGCCACGGCGAGCCGATGGACGAACTACAATCGCGTGGCATTCTGCTCGATGGCACGACGGAGGGTGGAGAGCCACGTTTGTTGTTGCAGATCTTTTCGGCGAATATGATCGGACCCACGTTTTTCGAATTTATCCAGCGCAAGCAGGACGAAGGATTTGGCGAAGGTAACTTCAAGGCCTTATTCGAGTCCATTGAACGCGATCAGGTTGCGCGCGGCATTGTCGCAGCGAAGTCCTGACAGGAGCGAAACATGAATCTGAAACGCATCCACCACGTCGCGTACCGTTGCAGGGACGCAAAGGAAACCGTCGAGTTTTACCAGCGCGTATTGAACATGGAATTCACGGTCGCATTCGCCGAAGACCGCGTTCCATCGACGAAGGAGCCCGATCCATACATGCACGTGTTTCTCGACGCGGGCATGGGCAATGTGCTGGCCTTCTTCGAATTACCGACGCAGGCGCCGATGGACCGCGATCACAATACGCCCACCTGGGTGCAGCACATCGCCTTTGAGGTTGAAGACTACAAGGCGCTGATCGCTGCCAAGGAACATATCGAGGCGCAGGGACTCGACGTGATCGGCCCAACGAATCACGGCATATTTCAGTCCATCTATTTCTTCGATCCCAACGGCCATCGTCTCGAACTCGTGGCGAATACCCAGACACAAGAGCAAATCGATGAATTGAAGCGCGTCGCGCCTGCAATGCTTGAAGAATGGAGCAAAACGAAGAAGGCGCCGCGCCATGCCGCCTGGCTGCACGAACTGGAATTCCGGGGCGACGAACGATGAAGCTCGCATCCCTGAAAGCGGGCCGCGATGGCCGCCTGGTCGTCGTGTCCAGAGACCTCACTCGTTGTGTTTCCGCCGCGAGTGTCGCCGCAACCATGCAGGACGCGCTGGACAACTGGGCGCTTGCGCGCCCCGCCCTGCAAGCGATCGCTGACGAGCTGGAGAACGGCGGCGGCGACGCTTTCGATCAATCGACCTGCGCATCGCCCTTACCGCGTGCCTACCAATGGGCGGATGGATCGGCTTACGTCAATCACGTCGAACTCGTTCGCAAAGCGCGCGGTGCGGAATTGCCGGAATCGTTCTGGACCGATCCCCTGATGTACCAGGGCGGCTCGGACTCATTCATAGCGCCGCGAGATGACATACCGTTGGCCGATGAGGCCTGGGGTATCGACTTCGAAGCGGAAGTCACTGTCGTTACCGACGATGTACCGATGGGCGTGTCGGCTACCGATGCTGTCGGCCACATACAGTTGCTCATGCTCGTTAACGATGTCTCATTGCGCGGGCTGATCCCGGGAGAGCTGGCAAAAGGATTCGGATTCTTTCAGTCGAAGCCGTCCAGCGCGTTTTCGCCGGTCGCTGTGACGCCGGATGAACTTGGCAGCAGTTGGCGGAATGCAAAGCTGCACTTGCCGTTGCTGTCATTCCTGAATAACGAGCCTTTTGGCAAGCCCGAGGCTGGCGTGGATATGACTTTCGACTTTGGGCAACTCGTTGCGCATGCGGCGAAGACGCGTCCCCTCGGCGCCGGCGCCATCATTGGCTCGGGTACGGTTTCCAACCTGCTGGACGGCGGCCCCGGAAAGCCGATAAACGAGGGTGGCGTAGGGTATTCCTGCATCGCCGAGATCAGGACCATCGAGACGATCAACAGCGGCAAGGCCAGTACGCCCTTCATGAAGTTCGGTGATCGCATCCGGATCGAAATGAATGACAAAAACGGCGCATCGATATTCGGTACGATCGACCAGGTCGTCACTAAATACGAAGCCTGATGTCCATCAAACTTTATAGTTACTGGCGATCATCCGCTGCTTATCGCGTGCGCATCGCGCTGAACCTGAAAGGTCTCGTGCACGAGATCGTGCCCGTGTCGCTGGCACCGGGCCAGTCGGAGCATCGAAAAGACGCGTATCGCCGCAAAAATCCGCAGATGCTGGTTCCCTTTTTGGAAGATGGCGACTTCGGGACCGGTCAGACGATGGCGATAGTCGAATACCTGGAAGAAACCTACCCTGCCGTGAAGTTATTGCCGGACGAGCAACCCATGCGCAGCCAGGTGCGCGCGTTCTGCAACATGATCGCCTGTGACATCCATCCGATTCTGAACTTAAGAATTCTGAATTACATTCGGGACGAGTTTAAGGCCGACCCGATGGCAGACTGGTACGGGCACTGGATACACGAAGGATTCAGGGCGCTCGAACAATTTGCGGGAGATGGCCCGTTCATACTGGGCAACTCGGTGACTGTCGCCGACGCATTCATGGTTCCGCAGATGTACAACGCAAGGCGTTTCGGGATTGAGCTGGGTGACTATCCCAAGCTCGTCGCCGCCGTGGATCACTGCAATACGCTTGACGCGTTCAGAGCAGCGACGCCCGAAGCGCAGCCGGACGCCGTTTGAAGAAAATTCGGGTCCCTATTGTTTCGACGCGATCAATCGCGCGTTTTTATCGGACCACTGGTCGACCTGAGCATTGGCCTGCGCCACTTGCTCAGCACTTAAGTCTGCCGCAAGCTCGTCACCCTTGGGCCCGGCTTCCAGGTCACCCATCAATTGTGCGAGGCTGTACCATTTGTAAGCCTGCACGGGATCGTAGTCTGGCGCGAAATCCATTGCGTAGAACCGACCCAGCGCCATCATCGCCTCGACAATGCCCTGTTCCGCTGAAAGCGTATAGAGCCGCACCGCTTCCGCATCGCTCTGCGGCACACCCCAGCCATTCTGATGCATGACGGCGAGGTTGCACTGCGCCTGGGCGTGACCCTGTTCGGCCGCGAGCGAATACCACTTGATCGCCTGTGCGTCGTCCATGTCAACGCCAAATCCGTTACCGTACATCATGCCAAGTCCGAACTGGCCACCGGCGTCGCCGGCTTCGGCCAGGGGTTGCCACTCGGCGAGCGCCGTGGCGTAGTCGGAAGAATTGTAGGCATTCAGGCCTTTTTGATAATCGCCGCCGAAAGCCAGGGGCGCGAAAAGAATAAGTGCTGCTGCGAGCATCGCATGTGTGTAGCGCATTGCGGACCCTCCCTTAACCGTGCCTGTGGCACCAGAGTCAACACCGTGAATATACTCTCAGTTCGCAATGGCAGCTCGCCATTCGGAGTTTTACCTAGCCTCGTGCCCCCCCCAAAGGGGTCGGAGCCCTTTTTCGCTGACTTCGCAATGGCAGCTCGTCATTCGGGGATTTATCTGGCTTCACGCCCGCAAAGGGGTCAGAGCCCTTTTTCGGCAACCGGAACGTATTCTGCCGACCCCAGTAACCGGGCGCCCAAATCCTCAACCACTTCTCGCGTTGAGTGACTCCTGGCATACGCGTCCAACTGCCGTGCGTAGCCAGGTTTTTCGATCAGGACCTGTCTCACCAGCGCAAGGCCTCGACTCTCGCCAATTTCCCTCGCAACCGGCTCGCAGAAGTCGATCAAAGTCTCGATTTGCCCGCGCATCGGCCGCTGCTCGCCGCATTTGTCGTAGATGAATGAGGCGTCGAGACCAAGGTGACTGGCGCGATAGCAATTCTCTTTCTGGATCCAGGCTGGCAGCTCAAGCGGAAGTATTCGGCTCACCTCCTCCCGTGTTGAACGTGACATGCACACCACCAGCGCGCGAGCGAATGCAACCAGGGCATGCAGGGTCCGCATATCAGACGCCGCATCCATGGCACGTATTTCAATGGTTCCGAAATCGGGATGCGGGCGAATATCCCAGTGAATGTCGCTGAAGTGCCGGATCGCCCCGGCCTTCGTCGAGATGCTGTAGAAGTTGTCAAAATCCGCCCAGTCCTGAAAAGCGACCGGCAAGCCATAGTTGGGTGCCGCGGCGAGGATCCGATGCCGGTAGGCGGCATGTCCCGTTTCGTGGCCGCGCCAGAACGGCGAGTTGGCGGACAGCGAGATGAGCGCTGGCAACGCGGGGATTAGATTTGACATCGCGTGAATCGCCTCATCACCGGAGCGCATACCAACGTGCACATGCGTGCTGAACGTTATTTGTGTGTGCACCAGGTGGCCAGCCCTTTTTTCAAGCTGCATGTAGCGCGGCTTCGGCGTTATCAACGCCAGTCGTCGGCAAAGCGGGTGAGTTCCGGCACCACAGACAGCCATTTCAAGTGCGTTGCAGCGCTGCAGCACATTCGCCAGCGTCTGCTGGATGTGTGCGACGGCTTCAGTGCTGTTCTCTGCGATACAGCTTGTTAGTTCGACACAAGACTGGATGTACTCCGGCTTGACGTAGTTGGTAGCCGGGAAGAACTCCATCAACGGCAAGATCCCGTCGATCAGATCCAGCGTCAACGGGTCGATGAGTTGTAACTCCCATTCGACGCCGACGGTCGGGCAAGCGCAAGCGCTGAACTCAATTGACATGAGTGGCTAAACGGTCATGCGCCAACCTGGCGACGCGATCGTAGAAACGCGCACCAATGGCGAGAACGTTCTCGTCGATATCAAATGCGGGGCTGTGCAGCGGGATCGGCTCCCAGTCGGGTTGTCGTGCACCAAAGCGAACGAAGGCGCCGCGCACATGCTCGAGGTAGAACGAAAAGTCCTCGGAACCCATGCTTGGGAATTCGGCAGCGACGACATTCCCGTCACCGATAAGGTCAATCGCCGCTGCACGTGCAACACCGGTCGCCGCCGTCTCATTGACTACTGGTGGATAGCCGGCCGCAAAGCTGATTTCGATCTTGGCGTTATGAAGCTCGGCGGCCGCGCCGATCATTCGCTCCAGGCCGTGGAGGATGTGCTTCCTGACTTCCGGCTTCGATGAACGTATCGAGCCCTCCAGTTCCGCTTCCTCGGCGATTACATTGGCCGCTGAGCCGGCGCGAACCTTGCCAATGGTCACGACAACTGGATGGAACGGATTGGTCTCGCGAGACACCAGGGTCTGCAAGGCAGTTATAAGGAATCCGCTCACAACGATTGCGTCAATTGCCTCGTGCGGGCGTGCGCCGTGCCCCCCTTTGCCGCGAATTCGAATCACGAAACGGTCGGATTGTGCCGTAACCAAGCCGTCGCGCACCATGATCTGGCCGGTTACATATTCATGTGTGACATGACCGGCGAATATCGCCGCCATATTTCCCAGTGCGCCATCGGCGATCGCAGTTCTTGCTCCGCCACCGCGCTCTTCTGCTGGTTGGAAGATGAGCGTCACTGGTCCCGGGGGTGAATCCCTGACCAGCAGGTTCGCCGCGCCGATCAACATAGCCATGTGCGCGCAGTGCCCGCAAGCATGCATTTTTCCAGGGTTAACGGACGCGTAGACTGCACCCGTGCTTTCGTTGCCCGGCAGACCGTCCATCTCCGCACGCAAACCAATCGCCATTCGGCCTGCATCCTGCCCCGCTATTCGGCCTATGACGGCATGGCCGACGCCTGCATAGTCATATGCAACACCGAGACGATCGAGCTCGGCGATGATTCGCCCGGCGGTGTTGGCTTCCTCAAATGCGATTTCGGGATGCTGGTGAAACCACCGTCTCAGCGAGACCAGTCGATTGAACAGACCATCTTGCAGAATGTACGGGTGCGTCGAACTAACCCTTTCTCTCTGTTCGTTCATGACTGGTGGCCGAGCAGCAATTTGCGACAATCAGCTTCCCGTCCCCGGACGACTCGTTGTCCTTGCAGCGGCCCGTGCGTCTCGGTAACGACGGTAACCTGGCCTTCGCTGTGATCGCCGTCATGGAAGTAGAGCACAACCCAGTCGTCTGTCCGGTGGAGTTCATGTGCCCTGGCCGTGTTTGAGAAC
>Ga0224496_10001415_pt1 | contig 15011 bp, 13 predicted proteins | sample SF_Jul11_sed_USG_2_FD_168127 | JGI IMG/M metagenome (GOLD analysis project Ga0224496, IMG submission 168127) | Sediment microbial communities from San Francisco Bay, California, United States - SF_Jul11_sed_USGS_8_1 | ecosystem: Environmental > Aquatic > Marine > Sediment | place: USA...
AAGAGTGTGCCGTCGGATCGTCGTAACGGGGACGTGCTATAAACAACCGGTCGTTCCCCTTTGATCGGATCGAACAGGAGGGAATGATCGGGCGGGTGAAGGGGGGCGCCCACCTTTAAGACATGGGTGACGGGATGGTCGTTTGTGTCATTCACCCCGGCATACAGAAACCGTACGACTTCTTCTATCGATCGTCCCATAGCATTTCGCTGTGTCCAGCCGCTCAACTTCTCTGCCATGTGATTCATGTAGGTGATGCGCCCATGTTGATCGGTCGTCAAGACGCCTTCAATGATTGAGCACAGCGTAATGGCCATGCGCTCACGTTCTTCGCGTAAGGTCTCCTCCGTGAGCTTGAGTTGCTGCTCCTGGTGTATCTGGTCAAACGTGTGCGTCACAATGGACGGGAGAAGCTCGATGAGACTACTGTCTTTAATGAAATAATCGCGGGCACCCTGTTTCATCATTTTGACGGCGAGGCGTTCGTCGCCTTGACCCGTGACGACGATAAACGGAATCGTGCGGTGTTGTTGGTTGAGCTGGTGGATCAGATCTTCGCCGGACATATCGGCGAGCTGAAGATCCAAAAGGAGGAGGTCTGCGTGATGATGTGAAAGCCACGTCAGAGCCTCCTGCCCGGTATGGGCGGAAGCGGTGTGAAACCCTTCACGTGTCAGGCACCGTTGGATGAGAGAAATCAGACCTTGGTGGTCGTCAACGATTAAGACGGTGCGGGAGTGCGATCGATCCTCCATGAAGAACCCTCCTTCAACAAACTCAAGGGAAACCGGAACTCTGTGTGGCGCACGTCAGAATGGGGGAAAAATAAAGACGAATAGGACACAGGGCTCATCGGGTGTTGATGAGGGAACGGGAGAACATGGGAAGATTGGTCTGTCGGAATATGGCACAGATAAAAAGACCCTTGTGGGTGTGCCAAAGGAATGAAGGTATTCATAACCGCACCGACCCAACTGGAATGGTTTAGAAAAAGGAACGCGGAGTCTAGCGAAATCTCACAAGGACTGCAAGGTTAAAATTGCCTGGACGTGGCGCCACTTGTTGAATTATCAGATCGTGTCGTAGATGGCGTTGCTGTGGATAACCCTCATCAGGCATAGCATCCCTTGTGGGTTCTTGATACCATTAAAATATTTTTGTGTTTCTCTAGGTAGTCGTCACATCAATGATTGTTAAACGTCTCCTTCTGTTCATCCCTCTCGTTCTTATCCTTTTGCTCCTCCAATCCTATTTCTGGGTTCCTACCTACGAGAACCAAGCCGCAGGAAATCCGGATCGTCTGGTGACCTATATTGAGGGGTCGAGTGGAGATGCCAAGATCCTCAATCCGATCTTAAATGCCGACTCCTCCAGCTCGAGTATTGTGAGTCAGGTCTTCGAAGGCCTACTCGATCTCGATGAAAACCTCGACCTCCGAGGCCGCCTTGCGACGGATTGGCAGATTACTGAACGGGCCTACGTATTGGTGAACTCCCGTCACCGATTCCCGGATGGGGCAGAAGTCACAGGAGACGCCCTTTTTCAAAAAATTCATAGGGCTTGGCAAACGGGAACCGATGAAGGCCTAAAAAATTATGTTCAATCAATGGAGCTATTGCCGGCGACTCAAAAGCAAGAAACCATTTCTTTGTTATTGCCCAATGCGGAAGGCAGGCCGCAGCTGCAGGATGTATCCGTGACGGTTCAGGTTCCGGAACGAGTGGCCTTCAGTCTTACTCAGGTCGACCAGGATTTATTTGATCGCTTGACACCCCTTCTTGGCGAACGATATTTCGAGCATTTTCCTTATGATGAAGCCATTCATCCGGAAGAAGGACTTTCCAAGGAAACCGAGCAGGCTCTTCGTGAAAAATATCCTGAAATTCTTCCTGTTGGAGAACATAATCCGACCATTGTGTTTCATCTGCGAAAGGGTGTGAGGTTTCAAGATGGCCATGAATTCGATGCAGGGGATGTCAAGTTTACGTATGAAGCGATTATGAATCCCAAAAATCTGTCGCCACGGACACCGGATTTTGAACCCATAAAAACCGTAGAAATCATTGATCCGTATACGGTCACAATCATTTATAAACGCCTGTATTCTCCTGCGATCAATGCCTGGACGATGGGCATTCTTCCTGAGCATCTGCTCAATGCCGAGTCATTGACGCGCGAAACAGAACAGCGGGGTTTATCAGCAGAGGCCCAAAAGGCTTTTGGGATGCGGGATAGTCAATTTAACCGGCATCCGATCGGGAGCGGGCGTTTCCAGTTTGTGGAATGGCAGGGGGATGAATTTATTCATCTGAAGCGATTTGATGGCTATTGGGAAGGCCCGGCGCAATATCATGATTTTTACATGCGGATTATTCCTGAACTCTTTACGCAAGAAGTCGAGTTTCGCACCGGAGCCATCGACTTTTATGGGGCGCAACCGCATCAAGTCGATCGCTATAAAAACGATCCCACGTATCAATGGTTTTCCAGCTTGGGTTTTGCGTATACCTATATTGGCTATAACAATCGAAAGCCGTTGTTTGCCAACGCAGACATTCGAAAAGCGTTAGGCATGGCGATTAATGTTCAAGAAATTATTCAATATCTGATGTATGGAGAAGGTGAGCGGACCACCGGGCCCTATCCCAAAAATACTGAATGGTATGATTCCACGATTCAACCCCTTCCTTACGATCCCGAGGGGGCAAAAGCCATTTTTCAGCAGGCCGGGTGGCATATGAATGCAGAGGGATGGCTTGAAAAGGATGGGAAGATTTTTGAATTCAATTTAATTACGAATAATGGCAACCCCATTCGAAAAAATCTGATGACCATCGCGCAGAATGCCTGGAAAAAAATCGGGGTGAAAGTGAATACCCAAGTGTTCGAGTGGGCGGTGTTTTTAGGTGATTTTGTGAATACCGGGGACTTTGATGCGGTTGTCTTGGGATGGAGCATGGGCATTGATCCTGATTTGTATCAGATTTGGCATTCCAGCCAGGCGGGCCCTCAACAATTAAATTTTGTCGGCTACAAGAGCCAAAGGGCCGACGAACTCATTGTCCGGATCCGTCAGGAATACAACCGCGACCGACAACGACAACTGACACACGAACTGCATCGATTGATCTATGATGATCAACCCTATACGTTCCTGTATGCTCCCTTGAGCACACGGGTTTTGGATAAGAAAATTGTGCTGGTTGAGAAAGGACCTGATGGGAAGGAGCAGTATCAAAAGATTTATCCCACCAAAAGCGGTGATATTACCTTCTATTTTCATAAATGGCGAAAGCTGGAATTCACGCCAAATTTTTAGTCGACCTGGGATGGGCCTGTATTGGCATGCTTTCAGTTAAGATCGATGTCGCTTTTCGTGATGCCTGCAAGCAGTTGGCAGGCATCTTGAGCCAAGGGAGCGACATTCAAGGAGAGATCCCTGCCGGAAGCAAGCAGGGATAACAACCGTTTAATAGGAACCCGTTCAGAAGAACATGTGGAATTTTATTATTCGTAATATTGCGCAGCGACTGATTTTGCTGGTCATCGTCTCTTTTGTCGCGCATTCATTTATCCATTTGGCGCCTGGAGAGCCTAGCGAAGTGGATCCGATGAATCCCCGGATGAAACCGGAAGACATCGCCAAGATCCGCGCGGCGTTTCACTTAGATGACCCGTTGTATATGCAATATGCTTATTGGATTCGGGATTTGGCATCAGGAGAATTGAAATCATTTAAGGACAGTCAGCCGGTTCTCCCCAAAATCTGGGACCGGTTTCTCAACTCGCTGCCCCTGTTTATCTTAGCCACGTTGTTAGTCTGGACATGGGCATTTCCGACCGGAATTTATGGGGCGGTGTTTCGAGGCGGGGTGTATGATCGGGGTACCGTCTTTTTGTCCTATGCACTTATTTCCATCCCTGGATTTTTCCTGTCCTATTTAGCAATCATGTGGGTAGTCGGATGGTTTGGTGTGCCCGTGATTAGCATCAAAACCTTTGGCATGGAGCATGCGGAGACAGCGTATAGGATGATGGATCGTGTCTGGCATTTGGTGATTCCCTCCGTCATGGCGGCGATTGGAGGCATTGCGGTGTTGTCCCGCTATGTCCGCTCGCAAATGTTAGAGGTGTTAAGCCAGGATTATGTGCGGACGGCTAGAGCCAAAGGGTTGGAAGAAGACACCGTCATTTATGGTCATGCCCTTGGGAATGCGTTGCTCCCTTTTGTGACGATGTTCGGGCTTTTGTTGCCAGGCCTGATTGGAGGGTCTGTGATTTTTGAGCAAATCTTTGCCTGGCCGGGATTGGGGCGGTTGGCGTACGAAGCGATTCTGTCACGAGACTTTCCTATCATTATGACCTTGAATTTTATCGCGGCGGTCTTAACCTTGGCGGGAACCTTACTCTCGGATATTCTTTATGCGGTGGTAGATCCTAGAATTCGCTTGCATTAAGGGAGTGTTGAATAATTGCGATTTCAAAGGGCGAATAGGCTGAGGGTCGTGTTGCACATCAAAGGTGGTGGGTCGGTTCAAAAAAGTCCATTCAGCAAGGCCCCGGCCTTTTTTGCGCGCGGAGCGTACTCATAGTACGTGAGCACGGAAAAATGGCGAGAACGCCGCTGACGGCTTTTTTCAACAAACCCATTAACTGAAAAACCTTGAAAGCCATCTGTTTATGAATGGACCAAAAACATCGGCTTCGCGCCAGGCGGCTCACATGTCGTTAGACCCCGAAGCCATGGCTCCCCCCGAAACGCCCTGGCAAGAATTCCTTCGAATCTTTCGGAAGGATTACCAAGCGCTCTTTGGGTTTTGGGTGTTAATGCTCCTGCTAGTGAGCGCGTTGGCTGGAAAGGCCTTAACGGAATGGTGGGTGGTGTTTGATCCGGAAGTAGTCCGACTGACCGACAAATTCCTTCCTCCGTTCTCCGTCCCGTCACCAGACAGCCTTCCAACTGATAGGCCGTTTGGTGGCATCTATCTTATGGGCACTGACGAATTGGGGCGGGATGTGTTTGCTCGAATGTTCCAAGGCTCGTTTGTGTCGCTGTCTATTGGATTTGTGGCGGTGGGTATTTCCTTAGGAATTGGCATATTGTTGGGAGGATTGTCTGGATTTTACGGGCATGTCAAATTGTGGTGTATCACGGTGGACACGCTGATCATGCGGTTCACGGATGCGATGATGTGCTTTCCGACGTTTTTTCTTATTTTGACCGCGGTCGCATTACTGCCTCCCAGTATTTACACCATTATGATGATTATTGGATTGTTTAGTTGGATGGGAACCGCGCGGTTTGTCCGGGCAGAATTTTTATCGATTCGAGAGCAGGACTACGTCACAGCCGCGAAGGCGTTAGGGATACCGGAAGGCCGGATAATTTTTCGCCATATGGTGCCGAATGCCTTAGCGCCGGTGTTTGTGTCAGCCACCATTGGTGTGGCCTCGGCCATTCTGACGGAATCCGGGTTGAGCTTTTTGGGTTTTGGGGTGCCTCCGCCAGATGCCACATGGGGAAATATTCTTTCCGATGGCAAAGGATTTATTTTTGACGCACCATGGCTCTTCTTTATCCCCGGCATGGCGATCTTTATGGTTGTGCTGGCCTTTAATCTTGTGGGTGAGGGGTTACGTGAAGCTCTCAACCCAAAATTGCGAAGTCGCTAAATGACATCCAGAATCCACCCTCTCTTACAGGTTTCCAATCTTCAAACGTCGTTTTTTACGGACAAGGGTGAAATTAAAGCGGTTGATGATGTGAGCTTTACCATTCATGGTGGCCAGACGCTGGCATTGGTCGGCGAGTCGGGTTGTGGGAAGTCAGTGGCCGCCTTATCCATCATGCGATTGCTGTCTTCGCCGGGCCGCGTGGTCGGTGGGACAATTAACTTTAAGGGACAAGATCTGCTGAGCCTCCCTGAAACGGCCATGCGCAAGGTACGAGGAAAGTCTATTGCCATGGTTTTCCAAGAGCCCATGACTTCATTGAATCCGGTGATGCGGATTGGCGATCAGATTGGAGAAGTGTTGCAGATTCATACGGATCTTTCGAAACAAGCGATTCGCCAAGAAGTGATTGGATTGTTGATGAAAGTGCGTATTGCGTCACCCGAACAACGCATTGATCAATATCCCCATGAAATGTCGGGTGGCATGAAACAACGCGTGATGATTGCCATGGCCTTAGCCTGCAAGCCGGACTTGTTGATTGCCGACGAACCGACTACGGCCTTAGATGTCACGATTCAAGCACAGATTCTGGATTTGTTGTCCGACCTTCAAAAAGATTTGGGCATGGCCATTTTGCTCATCACGCATAACCTGGGCGTTGTCGCGCAATTTGCTCAAGAGGTGATTGTGATGTATGCGAGTAAAATCGCCGAACGGGCTGAGGTCAAGACACTCTTTCAGCATCCGAGCCATCCCTATACGCGCGCGCTCTTGAAATCGTTACCGCGGCCAGGAGAACGACAAGTACGGTTGGAGGCCATTCCAGGGACGGTGCCGTCGCCTTTGCAATATCCCACAGGATGCCATTTTGCCTCACGATGTGCCGATGTCTTAGAGCAATGTCCCACGCAATCTCCCCCAACCATTCAAATAGGGGAGTCGCATGAAGCCGTCTGTTGGTTGCATCAATCAAAGTCAGTATGAGGGCCATGATGCCTCTTATATGTATTCCCCTCGCCCCTTTGGGGAAAGGGTAGGGTGAGGGTGCAGACGTCAACCTGACATGGAAAGAACAAATTTGCTAAATGTTCTTCTCGAAATATTTTGATCAAATATCTGTATGGCGAGCTACGTCATAAGCGTTTTTCCTATTGACTAATTCACCCTCACCTCCATCCTCTTCCTGAGAGGGAGAGGAAGGAACTTTTCTGGAGAAATGAACAGCCACAAATGACCTGTTCTCTCTGAAAGTAAAATTTGTTTGATTTATGAATTCCACAACCTCCCCACTCCTCCAAGTCACCGGACTTAAAAAATACTTCCCTGTCCGCAGCGGGATTTTTTCGCGCGTGTCGGGATGGGTCAAGGCTGTCGATGATATTACGTTACAAATAAAGCACGGGGAAACATTGGGGCTGGTCGGTGAGTCGGGCTGTGGCAAAACAACGGTGGGACGCTCTATTCTCAGGCTGATGGAACCGACGGCTGGCGAAATTAAATTTGAGGGCGAAGATCTGCTGGCCCTCAAGCCTCGTGAGTTGCGACAGGCACGTCGGCGCATGCAAATCATCTTTCAAGATCCCTATAGTTCGCTCAATCCACGCATGACCATTGGATCTATTGTGTCGGAGCCGCTCAAAATTCATAAAATTGCCAAGGGTCAGGAATTACAGGATCGAGTCAATCAATTGTTTGTGAAAGTCGGCCTCAGGCCTGAACATCAGTCTCGGTATCCGCATGAGTTCTCCGGTGGACAACGGCAACGGGTAGGGATTGCGCGTGCACTGGCGCTCAATCCAAAATTTATTGTCTGCGATGAGGCGGTGTCGGCATTGGATGTTTCGATTCAAGCGCAAATCTTAAATTTGCTTCGTGACCTTCAGCAGGAATTTCATCTATCCTATCTCTTTATCACGCACGATCTGAATGTGGTCCAATATCTGGCCGACCGGATCGCTGTCATGTATTTGGGGCAATTGGCTGAAGTGGCCTCAACCGAAGATCTCTTTGCCACGCCAAAACATCCCTATACGCAAGCGCTCTTGTCAGCCAACCCTGTGCCGGATCCGACCGCCGTGTCCCAACGAATGATCCTCTCCGGCGATGTCCCTTCGCCGTTACACCCACCAACCGGATGCCGGTTTCATCCCCGCTGTCCGCAAGTCATGGATGTCTGTAAAACAGCCGCTCCCCCACTGATTCAGATCGGCCCTCCAGAAGAAGGCCACCAAGTCTGGTGCCACTTGTATACTTAGGCAAATCCAGATGAACGGTCTCAGGTCGACTGACCATCCCATATGTACAAGAAAATTGACTGCATTATTCAGGCATTAGATGAAAATCGCTCAGTGACACCCTACATCAGGTTGTCATCCTGAGCGCATGGCGAAGGATCTGTGCCCAGGTACAGCAGCTATGGTTCAACCTGGGCTCACTTCTTTTGTTCTGAATCGTGGCCAATAAAAGGTGTGCCAAGCTCAGCCCATTCGGAGACCCAGGGACTTATCCGTTTGCAGCGATAATGTAACTATGCCAATCGGTATATCATGCCGCTGATTTCGGCATGGATAGCGTTGACAAGTTTATGATTCAAGACGACAATCAGAGAGGAATTTGGAGCTGGCCACGTACGTTGCGGCGGTCCGTAAGCGCAAAGGTGTTTGGACATTTCTAAACAGGAGTGAGTATGTCAAATATTAAAGAGAAAATGACCGAAGTGATTCAGTCACAACCTGAAGATGCGACTTATGAGGAAATCATGCGCGAACTTGCCTTTGAGCGGATGATCGAACGAGGTCTCGTGGATTCTCGTAGCGGGCGCGTCGTATCCAACGAAGATATGGAACGCCGGATTCGCTCATGGCAGAAATAAGATGGACCGAAGAAGCTCACCGTTGGCTTCGTGACATCCACGATTACATAGCAGAGGATAATCGAGAAGCAGCTCAGAACGTGTTATCGGGAATTTATGAGAAAGTACAGTTGCTGCGGCGTTTTCCCGAAATCGGTCACAAGTATCGCACTGAGACAGATGGTGAAATCAGAATCTTACTCTACGGACATTATCGGATCGCATACCTTCTGAGATCTTCCACCAGTATTGACATTTTAGGTGTATTTCACGGAGCACTGGACATTAGCAGGTATCTTCCGTGATTCAAGTGAATACCCTATTGGCCAACCTTCGTCGTTAGAGGGGGCGCTTCCTGTCCCGTATGCAAAATAGTCGACCTTCCTTGCCTGATTCAGGTCGGCCCTGGAGAAAAAGACCATCTGGTCTGGTGCCACTTGTATGCTTAGGCAAAAGCCAGATGAACGTTCTCTGAACGGTTAAATCACTCCGATGTGTCAGGAAATTGATTCCACAATTTCGACATTGAATGAATACGTGATGATTCTGTGAAGACCTCACCAAGTTGGCATCCTTTGCCTTGAGCTGAGGATGACAATCTGGGTAGGGTCTCACCGAGGTATCCCGTATTCGTTCAATTCCTGAACCGTAAAATCTCTTTTTTACAAAATATCCTTCAGCTTTCATTTTCATTGAAAACAGCACATGTGTATTCATCGTACGTCCATCTTTTTATCTTATAGGGGCCTAATGCGATATAATGACAAAGAGGTTAAGTTTTTATGAATCCCCCCTATACCATTGGCACTCTCCTTCTGGACCGCTTGTACAAGCTGGGGCTGCATCATATTTTCGGCATCCCCGGCGATTATGTGCTGACGTTCTATAAGCTTCTCGAAGAATCCCCTATCCAGCATATCGGGACCACTCGCGAAGATTGCGCAGGTTTTGCATCGGATGCCTATGCCCGCATTCATGGGATTGGTGGCGCATGCGTGACCTATTGCGTGGGTGGTCTGAACATGGTCAATGCCATTGCCTGCGCCTATGCTGAGCGATCACCAGTCGTGGTCATTTCCGGATCTCCCGGGCTGACCGAACGAGTGAATGATCCCTTTCTGCATCATATGGTGCGTGATTTCTCCACTCAACGCGATGTGTTTGAAAAAATTACCGTGGCCTCCGTGATTTTGGATGACCCTCATACTGCCGAACGGGAGATTGATCGAGCCTTGAAGGCATTGATGCAATTTAAGCGACCGATCTATTTGGAAATACCACGAGATCTCGTACTGACTCCTGTGCAAGTGGCCTCAACGGAACCACCCCAAGAAACTGTCTGCCAAAGTGATCCAGCGGCCCTCAAAGAAGCCGTTGCAGAAGTGCGTGCCATTCTGTCAGATTCAGAACGTCCGGTTATTTTGGCTGGCGCAGAAATTCACCGGTTCGGTCTTCAGGATGAATTAACCGAACTGGTCGAGCATATGAACGTCCCCATCGCAACGACCTTGTTGGGGAAGTCGGTCATCCGCGAAGATCATCCTTTGTATATTGGCGTGTATGGGGGATTGGTGGGGCGAGAAGAAATTTTAGAGTTTGTGGAGAACGCCGACTGCCTGCTGATCTTAGGGACCTTGCTCACTGATGTCGAAGACGTCAAAGCGCATACCATGCTCCTGTCCGCAGGCCGCACCGTTCATGCGACGGCAGACTCCCTTGCCATCAAGCATCATACCTATGAAGACGTGCGCTTTGAAGATTTTATCCGGGCCTTGGCGGCGTCGCCCTTGTCGTCATTTCCTGCGCGGGCGCTTCCTCCTCGTGACAGCGTTCGATTTGATCCACCTGGACCGGAAGCGGCCGTGACCCTTCGTAATGTGTTCGGGTATTTGGATGGTTTGCTGAATGACAAGACGGTGGTGATCGCTGATGTCGGGGAATCGCTGTTTGCCGCTGCTGATTTGCGGGTACGGAAAAGCGCGGAGTTTTTGTCTCCGGCCTATTACACGTCCATGGGATTCAGCGTCCCGGCCGCTCTTGGTGCCGGATTTGCCGATCCTACCCTCAGGCCTCTGGTGTTGGTAGGTGATGGAGCATTTCAAATGACGGGCACAGAATTGTCCACGTGCATTTGCTATGGGCAGGCCCCCATCATCGTGGTGCTGAATAACCACGGCTATGGGACGGAACGGGAAATTCTCGAAGGCCCTTTCAATGACATCCATGAATGGCAGTATGAAAAAGTCTGCGACTTGTTGGGAGGAGGCGTGGGACATCGGGTGGGGACATTTGGAGAATTAGTCCAGGCCCTGAATTCCGCCGTTGATGATGTTAAGCACGTACATGTGCTAAATGTCCTACTTGACCCAAGTGATCGTTCCACCGCCATGAAGCGGGTCGCCCGGCGACTGGCGAAACGGATGGCAGGGCAAAAGTAATGGATGTTTGTAAAACTACCGATTCTCCTTTAATCCCAATCGGCTCTCTCGAAAAAGGCCACATGAGTGAGCCGTTCCCCATTGCTGATTGAAAAGAAACCGATAATGGCGTATGTTTGAGGTAATCAATAACATGTGCTTTGGACAGACTCTCATTGGTTTGTCCCATAGGATGTTTACAGAGTGCTCATCAAAAACAGTCTAGTTATGATAAGGTGGGAGGAATGAAAATATGACCATAAATGCCGAGGCTTCGGGGCGTTTCAAAAAAGCATGCCCTGAGTTTCTTCGAAGGGTTCGTCCTGTCCTGAGCTTTGCCGAAGGGAAGGCCGCAGCCAGTTTTGCGCGGAGAGCGTCCTTCCACTACGTGAGCAGGGAAAACTGGCGAGAACGCCGCTGGCGGCTCTTTTCAACTGCCCCTTATGCATTATAAATCGACGTCGGATGAAATTCCTGTCCTCACAGTAGCGTATTTACACCAGAGGCCCGATTACTGGGCCTCTTGGAAACAGTAAATAGGTATCCTGCTTCATCATCTTTTTTAATTGCCCCTCCCTAGAGTCCTCTGATCTCATCGGAGCCACCAAATCTGGTTTAATTTGCCTAGGTAATCGCTAATAGCTTTACCAACGATATCCTGAATTCCTGGTTGCCTTACCCCCCCTTGAGGTAGATTCATCGGTCTTACGGATAAAGTCTAACGCCAGGGATGGGTGTCGCAAAGTCCAGCATTGTTAGAAAGGAAGCCTGCTATGAAACGTGTCTCTCTCTTGTGTGGAGCCGTGGCCTTGTTGGTGGCCATGACCGCGCCGTCCGCCTGGGCGCTCTCCATTACCAAAACTAACAACACCTTCGGGTCCGTGGATAATAGTTCCGACACCAGAACGGTCGACATTGCTGCCGGTGATATCACCATGGGGACGGGAACGATCCTCAGTGTGACGGCCACATTGGACTTCTCTAAATGTAACGACACTGCCACAGCCAGTGGTTGTAGTGGTACAGGGGGTGGCACAATTCCTTTCTCAAATGAAATTGCTTTTGCACTCACCAGTCCGACTGGGACGACGGTAAATTTGGTGACTGCCGGCACGTTTACTTTTGGGAGTGGGGAATATCGGGCGGAAATAACCTTCGATGATTTGGCGGTTTCCGCTCTTCCAGCGAACCCAACCAATGGGACCTTCCAACTGGTCGGGACCTTGGGGAGTTTTGCCGGGGAGAATGCGGTGGGCACGTAGTCCCTGGCATTTTCAGACAATGCAGACGGCGATCCTTTGGGTCTACATAGTTTTTCTTTGACAGTAGAGACCGACATGCCCACCCAGCCTCCGGCCGTCCCGGAACCAGGCACAATTCTTTTGTTTGGCACCGGCCTAGCCGGTCTGGCCGCCTGGCGGTACAAGAACCACAAGGCTGCCTAAACTTTGTCAGATTGCGGCGAGTGAATCTTCCTAAAAAGCCTGGCTCTGAAAAGAGCCAGGCTTTTTTGTGTTCTTACTTTTCACTTCTCACATTTCTCTTTTAACCCTCTTCTGTTGGTTGGTTGCGGGCATGCTGAACTGGCCCGTATAATGGCTGTTTTTGAGGCATCATTCTTTATTTTTCAAGATTGGATTCCCCTATGAGTACTGAGACTGTGGAAAAAGATTCGAAAAATTACCCGATTCTTCGGAATTTGCAATATTCGCCATTAAAGCAGGGGGATGAGCAATACATTGTGTTGTGGGATCCGACTGGTTTGTCGGCGGAAAAGCTGGTCCTGCCGCTCAATTATTTCTGGCTGTTTCAGTTTTTTGATGGAGAGCATTCGTTAGAGCAGCTCGGTGGGGAATACCTGAAAAAGTATGGGGAATTCATGATGCCGGATCAGCTCACCAAATTGGTGGCCGATCTGGAGGAAAAATTGTTTTTGGAAGGCGATCGCCTGAAGCAAGTCCAGAAGCAAGCTTTTGAAGCCTATCGTAAGCTTGAGGTGAGGCCGATGGCGTTTGCCGGGAAACAATATGAAGCAGATCCCGTGAAATTGCGTGAGCAGATTGACGGGTTTTATGCCTCGAAGGAAGGGCCCGAGCAGGGCAAGGCCGAATGTGCCGGTCAGATAATTAAAGGTCTGGTGGCTCCAAATTTTGACATCAAGGATGCCGGACCCATTTACGCCTGGGGCTATCAGGAGTTGCAGGAAGGCCAGGTCCCCGATGTGTTTGTGTTGATTGGGACGTGCCATGCGGGTCTTGAAGGCGGTATTGCGTTGACGGATAAAGATTTTGAAACGCCGTTTGGGACGGTTCCGGTGAATCGAGCGATTATTGATGCGATTCGTCAAGAAGCGGGTGAGACGTTTTTTGCTGAAGATATTTCTCATCTTCGGGAGCACAGCCTGGAATTGCAATTGCCGTTTCTCCAGCATGCGCTGGGTGAGGGGCGTGAGATTTCCATTGTGCCGATTTTGGTCGACTTTCCTCCGGACACACTGACGGGTGGAGAGTTTCAACAGCTCTTTCATCGAATCGATCAATTTTTGACGATCACCAAACGTGCGATTCAAGCCAGTGGCCAACAGGTGTGCGTCATTGGCAGCGCCGATCTGGCGCATATCGGCATTCGGTACGGCGATCAAAAGCCACCCACCGATTTTTCATTCCATCGCTGTATGCAGACTGATTTGGAGATGCTGAAAAAAGTTGAAGAGGCTGATCCGGAAGGCTTTGCGGAGTTTATTTTGAAAGAAGGCAATCAGCGACGAATTTTAGGATTTTCGGTAATTTTTACCTTAATGAAACTGTTGCAACGCGATAGTGAGCCACTGAAGGGGCAAGTGTTACGTTATGATCGCGGCATTACGGATCAGTTCAATTCGACTGTGACGTATGCCAGTATTGCGTTTGTCTAACAGGATGTTGAAAAATCTTGTCCGCCTAGTTTTTGGCAGGGGGGCTATCATCTAATTTTTGTCATACCCTCGAAGGCGGGTATCCATCCTGAAAATCCCTTCAGATGGATTCCCGATTGAAAACGTCGGGAATGACCCAATAGGTGAAACCAGGGTCTTCTGGTATTCACATCCACCCACTGCTTCATCTCTACTTTCTACTTCATTCGTTTCCCTTTTCACGTGGCGCTATTCCTCGGCCCGAATCGTGATCCGTACGGGATTTAGGGGGTTATCTCGGTCGTCTCGTGGAGCTGCCACGATTTGATCGACCACATCCATTCCTTTGACGACCTTCGCGAAGACCGAATAGCTTCGGTCCAGACTCCCCTGGTCTTCGACGCATATAAAAAATTGTGAGCCGCTATCGGTTACGTCACGCGTGGAATCCTCGCTTCGTGCCACTTTGGCCATGGAAATCGTGCCACGGCGATGAGGGCGATCACTGGTTTCCGGGGGAAGATTAAAACCTGGGCCTCCGGTTCCGTGAAGGCTGCGGTCGGGATTTTTGCTGAGCGGATCTCCAGATTGAACGAGAAACCCTGGGATCACACGGTGAAACGACATGCCATCAAAGAATTTCAACCTGATCAAGTTGAGGAAGCTTTCAACATGGCGTGGTGCGTCGTCGGTGAAAAAACGAATTTCAATGTCTCCAAGGGCTGTGGAGATCACGGCTTTGGGATTTTTCTTTTTGAATTGTATGGAAGGTGGTGTCAACATAGGGAATGCACTGTACCAAGTGCTCGTAAAGGTCATCAACCCTCAGGGGCATTTAAAAATAGATAGAGGGAACAGGTCTTGACAGGAGGAGGGGCACGTATGGCCGAAGCTTCTGTTGGGAGACGCTGGAAGGCTAATCCATTAATGATTCAATCAGTATGCAGCTTGCCGCCAATGGGTCCGTTTCGCTGAATATCTTTTGAATCGTGTGGCAGGCTGTGCGAACCTTGGGGGAAGTGAGAAGGTGCTCCAGATCCTGTACGATTCTTTTTTCATGGAAGGCTCGCCGAGAAATGGTGCGACCCACGCCTAATTTTTCGATGCGGGCGCCGTTATCAAATTGATCAAATGCGTAGGGCTGAATGAGTTGGGGGATGCCGGCTCGCAGGGC
>Ga0224496_10001416_pt1 | contig 15011 bp, 14 predicted proteins | sample SF_Jul11_sed_USG_2_FD_168127 | JGI IMG/M metagenome (GOLD analysis project Ga0224496, IMG submission 168127) | Sediment microbial communities from San Francisco Bay, California, United States - SF_Jul11_sed_USGS_8_1 | ecosystem: Environmental > Aquatic > Marine > Sediment | place: USA...
CGGCAACCACGGCATCGGCGCAGCAACGGCGATCGCCTTGGCAGCGCAGGGGGCCAAGGTGTTCATCAGCTATTTTCGGGCCGCATGCGCTTACAGCGCAGATGAATTGGCCCGGGCGAAAGAGGCTGGCGTGGGGAGCGATGCGCTCTACAGGGCGATGCAGCAGCAGCCTGCTGACTGGGTGGTGGAAAAAATCCGATCGCTGCAGGGAGCTGCATTGGCTTTTGAGGCTGATCTGGCTGACCCGAATAACATCCCGCTTCTCTTTGATCGCTGCGAGCGTGAGCTTGGCCCGGTAGACATTTTGGTCAACAACCATACCGCCTGCAGCCTTGAAACGTTTGACCCCGCCATGATCTCGGATAGAGATGGGGGCGTTCGCTTGGTGAGCGCTGAAGGTATCGACGCTCACTTTGCGGTGAATGCACGCGCCTATGCCTTATTGATGGCGGAATATTTCAAGCGTTATTTGGAGCGGGGCGCACGATCTGGCCGGGTGATCAATATCAGCACGGATGCTGCTCATGCGCATCCCGCCAATGTGAGTTATGCGGCCAGTAAACACGCCATCGAATCTTACAGCCGCTCGGCGGCGGTTGAAATGGGGAAATATGGGATCACGGTCAATATTATCGCGCCTGGGCCTATTCAAACCGGGTATATCCTTCCGGAGGTGGAAAAGGAAATTGCAGCTGGCACACCCTTGGGGCGGGTGGGAGAGCCGGAAGAAATCGCCGATGCGGTTGTCTTTTTCGCGTCGGAGCAAGCCCGCTGGGTCACGGGGCAGCTGCTTTATGTGGGCGGCGGATGGCGGATGGGGCAGTGATCCGAAGTGAGACGGGAAATCCACATAATTCAGTGCAGTGGATTTTTTGAGGAAGTACAAAATCAACAAATTATTAGGGGTTTTCTCCGTTAGAATATATGGGGTAGCAAACCAGGCTGTCCCCATTTTTTATTAATGTTTAGGATTTAGCAGATAGATTATTATCTCAAACCTTGTGAAGGTTTAAGCAAAGGTGACATAATTAGATAGAATTGTGTTTTTTGGAGATGATGGAATCAAAGTGCAGGCAAGAACCTTCGCAAGATTTTGGGTGCGGGTAGACGCATGACCCATTTCTGTTTGGGTAAGGAGAGGTATGACGGTAGTCATTGGAATCACGACAAGAAATACGATAAGCAAAACCTATAAGATCCCGATGGCGGCCTCGCCGCGGTCTTATGTGCAGGCGGTGCTGCGGGCAGGGGCGCTGCCGGTCTTGATCCCTTTGGGACTGGAACCGGCGGATTTGAAAAAGCTGCTCGGTAGGCTGGATGGGGTTATCTTCACCGGGGGCGGCGATATCGAGACGGCGCGCTTCAAGGGCGAGGCGCATGCCGAAGTGGACGATGTGGACACGGAACGCGACGAGCAGGAACTGCAACTGGTGGAAGATGTGGTGCAGGCGCAGACGCCATTTTTGGGGATCTGCCGGGGTTTGCAAGTGGTGAATGTGGCTCTGGGCGGTACGCTGTATACGCATATTGCCGACCAGCTTGAGGGGGCTGTTGAGCACACCTTTTTCCCTGGTTACGCGTGGGAGCATATCGCCCATGCGGTGCAGGTGAACGAAGGCAGCCGGCTGGCAGAGATCGTTGACAGCCCTGTGCTGCAGGTCAACAGCCTGCATCACCAGGGTGTGTTGGAATTGGCGCCGAACCTGGAGGCGGTGGCCAAGGCGCCGGATGGGTTGATCGAGGCGCTGGAACTGCCGGGGCATCCGTTCGGGCTGGCGGTGCAGTGGCACCCGGAGTGGCTGCCCGAGGATGCCAGCATGCGGGCGATATTTGCTGCGCTTGTGGATGCAGCCAAGAACGGCAGGGTTGGGTGAGCGGTATGCTGCTCGAGACTAAAATACCAGCCGCGCCAATCGCCCTTTTTGATTCGGGGGTGGGGGGGCTTTCGGTGCTGCGGGAGTTAAGACAGCAGCTGCCCGGCGAGGATGTGATCTTCCTGGCGGACCAAGCGCATGTGCCCTATGGGCCGCGCAGCATGGGCGAGGTGCGCCGCTTCTCGGAGGGGATCACCCGCTTTTTGTTGGAGCAGGGCGCTAAATTGATCGTGGTGGCCTGCAACACGGCCTCGGCGGCGGCGCTGCATCACTTGCGAATAACTTTCCCAGGTGTCAATATCGTGGGGATGGAGCCAGCGGTGAAGCCGGCAGTTGAGCAGACCAAGACAGGTGTGGTGGGGGTGCTGGCCACGCCGGTGACCTTCCAGGGCGAGCTGTATGCCTCGTTGGTGGATGAATATGCACAAGGTGTGCGTGTGCTGCAGGATACCTGTGTGGGCTTGGTTGGGGAGATTGAGGCCGGGCGCGTGGATGGGCAGGCGGCCCGGGAAATCCTGGAGGGGGCACTGCATTCGATGCTGGCAGAGGGAGTTGACGCCGTGGTGTTGGGCTGCACGCATTATCCCTTTGTGTCGCCGTTGATCGAGACGATCGCCGGGGATGGGGTGCGCGTGATCGACCCGGCCTCTGGGGTGGTGCGCCATGTGGGGCGTTTGTTGGAGCAGCACGGCTTGGCCAGCGCTAAGCCGGCAGGCGGGCGGACGCGCTACCTAACGACGGGAGACGCCGCGGCGATGGAGACACAGCTAGAAGGGCTGTTGGGGGTATCTGGGGAGGTAGCCCAGGTGCGTTGGGGAAGGGAGTTAAGCCTGGGGGAGGGCTAGGGGGAGATGGGTGGACGCCAGAGGCCGGGGGTGAGCAAGGCGGGAATGCTGTCAAGTAAATAGTGCTGGCCGCCTTGAGTAGAGATTATGGCTAGATGGGGATCAGTAGAGTAACTACAGCCTACGCAGGAAGAATCGATGGTTAGGAGCATGTGTTTACCATCCGGGGACCATTTGTTGTTAGTAATGATCCAGCCACCATTTTTATGAAGAAAGGCAATTGCATCGGTAGGACAGGATATGGATGTTTCAGTTATCGCTGCCAGGCAAACACCAGCGTGATTGATGGTTTGTAAATTTTCATCCTCTTGGCTGCTCCCAAATATATAGCTGATCATCGAGCCATCAGGTGACCAGGTGTAACGGAACAATTTTATAGGACCATGTCTGACACGAATGAAATTTATGCAGCTTGTCTCTCCGGTCGCGAGGCTAAAAATGCAAGGAGTACTGCCATAATCGTATTCGGAATAGGGGTCGAACCAATTTTGAGTATCGAAAAGGATTTGGGTTCCGTCTGGAGACCATTGGGTGCCCGGGACATTTGGATAGGAAGAGATAACCTTTGCAGTCGAGGGGTCGTAGATTTTGAGTGTATATTTTTGAGACTCGCCAACGGGATCATCCATAGAATCCTGCCTAACCAAAATGGCTAATTCTGAAGAAATGGGTGACCATTCATGAGCAATGATCACTTGATTTGAATCGGGGTCCGGGAAAACCATTTTGTTGTTTTTTCCAATTTCTTGGATATCTAAAGAGGGATGGGTTCCAAAATGCATGCGCGCTCTATAGCGGCCATCCACAGATAAAGAACCACCTAGAGTGAAATTAGCATCGCTGGGGGATGTTCCATGGGCAGATATTGGAAATGGAGGATTGTTCTTGGTAATTGAAATGAATTGCGTCGCGGATGCAGACGGAGAATAAAAAATTACCTGCCCAGATAAACTATCAATTATGGCGATGGTCTTTTTATCCTTGGATAGTAAACCAATTGAGGTCCCCTCAGGCATCCAGAAGAATGCACCAACAGGGAATATTAGGGGCAATTCGAATTTTTCGCCTGTTGTCGCATTAAAAAAGGAGATGGAAAAATCAGCTTTCAAAAAAAATCCGGTTACCGCCATGAGCACGTTTACATCCGGATCGGCCAGCCAGGCGGGCAAGTCGAAGACGGGCAGGGGCGTGGCCGTGCGGGATGGCGAGGGCGTGCGGGTGAGGTGGAGTGTGGGGCTGGCCGTGGCGGTGAGCGTGGGTGATGCGAGTTTTGGAGAGCTGGGCGCGGGGGTGGCCTGGACGCAGCTGTACAGGAGGGCAGAGAGAGTAATTAAAAAAGATGGGGTGCGAATATTCATGGTTGGCCTCCTGATGATTATACACTTGGATAGAATCAGGGTTCAATGGGAGCCGGGGGATTCCTCTCTCGCTCACTGCGTGCACTCGTTCGGAATGACATTGTGAGAGTTTAGGCTGGGTCTGCAGCGGGGAGGCCGAGGTCGGTGGGGGAGATGGATAAACCGGTGAAGTTCTCAAAGGTCAGGTCACGGAAGTTGAGAGCGAGGGTGTCTTTAAGGCGATTGAAGAGGGTCTGGTAGTTGTCCAGGATGCGGGCGTCCCAGTCCAGTCCCAGGCGATGGGCGGCGGCTTGCAGGCTGGCGCTGTCGGGTCCTTCGATCTCGAGGAAGCAGCCGAAAGGCAGCTCGTCAAGGGTGACGAGCACATTGTCGAGGGCGTAGGTGGCGCGGTATTTTTCGTAAACCCAGCTGAGGTTGTAGCCGAGGGCGGCGAGCAGCTTCTGGGCAGCCGAAAAATCCCCGATGGTGGTCTCGATCTCGGTGCGTACGGAAGCGCCGCTGGCGTTGTCGGTGGGGCCTTTGTAGGTCAGGCGGGCGGCGGCGTCTTGGCGCAGGCGCAGGATGCGGCGGCCTTTGGCCAAGTCCCTGCCGGGGGTGTCGTAGAGCTGGTTGGTCTCGTGGGTGCGCGGCAGGGAGAGGTTTGCACCGAGGGTTTGCAGGCGTTGTTCGACCTGAGGGAGGTTGGCGAGATAGAATTTGACCTCGATCTCTTGGATAGGGGGTGAACTCATGTGGTGATTATAGTATAGGGCTGTAAAACGAACCGGGGATGAACGCAGATAAATTATTGTCCATATTTTTTATCCCACCCTTAGGTTTTATAAAGTTGATCAATTGGTAAATTTTGGATAGATGGGTTGATTTAATTAGCGGCAATTCAGGGATTTCTCTCTCCTTCGCTGCCGCTCAGCCGCTAGAAATGACATATGGTTTGCAGCTGACCGCTGATCACTGTTTATCTGCGGTTGGTTTCCCATGGGATCATTCGAGGGCAAGCAGGGTTTCTTTTTGTTCGACGCTGTCGCCCTCTTTGACCTGCACGCGGGAGATCACGCCCTCGCGCGGCGATTTAAGTTCGTTCTGCATCTTCATCGATTCGAGGATGAGGAGTACATCGCCTTTTTCTATCTGGTCGCCTTCTTTTACCGGGACCTTGACAACCAGCCCCGGCATTGGCGCTTTGAGGATGAACTCACCGCCGGTGGTTGAGATCTCGCCGCTGGCCGCACGCAGACGGCGCTCACGTTCATCTTCGACCTGGGCGATATATAAATTGCCCTGCAGCATGACGTGCCAATCGCCATCATCAGCGAAGATATGCGCCTCATAAGATTTGCCATCCACCAGCATGGAGAATACCGGCTGCCCGCTGACCGATTCGAAATCAACTTGGTAGATAACATCGTCCACTTTTACCTGGTCATCGTCCAGGATCTCGATATTGAATTCGCGTTCGCCAATCGTGGTGATATATTTCATAATGATTCCTCTAGGTGTGACGGGTTGATCAAGGCGCGCTTAACGGCGCATGCGCTCCCAACGGCTGACCCATTTCCAGTTGCTTGTATCGCGTTTGCCGCGCTGGATGATGTGGGCCGAGCGTTCGGTCTCTAAATGCTCCACCAGCGTGGCCAGGATGGCGGCTATTTCTGGGTGAGTGGTTTTGCCCTCTTCGGCTTTTTCCATTGAGAAGCGCTCTTCAACAAAGCGGGTATCGAATTGACCGGCAATAAAGCGGGTTTGGTCGAGTAAATTCTGGTGGAAGGGGATATTGGTGAGCACACCGATGATCTTGTATTCTTCCAGGGCGCGGCGCATGCGCAGGATCGCCTGGCCGCGGGTCTCGCCCCAGACGACCAATTTTGAGACCATCGAGTCGTAGTAGGGGGAAATATGGAAGCCATCGTACACGCCGGTGTCGACGCGGATGCCGGGCCCGGTGGGCACGGCGTGGTGAGTGATGTGCCCGGTGGACGGCATGAAGTTGTTGTAAGGGTCTTCGGCATTGATGCGGCATTCCATGGCCCAGCCGTTGAATTTTACATCCTCCTGGGTGTAGCGCAGCTGGCGGCCGCGGGCGATGCGGATCTGCTCTTTAACGATGTCGATCCCGGTAACCGCTTCGGTGATGGGGTGCTCAACTTGCAAGCGCGTGTTCATCTCCAGGAAGTAGAAATTCTTATCTTTATCCACCAGGAACTCGATCGTGCCGGCATTGACGTAGCCGACCGATTGGGCGGCTTTAACGGCGACTGCGCCCATGCGCTGGCGGAACTCTTCGTCCTCATTAATAAATGGAGAGGGTGACTCCTCCAGCAGCTTTTGGTGGCGGCGCTGTATGGAGCACTCGCGCTCCCCAAGGTGGATGACGTTGCCGTGTTGGTCGGCCAATATCTGGATCTCAATATGACGGGCGCCTTCCACCAGTTTTTCAAGGTAGACGTTGCCGTCACCGAATGCGGCGATGGCTTCGCGGCGGGCGGCTTCGAGCAGGGCGGGCATTTCTTCGATCGTCTTTACTTCGCGCATGCCTTTGCCGCCGCCCCCAGCCGTGGCTTTGACAAGCACCGGAAAGCCGATCTCTGGGGCCAGACGCAGTAGGTCCTCGTCGCTGAGGGAGCCTTCACCTTCGGTGCCGGGGACAACCGGAACACCAGCTTCGGAGACGGTGGCGCGGGCGATGCCTTTGTCGCCCATGGCTGCAATCGAGGAGGGCTTGGGACCGATAAAGGCCATGCCCTGGTCAATACATGCCTGCGAAAAATCGGAGCGCTCGGCGAGGAAGCCATAGCCGGGATGGATGGCGCCAGCATTGGTCTGTTTGGCGATCTCGAGGATCTTGTCCATGCGCAGGTAGGATTCGGCGGAAGGGGCGGGGCCGAGCAAGTAAGCTTCGTCGGCATAACGCACATGCAGGGCGCGGCGGTCTGCCTCGGAATATACCGCCACGGTCTCGAGGCCAAGTTCTTGGCAAGCCCGGATAATGCGTACGGCAATCTCGCCGCGGTTGGCAATCAATACTTTGGTGAAGGTCATGGGATTCTCTTGGTTTTCAACTATAAGGGAATATTACCGTGCTTCTTGGCCGGGTTGGAATCGCGCTTATTGGTCAGCATTTCCAGGGCGTTGATCAAGCGTGGGCGGGTGTCGCTGGGTTCGATCACGTCGTCAATAAAACCGCGTGAGGCGGCGACGTAGGGATTGGCGAACTTCTCGCGGTATTCGGCGACCAGCTCGGCCTTGCGCTTGACGGGGTCTTTGGCCTCAGAGAGTTCCTTGCGGAAGATGATGTTGACGGCGCCATCTGGCCCCATCACGGCAATTTCGGCGCTCGGCCAGGCCAAGTTGATGTCGCCGCGGATATGCTTGCTGCTCATCACGTCGTAAGCGCCGCCGTAGGCTTTGCGGGTGACCACGGTCAATTTGGGGACGGTGGCCTCGCAGTAGGCATACAGCAGTTTGGCGCCAGCGCGGATGATGCCGCCGTGTTCCTGGGTGGTGCCGGGCATGAACCCAGGCACATCCTCCAGAGTGAGCACGGGGATATTGAAGGAGTCGCAGAAACGCACAAAGCGGGCCGCTTTTTCGGAGGCGTCGATGTCCAGCACCCCGGCCAGCACGGATGGCTGGTTGGCAATGATGCCGATGCTGTGGCCGCCCAGCCGGGAAAAGCCGACCACGATATTTTTGGCGAAGTTTTCGTGGATCTCGAAGAACTGGCCTTCGTCCATGATCATGGAAATGATCTCTTTTACATCATACGGTTTGCCAGGGTCATCGGGGATGATGCTATCGAGGGCTTCCTCCCGGCGCAGGGGATTGTCGCGCGTCGGTTTGTAGGGCGGGTCTTCCATATTGTTTTGGGGCAAATAAGAGAGCAGCTTGCGAATGAGGAAGAGGGTGTCCTGCTCGCTGTCGGCGGCCACATGGCAGACGCCGGAGGTCTCCGAATGTACGCTGGCGCCGCCCAGGTCTTCGAAGGATACTTCTTCGTGGGTGACCGCTTTGACCACTTCGGGGCCGGTAACGAACATATAGGATGAGTTGCGCACCATAAAGATGAAGTCGGTGAGCGCAGGGGAGTAAACCGCCCCGCCGGCGCACGGTCCCATGATGGCGCTGATCTGCGGTACAACGCCGGATGCCAGGGTGTTGCGCAGGAAGATATCGGCATAGCCGCCAAGGGAGACGACACCCTCTTGGATGCGGGCGCCCCCTGAATCGTTCATGCCGATGACCGGCGCGCCGTTCTTAAGCGCCATATCGAGGATCTTGATGATCTTTTCGGCGTGCACCTCTCCCAGGCTGCCGCCAAACACGGTGAAGTCTTGCGAGAAGACATACACCAAGCGGCCTTCGATGGTGCCCCAGCCGGTCACTACGCTGTCTCCCATGAACTTCTTGTCGTTGAGACCGAAGTCATTGGTGCGGTGGACGGCAAATGCATCCACCTCGCGGAAGGAGCCTTTGTCCAATAATAAATCGAGGCGTTCGCGGGCGGTCAGCCGGCCGCGTTTGTGCTGCGCTTCAATCCGTTGGGGCCCGCCGCCTTGGCGTCCCTGGGCTTTGAGGTCGCGCAGTTCTTTTATTTTCGAGTTGTCAGTCATTAGTTTCTCCGAAGAAAGCTTGCACTTTGGGGCGCGTCCTAATCCATTGTATCAGCAAGAGGATTGTGGTGGTGGCACCGATGGCAAAAAACTGGTTGGTTGTTTTGAACGGGCTGCCGGCCAAACTCAGACGGTCTGCCCAATAGTACCCGGCATAACCTAAGGAGGCAAATAGCAGGGCGCGGCTGGCCCAGGGCTTTCCGGTAAACAGGCCGTAGATAATTGGCAGACCCACCAATCCCCAAAATAATCCGGTGATCGCCAGATAGGCCGGGGATAAGAAGGTGAGCCGGTCTTTCAGGATTTCCCAAAAGACGATGGATTGCACCAGACGGGAAATGTGCATTCCCGTAAAAGTTAACACCCCAAGGGTGAGCCACGTTACGCTCCAGGGGCGTTTTGGTTTGGGAAGGGAGTCGGGTGTTTGCATAAATCGGGCCAGTGAAAAATGTCCGGTGCGGCTGCTCATCCAGCAAGCATGGGATTATAAACGATTTTTGGAGAACAGGTTTTTCTGGTGAGTCTCTCTGAGATGGGCGTGCTCCCCGGTATGAGCTTGTGGAGAATTACAGTACGGGTTATCCGCCAATCTGCAAGGTGATCTTACCCAACTGCTTGCCGCTGTCCAGGCGTTCCTGGGCGGCGCGCGCTTCGCTGAGCGGGAAGGTTTGGTCGAGGGCCGGATCAAGTTTCCCGGCAAACACCAAGTCCATGACCTCGGCGAAATCCTTATGGGTACCCATCGTCGAACCAATGATTGATAAGTGCTTGCCGAACATGTAGCGGTTGTCGAACTCGAATTTTGGGCCGCCGGTATTGCCCACGGTGAGGATGCGGCCGCCCTTGCGCAGGGCGCGCATGCTGAGCGGGAAGGTGGTGCCGACATTGTCCACAACAACGTCCACCCCTTGTTTCTCGGTGAGCGCATACAGGCTTTTGGCCCAGTTCTCTTGCTGCGAGCGGTCGATCAAATGGTCGGCGCCGATTGCTTCGGCCAGGGCGAGTTTCTCGGCGTTGGAGCCAACCACGTATACCGTGGCGCCGATATGCTTGGCGATTTGGATGCTGGCGGTGTTGACGCCGCCAGACGCGCCAACGACCAGCAAGCGCTCGCCGGGCTGCAGGCTGCCGCGGGTGACCAGCGAGTGCCAGGCGGTGTGGTACACCAAGGCTGCTGCAGCGGCGCGATGGGCGTCGTAGCCCGCTGGGAGGGGATACAGGTTTTGGGCCGGAATGGCAACGTATTCGGCGTATGTGCCGCTGATCGTTTCACCCAGCAAGTGCCAATTGCGGCACAGGTTGTCGCGCCCGGTTAGGCAAAATTCGCAGGTGCCGTCGCTGAGGTTGGAGTTGATCACCACCCGGTCGCCGACCGCAAAGCCGGTGACCCCGGCGCCCAGCGCGGCGATGCTGCCGGCGCCATCCGCGCCGAGGATATGCGGATAGTCCAGCTTGATGCCCGGCCAACCGGCGCGCACCCAAATATCCAGGCGGTTGAGCGCGGCGGCCTGCAGCTTGACCAAGGCCTGGCCGGGCTGCGCTTCGGGAGCCGGCAAGTCACCGTAGGTCAGCACCTCGGGTCCACCGTGTTCTTGTAAATAGACTGCTTTCATGATGACTACCTCCGCGACGTATTATAAAGCAATTCAGGCGGGAAGATTATTAAAGGTATTGGCACACGGAAAGACCTGTGTGTGGGAGGGGACAGTTTGCATTGGCCGCTGCTTTGCTGGGCGCATGGCTCCCGCGGCGTAAAACCTTGACGAAATAACCGTGAGCCTGGCTCCGCAGGGTGATCTTAAAGCGAGGTGTGCAATAAAAAAACCGCGCAGCGCGCGGCTTTTTTTTACAGTTCTAGTGGCTTGGCTTGAGCAAAAGCTTAGGCGTTGGCCAGCACTGCGGCCAGCTTGTCAAAGGCCTGCTCCCAGCCCATGCCGGCTTGTTCACTGCCCATGTGGCTGACCGTTACCGTGGTCTTGCCATCGACGTGTTCAAAGGTCACGGTCACATCCATGAATTTAGGCATACCCTCGCCCATGCCCATGGCATTGCCATCCGCGTCCGACATGCTGTCGGTAAAGACGAGGCGCTCCATCGGCACCACTTCCTTATAACTGCCGGTGAAATACATCTGCCGGCCGTCTGGGGAGGCCATGCTCCAGAGATGGCGGCCGCCGACACGCAAGTCAATCTCGCAGGTCGGCGCAGTGAATCCTTGGGGGCCGTACCATTTCATGAAATGCTCTGGTTCGGTCCACGCTTTCCACAGCAATTCGAGGGGGGCATCGAAGGTGCGGCTTACTGCAATCTGTCCTATTTCTGGTTGGTTCATATCATTCTCCTTATGTTGTTGTGCATGTAACTTGGTGATCTTCATTTTGGCCATGTTTCAACGGCAGGGGCGTGCACGACGCCTAGCCAGCGGATTCCTTTTCATCTTCCTGCATGGTCTTGAGGTAGGCATCCAAGCGGTCGAAATTCTCTTCCCAGTGCTGGCGGTACTGCTCCACCCAGTCGGCGGCTTCGCGCAGCGGTGCGGCTTGCAATTTGGCCGGGCGCCACTGTGCTTCGCGCCCGCGGACGATCAGCCCGGCGCGTTCGAGCACTTTGAGGTGCTTGGAAACAGCCGGCATGGTCATTTTGAAGGGCTTGGCCAGCTGGGTCACCGAGAGTTCGCCTTGCGCCAGGCGGGCCAATATTTGGCGGCGTGTGGGGTCGGCCAGTGCAGAGAAGGTGAGGCTGAGGGTGTCTGTGGTCATGGGGGGTATCTCTTTATTAAACCATATGGTTATATAACCTTTTGGTAATATACACGTTAGGCCTTGTGGTGTCAAGCCCCAAATACACTGCCGCAAACTTCCATTCACAGCGCCGCGCGGCTTGCCCAAGCATTCCGGCCTGCGCCGTAACACAGGGATTAGAAAATGTTCGAATCTTGGTTCGTTGGGGTACAATACTGCCAACCACTTTTAAACCTTGAGGTATCGTATGACACTAACCGAGATTCACGGCCGTTTGGCTAACACGGCAATGCTTTATTTTGGATTGATCGCGTTGTGGGGATTCTGGCGCTTTTTCCGCAAACAGGGTGTGGATTCGAATTATTGGGGCGCTTTGGTGATTGCCGAAGTGCTATTGGTGGGGCAGGTGTTGTTGGGAACCTACTTGTGGTTCTCCGGCCTGCGCCCGGAGCGCGGTTTTATGCACATCCTTTACGGGATCGTGTCCTTGTCGATGATCCCCGGAGCCTTCATATATACAAAGGGTGAGGATGACCGCCCGGAGGTATTGGTTTACGGCACAGCGACGATCATTGCGGTGGGGCTGCTCTTCCGTGCGGTGTATACCGGCCTGGGAGGTTAACTTATTGGGTAAACTTGCTCAGGTTTCCTTGTTATTCGAAATCCTTTGTGATAGAATACGCAACGTTAATTCCATAATTCTGAAGAATGAGGAGTCGTCAGCATGAGTGAAGCGACCGCTTCTACAAACGTTTCCACAGAAGCAACAGCAGAAGGGAAACTAAAAGTGAACCGCCAGGAGTTCTTAAACTTGGCTTGGTTGGCATCGTTAGGCTTCCTGGTTTTGGAAGTCACCGGTATCAGCATCATTTTTAGTTATCCAAGGTTCAAAGAAGGGGAGTTCGGCGGGGTATATAATTTTGGGCCGCTCTCGAATGTCCCAGCCGAGGGCGTTACCCCACTAAATTATCCCAAGGTAAAAATGTGGATCACCCGCACCTCAGAAGGGTTACTGGCCTTATACAAGGTTTGCCCGCACCTGGGTTGTTTATACGGCTGGAATGAACAAGAGTTCCAGTTCATTTGCCCCTGCCATGGATCCCAATACGAGCACAATGGGGATTATGTCAAAGGCCCTGCGCCGCGCAGCTTGGACCGGTTTGTGATCCGCATTGTTGACGGTGATACCGGTGAGGTGCTGGCGGAAACCCCCAGCGACGGTGGCCCGGTACCTATCCCGGATCATTCCAACGCAGTTGTCCAGATTGATACCGGGGATAAGATCCTCGGTGAGACCCACGACTAAAGCAGCTTTCAAAACAGCTGCTGCTGAGGTTCGATGAATTCCCTAGCTACGGGAGAGTAAGAGGATGATCAATTCACTACGAGAGCGATTTAATATCCCCCCGCGCGATGAACTGCGCAAAAAAATCTTTGAAATGATCGATAACCGGGTGCGGATCATTACCGCCGGTTTGAGCATTAAAGAAATCCGGGCGGTTTTAAGAGGAGACCCTCCCACTGAAAAACCCAACCCGCGTTATAAAGTGATCACCACCAGCTTTATCATGCACTTGCGGCCGCGGTATTATCCGGCCGCAGCGACGCGTTTTACGCACACCTTCCGCCTGGGCTGGTTCACCACCTTCTTCTTCTTGGTGGAGTTATTTACCGGCGTAATTTTGATGGTCTACTATATCCCCTTCCCAGACCAGGCCTACGAATCGATCCTGGCGATCGAAAGCAATGTGCTCTTTGGCGAACTGCTGCGAGATATGCACCGCTTTGGCGCCGAAGCCATGGTGATCTTTACCTGGCTGCACATGCTGCGCACCTATTTCACCGGGTCGTATAAAGGTCAGCGCACCTTCACCTGGCTCACCGGTGTGGTCTTGCTGGCCTTCACCGCTTGGCTGAGCTTCACCGGGTATCTGTTGACCTGGGACCAGTTGGGCTATTGGGCGATCACGGTAGGGTCGAGTATGGCCGAAGCTGGGCCGGTATTTGGCCCGGCCACCAATTTAATCATCCGCGGCGCTCCGGATATCGGTACCGGCGGTTTGCTGCGCTTCTATTTAAACCATGTGATCTTGTTCCCCTTGCTGGCCATCCTGATGATCAGCATTCACTATTACAAAGTTTCTCGAGAACACAGCATCTCGCTTCCAGCCACGATTGAAGAAGGCGACCTGCCGCCGGACGAGAAAAAGAAACACACCAACCGCATTGACCTGATCCCCGACCTGTTGACCCATGAACTCTTCCTGACCAGTTTGGGTATATTCCTCACTTTGTTGGTCTTGTACTTCGGTTGGTTCAATTCCCCCTTGGAAACGCACGCCAACCCGCAAAAAACCCCGCTGGACACCAAAGCCCCGTGGTATTTCTGGTGGCTGCAAGGTTTGCTCAAGATTGACCCGGCCAAGATCATTGAATTGCAGCTTGCCAAAATCGGTATCACCGTGGAGTTGAGCAAACTGCTCAACAGCAAGTTCATCATGGGCTTGATCGTGCCGCCGGTTTTGGTCTTCTTGCTGGCTGCCGTGCCATACATTGACCGCAATCCCAGCCGCTTGGCCCGTAAGCGTCCCTTTGCGATGGCTTGGGGGCTTGGCTGGGTTTTCATCATTATCGCGTTGAGCTTTATGGGCTTACCACAATATGCTATTGAGACACCCGCGGCGACCCGCATCATCCAAGATTTAGGTCCTGAGGAAGGCATTGGGCCGCTGCGCGAGATCCCGTATAATGAACTACAGGCGGGTGTCTATGTGGTCGGCGAGGAATATGAATTAGGTTTATGTCCTAACCTCGTGACACTAACCGGCGAATTTACTGAAGTGACTTCCATGGGATGGATCGTCAGTGGAAATGCAGTTTTGATAACTCCAACCACGTTCATTGAAGGTGATATTGCCGAGGGAGAGTTTGTCACAGTCCAGGCAGTGCTTAATGATGAAAAAGTGCTGGTCGCGAAACAGATTTTAATGGCTGATCAAAATAAAGAATTCTTCGAACAGGGTTGCCCGCACTTACAAGAAGTCTTCGATGAATTCTCTGAGCGGCTATTAGAAGCCGAAGCAGCCGGTAAACTGGTAGACATGCACGCGGAGATGCTGATCGAGCAGTACCAGCCAGGTGTCATGCTGGTTGTGCCGCATATCTCGTGGACTGATCCGGACAGCGGGAAGACCCAAGAATATTCTGTGCATTACTTCCTGCATGAGGATGGCCGCCGTGAAGAGTAAGAATCCAGCCAGAGGAGGCTTGTCAGTATTATGAAACGTGTACAATTAGAAATTGCTCTGGGTACGATCTTGGTCTTCCTTAGCTCGGCTATTCTGATCGTGATGGGCATCAATGAACCCCAGCGCATGGCAGAATATGAAAGAACCCAAAAAGCAGAGCAGATTGAATTTGGCGCCGCTGTTTACGAGATCAACTGCACCGGCTGCCACGGTAAATATGCCGAGGGCACTGCCTTAGCCCCCTGCTTACGCTGTGAAGAACTGTTTACCACCCGGCTAGCTGATGTTGGTTGGGATGGCAGCCTGACAGACTATGTGGTCTCGGTGGTGACCACCGG
>Ga0224496_10001420_pt1 | contig 14958 bp, 16 predicted proteins | sample SF_Jul11_sed_USG_2_FD_168127 | JGI IMG/M metagenome (GOLD analysis project Ga0224496, IMG submission 168127) | Sediment microbial communities from San Francisco Bay, California, United States - SF_Jul11_sed_USGS_8_1 | ecosystem: Environmental > Aquatic > Marine > Sediment | place: USA...
GGCCCTGAAGCAGAGACGAGTAGAAAAGGCGCTCCTATGGTCACTAAGAGGAGTAGAACGATTGCCAGCATTGGATTTTCGCTGCCATCCGGCTTCCATGTATCTTCAGGGGTGATAGGAAGAAAGGCCAGGGAGCACACCACCAGACTCAGGTGAATGAGCGCCTGGTACCGGGGGGAGAAATGGCTTGCGAGAAGGTGCGCGTATAAATATCCGCCCAGGAGGAAGACCTGGAAGAAGAGCATGCACGTGGTCCAGACCGCCGGTGTGCCTCCGAACCAAGGCAGAATATACCGAGCGATGATTGGCTCGACTTGAAACAGCAGAAAGGCACTGAGAAAGATCGCAACGGCATAGGGGATCACGGACAGCAAGATCGTGGAAGTAGGTCTCCGCGGCGGCAGTGAATTCCCCGGAGGCTGTGTCCTGTCCATCCCAGTAGTACTAGATACCATGTTCGTCTTGGGTGCTTTTGGTTTGGAGAGAACGTCAAAATAATTGAGACATTATGGTAGCTTTGTTGCCCGCTTCACAAGCACAGCCGGCATTCCACAGGTTGACCTTGTGATGTGGCCGAGCAGTGCAGCCGACCCCGGAGAAAAGGCGCGCATTATTTGAATGTCTCATATTCCTCACACCCCTTTCTCACTATCCGACGCCTGCTGTCCGGCCCTAGGGTCGGACGCTCTTTATATTCGGCGGGCCTTGTTTGAGCGCAGCGAGTTGGTCCGCTCTTCAATCCTGCGTCCGACCCATCCAATGTGGCCGGACTGGGCGTCAATGGTTTTGGCCACTTTTGCCGAAACAAAAGTGGCTCGCCTGCCGGGACGAAACCCGGCAATACACATAAGCCTTTGAGCACTTTTGTTGAATAAAACAAGCAAGACGTCTTCCACCTACCAACTGTTGTTGAACATTAAAAAACCCAAGATGGATTCCCGATAAAAACTGTCGGGAATGACGGTGCAGGATTTGATTGAATGATGTTATGGAATGTGGGATAGAGTCATGTTAAAAGACAACCACACATGATTGACTCATTGGATTGAACGATGACTCTACCTCCCCTAGCCCTTCCTTACAAAGGAGGGGAATTCTGAAAGGCTCAAAATTCTAGAGGCCCTTGCGATCTTCTCGCGGAACAGCCAGCTTGGCATCAAGAAAATCTTGGTGACTGAGATCCATGCCTTGGGCAATACCCCGAATTTCCTCAATTTCTTCAAAGGACGTCTGATCAGCCGCGTTGGCCACTTCAAATAAACAATGAAGGAATTCTTTCCGTTCCTTTCTCTTCGTTAATTCCTTAAAGCGTTTCACCAATCGTACGCTATCTAACCCTCGAAAGATTCGGTGGTGGCTGATTTCGGCAACCAGTTGCGCCTGATCTTCAGTCAACGTCCAATGACGTTGCAGAACCTTACTCATGACCGTGGTTTCTTCAGAAGACACCACATGATCCACGCCGGCCACGCGAGCCATCAGCCCTGCCGCGAGACATAGCTTACGAATGTCGATATCAGGCAGATCAAAGGTGATACCTCGATCTCGTAATTCCATGGTGACCTGGAAATAAATGGTGTTTTTTATGAAATCTTCCAATCGACTTTCACGATCACGTTCGTCGCTATAATGCTGCCCACGCAAATTCAGCATTTGACGAAACGGGCGTCGAAGGTGGTCCAAGAACCCACCACTGCCCTGTTCAAGATCGCCACGAAGCTGTTTGACCACTTCGGTTTGTTGCTCTCTCTCTGATGTGCCTGTGGGGATCAGCTTCTCTAATGTTTCCAAAGCCAGGGCTTTATCCGCCGCTGATCCCATTCGTCCTAGAACACGCTCCAACAGACGTTGGCGTTCGGCCTCACCCACAGGGGAAGCCATATATAATTCCAATTCCATCCACTCCTCACCCGAAATATCCGGCAATTGAAACAGGAGTTCTTTGAGGCCATTGATTTCCGTCGTAGACAAGGTGCCATCCGCCCAAGCTGCCGCAATGAATAACTTTCCCAATTCCAAAATAAAACGTGTATCTGCCATACGCGCTCTTTCCTTCCCTGCTTAATCTGTTCTTTGAATACCTCTGGTCACCATACTCAAATATCATTCATGGCTTACAAAAAATACAATTGGGCTATTATATGAATTGAGCAGTATACCGAAAGACACGAGGAGGCTAAAGCTGCAGGGTAGAAGAAATGACGAGGAAGGGACAGCAAAGATACGGGGAAGTGAGAGGACCCTAATTCACGAATATGATTCCGGCTGGAGAAACACTTTAAACAAATCTTTCCATGTCAGAATCCCTTCAACCGTGCCGTCAGCATGCGTGACTGGAAGGCAGGAGATTCCCCGTTCCAACATCATCCTGGCTGCCTTTTCAATCATGCAAGACTTGCGAACCGTGATGGGATAATGTGACATAATTTGGTGAGCGCGCTTCTCTAGCGTCGCCCGATCTCGGTTGGTTTCGGACAAGGTATTGACAAAAGGACTAATGGCTTTAAAGAAATCACGATCGGAAATGATACCGACAATCTTTCCCTCATCCACCACCACAAGATGATGAAATTTCACTCGCCTAAACACGTCTTGAATCACTTGGAGCGAATCATCCATCTCAATGGTCACAACCCGAGATGTCATGATGGCACCAACCGTATTCAATTTGATGTCAAGTTTGGTGGCCATGGATTTAAATACTCCTTGCAGAATTTTCAGATATCATCCCAGGGCTTGGCCATGAGAAGGCCGTACTTTCCATAGGCCCTTATCGGCTTATGACTCTCAAAAATTTACAGTGAAACGCCCCCATTACGCAGCAGTGAATGAAGAAGTCCTGCGGTTTTTCAGGCGAAGGTACTTTGGTCAAGCGTTAGGATCGGAAGGCGAATCCAGTAATTCATGGACCATAGCCACAACCTCCTCAAGGCAAAAGGGCTTGGAGATAGTCCGAGTCGCACCGAATTCTTCGGCTTCTATCAGAAAATCTAAGTCACGTCCCCCTCCACCAGACATCACAATAATGGGGATGGTCGAGTTGAGCTTTCTGAGTGTACGAACCACTTCCAGCCCATCCATTTCCGGCATGAGCACATCAGTAATGACAAGATCTACCTGATGGTCATGATAGAGTTGCAACCCTTTTCGCCCATCCGGTGCAACCCGAACGTGATACCCGTCCATCGTCAACCGTTCTTGCAAGGAGGAGCAAATATCGACCTCATTATCAATCACCACAATCGTTGACCTCATATCCTCATCTCCTACTGTCACATGTCCATTTTCGCTAAAACATGATCTCTTCAATCTGATGAATTGCGCCCACAAATAATTACTACATCTAGGAGATTGGCCGGTTACAGGCCCGAGAGATGACGGCCAACAACTTTTGAGGATCATAGGGTTTCGCGATCACGGCAAACGCTCCAGCCTGCTTGGCAATCTTTTCCATTTTTTTTGTCATATTTCCGCTTAGCAAGATCACGGGCACTCCCTGCCCACTCACACGATAGGCCAGGGCTTTGAGAAAATTCATCCCATCAATCACCGGCATATGATAATCGGAAAGAATAAGGTCCACTGAAAGGCCTCCATCCAGCAGTGTCAGTCCCTCCAACCCATCGTCGGCTTCCTTGCAGTCAAAGGCATGACTCTCTAATAACAATCGCAAGGCCCGCCTCACGGGTCGATCATCGTCAATAATGAGAATGGGCTTGTTCATGACAGGCAAAGGTTCTTGAGTGACGACACATGCCTTTGGAATGGCCTTCCTCCATACCATCTGCTCGACTATTTCTAGATTCACTGACAACCTGCCCCTTCAAGTAAACTCGCCCACTCACGTTGGCAGCTATCTCTCGATGATTGTATTTCAGCGAATGTCATTTCCTCATAGTGCAAAACCGTTGCCATCAATTGATCTACTTCAATTTTTAGAAAATTCTTGCGGCAACCAATTGTTATCTAAAGACATTTACTCAAATGACCTCAAGCGTATTTTCTCAGGATTTGCCAATTGGCTCCCAGACGATATCCGAAAGGATACGTCAGATATCTGTTTGGCTCGAACGCCGAACTGATACAAATTCTGGCTAGAAAAAGAAGGTGGGGCCATGGCACCGCATCGCTTTACAGAAGAGAATGTGATCCACACATTGCGACACTATGGAGAACTTGCTAAAAAGATGTTCAGCAGATGTCTCATGACTTCAACCAAGGGTAGGTGAGAAAAACGCATGAAAATCAATTTTCCCTATTTTCATTCTGAACAGTTCTCTTTTTCCCAAGACCCTGTTTTAATCCTGGAAAACTTTTGGAGTGCCGACGAACGGAAGATGTTTCGAGAGGCCATGGAGCACTCAACCTGGACGGCTTTAGCTGACATGCCGCCCGTCGCACAAGCCTTTCAAAATTGCGGGAATTGGCTCAAAGCCGAGATTGCTCCGGCGGAAGGCAACCATTTCTTGGAACGGGTCGGGCTCCCATGTGTCGCCGACCATATGGAATCGTTCCCCAACATTTCCGGCCGCCATATCAATTTCAATTATTATTCCTATGGTCCTGGCGACTGTCTTTCGACGCATGACGATACGGACGATGCCTACACCTATGCGCAGGGGAAAATCCCGCCGACTCGCCGACTCGCTCTGGCCACCTATTTTCATGAAGAATGGCAACCGGATTGGGGTGGAGAACTCATCATGTACCGTGAAATACGAGATGACCAAGGAGGAAAGCGGCTAGAAGTCGACCAGTGCATCGCTCCCTCGCCAGGATCTTTGGCGATCTTTGCCGTGCCGCGATTCCATCGCGTCTGTCGCGTCGATCCCTTAGCAGGAGTCCACAAACGCCTCTCCATCGCCGGCTGGTTCATGACAGAACATTAATTCCTTCCCCCATTTCACAACAAAATCCACTCTACCTTCATGAATCATTCTATTCTGCTTTTTGGCGCCACCTCTATTTTGGGGTTTAACCTGGCAAGACTGTTTTCCGATGCAGTCATTCCTTTCACCTCACCAGGGAATACCGCTCCAGCCGTTCAACAATGGGCGGTACTTAACCTGGAAGATCCTGAATGGGTCGAAGCCATATTTTCCCAATACCAGCCACGCATCCTTCTTTATGGCCACGCGGTGTGTGATGTCCCGAAATGCGAAGCAGATCCCGAGTGGGCCAAAGAGGTCAACGTCAGATATCTTCAACGGGTACTGCAGGCTTTACCCCAACAGACACGAATGGTGTATGTCTCCTCAGACCATGTCTTTGGCGGCGATGGTGCATACGATGAACAGTCCCCACCATGCCCGATTAGTGTCTATGGCAGAACGCGTGTGGAAGCGGAACACCTGGTTCTAGAAAGACCACAATCGTTGATCATTCGAACGGGGTTGACGATTGGCTCATCCCCCAATGGTCGCACCGGACACTTAGACTGGCTTCGTTACCGCACCCAACGCAATCTTCCGATCACGATTGTGGAGGACGAATTCCGCTCGGCAGTATGGGTGGAGGATTTAGCTCGGAGAGTGATGAAGCTTGCTCGAACCCGGAAGACCGGCATTCGCCATATCCCGGCAACACAAGCACTATCCAGAATTGAGTTGGCTCACTACCTCTTGAAGCAGTTAGGACTAGAAGCTCGCTTTCATTGCGAAAGTCGGCATGACCGTCGATCCCCTCATTTAGGACACGTGGAACTCATAAGTGTTTTTCGAGATGAATGGGCGGCTCCGCTACGCAGCGTGGTTGATAGCGGAGAGACCACGCTCTTAGGAGAAGTCGCCTGAGCGTGTGTTTGGTGGGTGTTATTTATGTTTTCCTACCATACACCATCTGCAGACCAATGATGGTTTTGGCGTCACGAATCGTTCCATCCAGAATTTTGGAGATGGCTTCTTCAAGTGGCCATTCCAGAATTTCCAAAACTTCATCCTGATCTAAATTCTGCTTCCCTACTTCCAGGCGAGTCCCGAGATAAATATGAATGACCTCATCCGTAAATCCTGGCGCCGTCCAAATACTGGTCAGTAACGTCAATTTTCCGGCACGGTAACCGACTTCTTCTTCCAGCTCCCGTGCTGCGCATATTTTGGGATCTTCTTGGTGATCCAATTTTCCTGCGGGAATTTCGTAGATAAATCCCCCCGCTGCATGTCGCAGTTGCCGGATAAGAACCACCTTTCCATCTTCTTTAAGAGGCACCACTGCAGAAGCGCCAGGATGCCGAAGAATTTCCAATTCGGTTGTGCGTCCGTTTGGCAAGGCAACCGTATCCAGGTCAAGCTTTAAGACTTTTCCCGTATATATCCGCTTCGTCGACAACAGTATTTCTTCTTGCTTGGACATTCTCGTCGATACGGCTGCAATTACGTTTTTTGACGTTTATAGAATGGCAGTGTGACCACTTTGGCAGGCACATGCTTCCCGCGAATATCAATTTCTACGACGGTTCCCTCCTGGCACAAGCCTGGAGGAAGCGACCCTAACCCAATCCCTTTTTGCAACACGGGAGAAAAATTTCCACTGGTGACTTTACCCACCGTCTCCCCGTCCAGCAGGATTGCCATCTCATGTCTGGGGACTCCTCTTTCCATCATTTCAAATCCCACAAGCTTTCGCGTGACGCCTTGCTCTTTTTGTTGCTGGAGAGCTGGTTGACCTTGAAACGGGCCTTTGTTCCACGCTACGACCCATTCGACGCCAGCTTCTAGCGGTGTCGTCTGTTCATCCATATCGTTGCCATAGAGTAAATACCCGACGTCGAGTCGCAGGAGGTCCCGGGCACCAAGACCCGCCGGTTTGACCTGGTCACCCTCCCCGGCTTTGAGCAATTGCTCCCAGGCCGATTGGGCTTCTCCTGCCGGAAGGTACCATTCATAGCCAATTTCCCCCGTGTAGCCTGTACGGCTCAGCAATCCTGAGAATCTATTATTTTCAATGGTGAGACACTGACGAGGCTTCAGCCTGTCTATGGCTGACCCGATTACATTTTTCAGCAAGGCCTGTGATGATGGTCCTTGAATGGCCAATTGCGCTAACTCTTCAGATTGATCGCAAATGACTGCTTGCGGAAATTTCTCTTGCTGATATTTTTGAAACCATTCAAATATCTTCATTCGATTTGAGGCATTCACACAGACCAGGAATTCTGCTTGCCCTGTTTTATAGATAAAAATGTCATCGAGTATGCCTCCCGCCTTCTGGCAAATCATGCTGTATTGCGCCTGCCCCACAGCAAGCTGTGCCACATCGTTGGTGCTAACCCATTGCAAAAAAGCTTCAGCCTGGTCGCCTGCAACGTTGATTCGTCCCATGTGGCTGACGTCGAATAGGCCCGCCCCCTGACGCACAGCATGGTATTCATCCAGAACGCCCGTATATTGAATGGGCATCAGCCAGCCAGCAAAGTCGACCAACTTCGCCTTATGCACACGATGCACCTGAGTGAGAGGGGTTTCCTTCATTAACGCAAATCGAGAAGTTCGACAATAAAAATGAGGGTGGCATTCGGAGGAATAGCCGCCCCTGCACCTCTGGTTCCGTACCCTAAGTCCGATGGAATGACTAACTTTCGAGTTCCACCGATTTTCATGCCTTCCACGCCTTCATCCCATCCCTTGATCACGCGCCCTGCTCCAAGCTTAAAGGAGAACGGTTGGTTGCGATCTTTGGAACTATCAAACTTGGTGCCGTCGACCAACGTGCCCGTATAATGCACCGTGGCGGTTTCTCCGGCATGCGCTTCACGACCCTTGCCCACGACAAGATCCGCATATTCCAACCCTGACGACGTCTTCACCATCGCTTCTTCAGCGGCATGACTGGAAAATGGCAGGAGAAATATTCCGACAAGCGCCAATAGTAGGCAGGATCTAAGATTCGAGGATGAGCAAATGAGGGATGACCGCCCGATTCTATTCTTCATCATAGACTCTCCGAAGGTTATGGTTTGTGGTGAATGTTGTGGAATTAACGGTTTAGGGCAGGGTTATCATAAAACAGGACCATGCTAGCCGTATAGCCATGCAAATAATTTTTTCCCCCAACTGGTCCAATTTCTCCTCCCGCAAAAAACCCCGCGATGGGAAGCATGCCCATGTGTTGATGTACAGCGGCGACGTCATGATGCGGCGTCTGAAAAAACTGCTGCCCCCGGCCGTTGCAACTAAAGAGTAAGGCCCCTTTGGGTTGGTCGTTCGGAGATGCTAAGCGCTCTCTTTCGAGCAACCCGGTTAAATCAGAACCTGCGGCATTGGCATCACGAATATGAAACTGAATGGTTTGTCCTTCCTGAACAAAATCCGCAATGGCCAGATACCCGGATTGCCGATCCGCTCCTAACAAGCCACGAATCAAAAAATCTCCTTGCCCGAATTCCGCACGATGTTCGTCCATGGCAATCCCCACATGCAATCCATTCGCCGCCTGCTGTCGTTCAGTTTCTCCCAAAGCCTTCAACGTCGTCTCCAATCTTTCCAATGGAGGAAGGCCACCAAGTTCCTGGATCACGTTCCGATCAACCTTCGTGACCACATAGCGCTCTCCAATCGGTTGACACCCCTGCGACACGACCGTTCGTATTCCGACGCCTCCCTGGATCGCTACACCAACTACGCCCGATTCAAAAATATGTTCGTTTAAGACCAATCGGGATTCCCCTTCATCCATCCCTCCACTGGCGATTCCCCCAATAGCCAAGGAACCAGGAGCATGGTGATCCAAGAGGGTGAAAAATTCGTCGATCGGCGTGGAAAATGGGTCAGCAAAGAGAAGAAATGTTCGAGGGACCGCAGGCTTTTCCGGCAGGTCTGGCCAACCTTCTAATGAAAATTTCTCTCCATTCTTCTTTGGAGTCAGGTGAAAGGGGGTGATGTGCATGCTGGGATTGCTTAGTCCCCAAAGCACCAGTCCAGGATGCTCCTCAATTTCTTGTGTTCCTCCAATCACTCCTGCCCCCATACAGCCAAGTAATATTTTCGGGCCAAGAATTTTGCGAACGATGGCAACCAAGGATTCAATGTCTTCTGTAAAATGGGGAGAGAAAAAGACGCAGGCGAAATCACAGTCAATTCCACCAAATGCGTCATGAACCGATCGCGAGACGACTTGCGCCGCCTGCTGGGGATTAGAATCTTGAGAGACCGCCACATGACATTGCATCACGATTGAGTTCTTTCCATGTCTATCAACAACCGTTAGGCCTTTTCCAAAAGCACCGAAATTAGGAAGGTTCCGAGAAAAGCCCTGCGAGTTCTATCTTGCCTGTCTATAGGTGGAACCATATCTTTTCAATCATTGAAGATTAGTGTTTTGCGGACGGATAGGCTGCCAGAAGGGAACGGAGCTGTTCGATAGAAACGGCCTCAAATCGTCTATCATCTCGTCCCGTCACAGTCGTGGCTTGTAATAACGCATTCAAAATCGCCTCTTCCGTAGCCTCCACCGTGGCCTGAAAGATTGAATTGAGATGTGTATCGGCAAGATGGGTCATGACAAAAGTTGGATCCTTTGGATAATGCGGGATGCTATTCCCCGTGGAAAACGCCAACACAAAATCTCCACTCCCATGATGCGAGATAGATCCCGTCCGAGCCAACCCAATCGTCGCCCGCTTGGACAGACGAACTAACTGCCGAGCATCCAGCGGGGCATCCGTCGCCACGATAATAATGATAGAACCGCTATCTTGCCGTTTTTGAGGGCGAAAATATTTTGAATGAAGCGAAGACGCTGTCGTCACTCCTTCTTTGGCAATCGTCTGTTCCTCATCCGCATATAATCGGCCAACGGGTACTCCCGCCATGGTGAATTCATGTCGACGGCCATGATTGGCATTCACCAATATCCCGACGCGATACCCTCCTTTTTCCGGTGGAAGAAACCGTGAAGCCGTCCCGATTCCACCCTTGAATTGATACGCCACCATGCCCGTGCCCGCACCGACAGATCCTTCTCGAACCGGTCCGCTGGCAGCACCTTCTAAGGCCTGAACAACATCTTCAGGCGAGACATGCCGACCTTGACTATCATTTAACCGGCTATCATCACATTCTGCGACCACCGGTGTGAGCGTGTCATCGCTAATGCCAATATCCGGATACTGCTTGATCATCCAACTCATGACGCCATCAGCCACTCGAGGCACATTCAACGTATTCGTCAAGGCAATGGGATATTCTAAAAATCCGGATTCGGCAATCCATGCTAAGCCAGTCATTTCACCCGTGCCATTTAAGACAAAGGCCCCTGCTGGAACTTTTTGATGCCACACATCGTCCCGAGGAATAATGACGGTGGCTCCCGTTCGAACCGGCCCATGTCCAGGGATTAAGCCTCCCGTCCCTTCCATGATAGTGACATGTCCCACTTTTACTCCGGGAACATCGGTGATGGCATTCCACTCGCCCGAATCGTATTGCCCAATTTTTATCCCAAGATCTTGAATGTGGGGACGAGCTTCTGTGACGGATACCTCCAATAACGGCACAGACTGGGCCATTGTGAATCCCCACGAACTGAAAATTGAGGCACTCAATATACAGGCTTGGAAAACTTTGATCCAAGTAAATTTATACGGCATATGCATGTTTATGGATTCTAAATATTTGGAGAATATTTTCAGAAAATCTTTTCAGCCATTCATGTGGCTGAAATGGAAGAAGACAAAGGTTTCTCAGAAAATTCGATCTCATGCATTTGATAAGGGGTTTCTTGAAATCCGATACTGGCATAGGCTTCATGAGCTTGGTGATTTTCTCGTTCGACATATAAACGAAATCCGCAGACTTTTTCGGAATTCGTGTGAGCTTGTTCATACACATACTCATACAGCTGACGAAAGACACCCTGCTGACGATAGGGCTGGTCGACATAGAGGCTTTGCAGCCACCAGAAATGGCCATTGCGCCAATCGCTCCACTCATACGTGATAAGGATCTGCCCCACAACTTTTGATAGGGCAGGTTCAGAGAGACTCTCAGCTACCGCATACCAACCTTTACTGGGATCTTGCAGGATGGTTTCCACTCCAGACCGCAAGAGGGGGGCATCAAGCGTGCGACCTTCCGTTTCCTTTGCTAGCGCGGCATTAAACGTACTGATTGTATCGATATCAGCCAGAGTCGCACGCCTAATTTGCACGTTCACATGTTTGCTCATGAGGTCTAAATAGGGACTAGGGCGTAAGAGGCAATCTTGCTGGAGTGAGCCACCCGGAAGGGGGACGATACAGCCCTGCGGAAAATTCCATTTTCATGGCTTCTTCAGGACGCAACTGAATCCGATTCAGTCGATTTTCCGGAACAAAAGCCAAATACCCGGTAAACGGGTGAATCGCCGTCGGAACAAAGACCATGATCAAAGGTCCCTCTGAGGAGATCTGTAGTCTTTGTGGAGGCAAGCCCATATCAAACCCAAGCGCCCACAATCCATCCCGAGGAAATGGAAAAGCCACGACTTTGCTGTGTCCAAATCGTTCACCGAATTTGAGGACATCCGCCATGCTTTTCAACGTATAATAAATACTTCGTACAAAGGGAATCTGTTCTAGTGAAGATTCAAATTTTTGATGAATGCGTTGCCCAAAGAGGTAGGTCGTCCCCATTCCCACCCAAAGAACCAACAGGCAAAAAAATGTGATCCCGGAGCCAGGAATCGTGACTCCGTATAAGGTCCGGACGATATCGACCGTCATGTGCTCTAGGACTTCAAAGAGTGTAGAGAGGATAAGCACCGTTCCCCAGGCTGGCACAATGATAAAGAGGCCTGTGAGAAAATAACGTTGAAGGTTATGTAGGGAAAAATAACTCATACAGCCACCGGGATTCTTGCACCGCTAGTCTATCAAACCCACTCCTTCTTCGCATTACACCTGTTCTGCCCATAAAGAGTCCAACCAGGTCTCCGGCTCCAATACCTTAGCTCATATTGCCTCAATATGGAGGTGGTGCTACATTGACGGGATAGAATACCGGCCATCTACTATTGAAAGGAGTCTTTTGTGGACACTGATACCGCTTCTCATGACAAAGGGATGATTACTCAGGATTTGCTTGCGATCCTCTGTTGTCCTGAAACCAAACAAGATATTCGCCTGCTAGAGCCAAACCTTGTCGAACAACTGAATCAACGAATTGCAAAAGGAGAACTGAAGACAAAAGGTGGGCAACCTGTCACGGAAAAAATTGATGGAGGCCTTCTTCGCAAGGATGAGACCGTCGTTTATCCCATTCGAGATCAAATTCCTATTATGCTTATCGAGGAAGGCATTCTGGTCGAAAAGTCCGATCTTTCCTAAACCCTATTTCCCTCAGAGTTTAGAGCAGGACAAAAGACACGCCCTCTCAACGACTAATGGGGAAAACGCGATGCCCGTGATTTTCCCCTCACCAGCCACCATACGGATCGGCTCACTTGCACGACCATATAGATCACGATCCCAAACGCAATCCCGTAAAAGCCATACGCTTCCGTTGGCCAACCTAAGCTCCCATGTAAGAGCACACCAAGCGCGACATGTGCTCCTAACCCAAGACAGAGGGCGAGCACAATCCATTCACGAATCATCGTCTTTGTTGTGAACCCCATAGTGGGACGGGAGTGTAGCAGGTGAGGAAAATTTCTGGACCATATACCATGGCCCAGATTAAGATTCCTATGAGGTGGATTAGACCGGGCTTTTCGCTGATTCTATTTCCGTAGCAGTCATGAGGCTGGCCAGATAGTCACCAACAAATAATAATGCCTCCTCGCGCCCATCAGCTCTTCGCCCCTTCTCTCTTCGTTGAATAGAGAGTTCATGCTCAAGGTCGGATTTCACATCTCCTAAAAGCTTTTGTAAAGAAGCCGTCGTCAGATTCATATCAACATCTTCTAATTCTTGGCATCGATCTAATACCCAATTGAGGCCTTCCACGCGCCCTAAATACCGCTCTTGCTCGGCTTGGTCAATTCTTCCCATCGTGGAGGCAAATGCCTGCCCCTCATAAATAAGATTGTAAAAGCTCGCAACCGCTCGGTGTAAAGTAGAATTCATTCAGTATTCCTCGCAAAAATGTGTAGCGTTTCTCCAATAATTATAAACCTTAAGACATGAACCTTCTAGGACCAAGTTCCCTTTTTTTCAAAATTATCCATGTTCCTTAAAAAATCAGGTAAACAGGAGAGAATCAAATTCGGCCATAAACCCATAATATAGCGGGGCAAACTGCTTTAAACTGCTAGGACTGTTCTCCTTTAACCGCTTAAAAAAGAGCACTTGGTGGGTAGGATCCATCATTTCTAATAACTTGCCTAATTCGGACATAGAAAATGCCCCTTGGGGGACACTCAAGATGTAATGCACTAACCGTTCAACAAATTGATGCATAATATAATCACTGGCCAGGTAGGCAGCAGGAATGTCTCCGTTTTTAATGATCTGCGCGAAAGGAACGGCTTGAGCGGAAAATGGAACCTCTTTTGTGGGGGCGGGTGATGGATTCACGTCAAATAGAGTGCAGCAAATACCAATAACTAAAAGTTTCCAATCAGACTTTGATTGTATCAGGCATTTGAGACAATTCAAAACAATTTTTGTTGTTTTTTCAAAGACTTAATCTTTGAATGACGACCATTTTCGCTTTAGTTCTTGAATCCCTTGTCCTGATGGTTCAATTTAATTGGGGATAAATGAATTAAAAAAAAACAGGGGGCGACAACTGTCGCCCCCTGCTCTCACCGAAACGGTGCCGTGAGGCTCCGTTTACAGCCAGTTTACCCGTTCCGCTGGACGGATATAAATTGGCTCTTCCACTTGTTGCCGGACGGCTTCCTTGCCCGATTTGTTGAAGCCCAGCACCGTGTCGTTGTACATCTCGAACTTACGACCGTGAATTTGGGTTTCGAACACTTTCGGTCCAGGAATAACGTCATACCGGAAGATAATCTGTTGGCTCGCTCTCCAGAGCTGTAACACGGCCAACAATTCCCGGCTTGGCACCAAATATTTCTCAATGGCATTATCCACGCCCGGCCCAAACATCTGCCGGATGTAACCACGTGGGGCTTGTCGTGGGGGAATGTAATAGCCATTGGGTTCCGTGCCCCATTGCGGGTAGAGTGGCAACGCCACTTGTTCCACCCGAATGGCATAATACAACGGATTCCAACGATCTTCCGCCCACAACCCGTCATCACCTACTTTGACCAGCCCTTGAAGCCGGATTTTACCGACGCACGCAGCCATACACCGCGTTTCCATCGGCTCACCACCGGTCAGAGGGTCTTTACCCTCTACCCGAGGATAGCAGGCAATACATTTTTCCGACACCCGAGTCGTTCCTCGGTACATCGGCTTTTTGAACGGGCATTGCTCCACGCACTTTTTGTAACCACGGCAACGGTTTTGGTCAATCAAGACAATCCCGTCCTCAGGCCGTTTATAAATGGCCTTTCGTGGGCAGGCTGCCAAGCAACCAGGATACGTACAATGGTTACAAATACGTTGAAGGTAGAAGAAATATGTTTCATGCTCCGGCAAGCTGCTGCCGGTCATTTTCCACGGTTCTTCTTTCGTGAACCCGGTTTTATCAATGCCTTCCACAATGGCACGCATTGAAGTTGCCGTATCTTCATAGATGTTCACGAATCGCCATTCTTGGTCTGTTGGGATGTAACCAATGGCGGCTTGACCAATTTTGGCACCCGCGTCAAAGATCGTCATCCCTTCAAACACCCCATACGGTGCATGGTGCTTGCGGCCGACCCGCACGTTCCACACCTGTCCTCCGGGGTTCACTTGTTCGATGAGCTGCGTGATTTTCACATCGTAGAACTGTGGATAGCCACCATACGGTTTGGTTTCCACGTTGTTCCACCACATGTATTCCTGCCCTTTGGAGAACAGCCACGTGGACTTATCTGCCATTGAACAGGTTTGACACGCTAAACACCGATTAATGTTGAACACAAATG
>Ga0224496_10001421_pt1 | contig 14949 bp, 14 predicted proteins | sample SF_Jul11_sed_USG_2_FD_168127 | JGI IMG/M metagenome (GOLD analysis project Ga0224496, IMG submission 168127) | Sediment microbial communities from San Francisco Bay, California, United States - SF_Jul11_sed_USGS_8_1 | ecosystem: Environmental > Aquatic > Marine > Sediment | place: USA...
GAACGGCTTGAAAAGGTGTCGATATTTTTCCTCTTTCTCGATTTAAATTTATTTCAGATAGAAATATCTCCTCATCCGAAAGATTCAGTGTCGTAATGACGTAATCCGATTGTGACTTGTCCTGTAAATCTCTGTCGGGAATTATCTGGATTGCATGTTGGATATTGTCAACACGAATAACTTCCTTGCCTTTTGTGTTGATGAGCCTGATTTGTATATAATCCGGATTTGCCTGAATAAGAGCGATAAATAATTCTTGTGTGTTCTTTTTCCAGTCAGTTGATGAAAGCCCTTGGTTGTCGATTTGATTAATGCTTGGGATTTTGCTAAGCATTAGCGTATCTTTGCGCTGGCTGCTAATGTGTTCTTTGAGTTTAAGGCCTTCGTTATTAATTGAGGTGCTTATTCTGTCAAGTGTGTTGTTGATCAGGATGGTTGATGTTTCAATATAAAATATACTGGCAGTCAGAAATGTGGTTATTAAAACCAGAAGTATAATTGTTAGACTAATTTTGTGTGATATTTTCATTTTAGTTGATGATTTTTGATGATTTTAATATTGCGTAAATGGCCCTGTTCTAAGTTTGATCATCAGGTTTTTTACCGGTTGGTAATCTTCTGCTTCAAGCCAGTTGTTATAATGGCCGTTAACGGCGGCAGTAGTGTCTGGTGTAATAGAAAATAATGCGACTTTGACTTTTTCAGTAACGGAGTTGCTGACATGAGATAATGCAGAAAACGGCCATTCCGGATAAAGGTCGGTGCTAAGAAAAAACGGGAAGTCTGTGATATGTTTATTATTTAGAATACGAAAATAACGTAAATCTATTTCATTTTTTTCTGCCATGCGTTCGAGCTGGTCAGTGCGTACTACACCGGCGTCGGCTTTGTCGTTAAGTACCGAAAAAACGACATCACTTTGAATGCCGTTGGCGAATTTTAAGTCTTTTAGATCATTGTAAGGATTGATGTTGTGTTTTAATAATTCAAGCCATGCAGTTTGCCAACCGCCAAAGGCTGGTTCTGATACAGCAATTAGAGTTTTGTTTTTCAGGTCATCAAGTGTCAGTATGTCATCACGATCAGCAAGCGTGAAGATAATGGAGCCGAATTTATTGAGGGAAAAACTGCCGCGTTTATTATTTAATGTGGCCAGTGCTGTGGTTTGATATAGCTCCATCATTTCAACATGTGATGAGGGATTCGTTAATGCAAAATCCACTTCAGCCACGGCAACACTTGCTTGTATATCTTGAAGTTTTACTATTGGTACCAGTATAAAGTTATGCTCGGGTATAGCCTGATTTAGATAATCAATGGTTGGTTGCCATTGTTTTGTGCCTGCTTCAATGCCGTTTATGGCGCGAACCGCAATTTTGTATTCGGCTGCAAATAATGTTTGAGTTAAAGATAAACAAACAAGTAGTGCTATGCCTGCATTGATTGCGAGTTGTTTCATTTGTTTGCCGGGGTTAGAGATTGTTTTGAGTCCATATTTCTCGAATCTGATCTGATAAAGTCATTGGGTCAAAGGGTTTTGGAATAACATCCAGAGCGCCCATTTTTTTGTATTCAGCAACTTCGGTTGGCTGAATCTTGGCGGTCATGAAGATAACTGGTTTGCTGGCGATTTCAGGTTTTTTTTCCAGTTCTTTTTTGGTGGTCGGGCCATCCATGCCTGGCATCATAACATCGAGTAATATGAGGTCAGGGTCAAAGGCTATAACCTTTTGCAGTGCTTCTTCGCCGCCACTGCAGATAAGTACATCAAAGCCACCGACTGATTCAAGAGCAACCTTTGCTACCATCTGAATATCAGGCTGGTCTTCAACATACATTATTTTTTTTAATTCACTCATTTTTATTTCCTTTGTGTGATGAGTTATATGCGTTTGAATTATGTGAAGGCTTCATCGACTGCTGATAATAATGCATTAATATTAATCGGTTTGGTTAAATATTTATCAAAACCGGCTTCCATGCCTTTTTTGATGTCATTAGGCATGGCGTTTGCGCTGATTGCAAAAATGGGTGTGTTTTTTGTTGTTTCATTCTGGCGGAGTTTTTTTATGACCTGGTAACCATCTATGCCGGGGAGATTTATATCTAATAATATCAGGTCAGGGTTGCGTGTAGTTGCCAGTTCCAAACCAAAAAAAGGTTCATGGGCGCTAAGCAGATGTATGTATGGTCTTCGGCCGAGAACCTGTGCAACCAGTTTCAGGTTGGTCGGATTGTCTTCTATATATAAAATGATACGATTTTTCTGATTTAAATTATTGACTGTTGTATCAGCTGCTTCAGGACTGCTAATAATGGTGGGTATGATAGTTGCGTCTTCAGGTAGTTCTATCCAGAACGTGCTGCCTTTCTTTTCTTCACTGTGAACACCTATATTCCCTCCCATTAGTTCGACAATATTTTTAGTGATGACCAGTCCGATGCCGGTGCCTTCAATTTCTGAGTTTTCAGCATCCAGGCGGTTAAAGGCCTGGAAGAGATATTTAATATTGTCTTTCGAAATGCCGGCTCCTGTATCTGTGATATTAATACGGATAAGATTATTGATTTTTTCACACTTGATTGTGATTAAGCCATTGGCAGAGTTATATTTAATGGCGTTGGATAATAAATTAAGAATGACCTGTTTGAGCCGGGTGCGGTCAGCACGTACCTGATATGCGTTATTGTAACAGTCGCACTCGGCAGACATGTTGATATTTCTTTTTTTCGTTAATGGCAAGGAAAGTGATATGCACTCTTCCAGAACCTGACTGATCTTAACGGTTTCTACAGAAAGATCGATGCGACCTGCTTCGATTCGTGACAGATCAAGAATTTCGTTAATTAAATCCAGCAAGTGATGACTGGCTTTCATGATCTCGTTAACTTGCTCAGTCTGGGTTTGATTGAGTCCCGGAGTTTGCTGCATTTTTAATAATTGTGAGAAGCCGATAATGGCATTCATCGGTGTACGTAATTCATGACTCATGCTGGATAGAAATTGTGATTTTGCACGATTGGCATTTTCCGCTTCTTCTTTTGCATGGCGTAGATTTTCTTCAGCTTTAATAAAGTCTGTTACGTTGGTGCGAGCAGATACATATTGATAAGGTTTGCCGGTGGCATCAAGAAACGGCACTATGGTGCTCTCGGTCCAGTATTCATGACCCTGTTTGTTTAAATTACATATCAGCCCGTGCCAGACTTTTCCTTTGCTGATGGTTTTCCATAGATCTTCAAAAAAAGCATCATCATGTTGATCTGATTTTAGTATCCGGTGATTTTGACCGAGTAATTCATTTTCAGTGTAGCCACTGATATCAAGAAATTTTTTATTGATGAAAGTGATCTTGCCGGTGGCATCGGTGATACTGACAATGGCGTGCTGATCGAGTGCAATTTTTCGGTATTCACTTTCACGTAATGTATTTTCAAGTTCCTGGTTCAGCCGGTTGGCCCAGCGAGCACGGCTAACGCGTGCAGTAATTGCCATGACCAGGTGATGCTCTTCAACTGGCTTGGTCAGAAAGTCATCGCCACCCAGATTCATAGCGGCCAGTTGGCGGTCAAGATTTGATTCGGTTGACAGAAAAATAATAGGCATCCTGGCGTAGGCGTCATCCTGACGGATAACCTGTGCCAGTTCAGGTCCTGTACAACCTGACATATAGACATCCAGAATTAGCAGGTCTGGCTGAAATTCGTTCAACATGGATAGCCCATGAAGTGGGTCAGTCAGTGTCTTAACCGTCATACCTGCTTCAGTCAGGATGGTTGAATAATAATCGAGTAATGCCAGTTCATCATCAATAATTAATATTCTGTAGGGGTCTTTAGGTTTACGTACCGTAATGCCATCCATGGTTTGAATGAGCTTTGGTATATTTAGCGGTTTGGTTAGATAGCGGGTAGCGCCAGCACGAGCTGCAGCCAGTCGAGCATGAATATCATCGCGAACAGAAATAAAAATAACCGGAATATGTTTATTTGTTTGTGCTTTTATTTGTTGAGTAATGATGGCGCCGGCAATATCGCCTTCTTTGAGCACCATATCCATAATAATAATTGCCGGGTTTTGTTGATCGCAGGCTTCGAGTATGGTGCTTGTGTCAGTGAAGTGCCTGATCTGATAGTTGTGTTCTTGAAGTTCATCGATGAGGCGGTCTGCCAATAATTGGTCATCTTCAACCAGGTAAACCAGATTATTATGTGAATCAGTGCTGGACTGCTTGTTAGCTATGTGGGGGATGGATGAGGGTTGCCATTCGCTAGCCGTCAGTTGTAAATGTTCTACCTGTTTCTGTATTTGTTGAGCTGATTCATGGCTTAATGCCGTTTTCAGCTCGATATTAATTTTTAGTAGAATCTCAAGTTCCCGTGCGGCATTGCCTACAGTGACTGCGCCAAAGGTTCCTGCCGTACCCGCCAGGCTATGGGCTTTGTGATGCAGGCTGGATAATATTTCCTGATTATTGTACTGGCATTGACCGAAAGCATCCCATTCCGTGGTAATTAGATTGATTCTGCCAGGTAGTTCATTATGGAAATGCGTCTGGAGCAGGGCCAGTTTTTCAGCGATTTTTTGTGATTTTTCGAGGTTAATGGTATTGCTCCGAGCCTGGTGGTCATATTGACCTGAATAGAGTATTAAGCCATTAATTTAGCTGGGGGGCTTAATCTGAATATCTAAATTTTAGCGTACTGAAAAAGCATTTGTCTAATCCCCCAAAGTGTATGCTTCATTGGAGGGAAAATCACTTAATTAAACAGTAGCTGATAACAGGTCTTATAAAAAGTTAAATTCATAGCTCATCAATTCTTTGCCTGAATCGATGATTTCAATATTGAAAGAGATGGGCTCGCCAGGCTCCATTTTACCAAGTTGATCTGCTGATATATGCAAATATTCTTCTGGTTTGAATCGGCGTCCGGCAATATGTTCTCCTCTAACATTAGAAAAAACGATATCAAGTAACGGGAACGCCTGTTTGAATTCTGCCTGATTAACAATAGTTGCACTTATCATCAGTGCGCCAGCCTGATTAGGGTGGGTAAACACATTTTTATGGGTCAGTTCGATACGAGAAGGATCGCGAGGTTCAGGTAATTCGCATTTTGCGTAAAGGCATAACATTTCTAACCAGGGTCTTAGCTCATTATGTTGAACCAGCTTGGTTCGGTCATAGTAGGCGTATTGAGCTATGCCAGCTGCGATCATGGTGATAATTGCCAGTGACCAGAAGATAGAGCTGAGGACGCTGTAGTGTTTTTTGCGGCTGCGAATTTCGGCGCGCAGTTCTGGAGGCACAACATCCGGAAGACCATTCGGTTGTTGTCTGTCCATTGTGATGCTGGGAATGTCGTTTAGTTTAAAATGATTATGTTCAACATTGTTTTGTTGTGATTCATTTATTACTGGATCATCGATTAGAATTTCTGCGCTAAAAATTGCCAGACAATGACCACAACGCACCTGTCCTTCAGCCTGTTTGATCTGCTGTTGATGAATTTTAAAAATGGTATGGCAATGCGGGCATTGGGTATTCATATTATTTTTTTGTGCCAGTAATTCTTATCCATTCATTCTCAGTTACTACAGGGTCAAGTATAAACCACTTCTGGTAGGCATTGAGGATGTCTTTTGCCTGATGTTCAAGGATGCCGGATAAAACAATATGACCACCGGTTTTTGTTTTTTGACTGAGCTGTTCTGCCAGTTTTGTTAATGGGCCGGCCAGGATATTGGCAATGACTATGTCATAGTTCTGCTGTTTTAGTTGTTCCGGCAACATGACCTTGATTTGATTAATGACGCCATTGGCTCGAGCATTTTCAATAGTCGCTTCCAGTGCCTGTGGATCGATATCAACAGCATCACAATGTTTAGCATTGAGAAGCAGTGCGGCAATACCGAGAACACCTGAGCCACAGCCGTAGTCGAGTACAGTCTGGTTTTCGAGAGCGATATTATTTAGCCATTGCAGACAAAGTGACGTGGTTGGGTGCGTGCCGGTGCCAAATGCCAGGCCCGGATCAAGCATTAAGTTGACTGCATCCGGTTGAGGCGGTTGTAAATGTTTGGGGCATACCCATAGTCGATTGCCAAATTGCATGGGTTTGTAATTATCCATCCAGGCGCGTACCCAGTCTTTTTCTTCCAGTGGTTCAATACGAAGATGAACCTCTGTTCCCAGATGTTGATGAATATGTTGAGTAACCAGATCAATATCAGTGTCGGCTTCAAACAGTCCGGTAATAATGATTTTATTCCACAAGGGTGTTTCGCCCGGGGCAGGCTCGAGTACCGGATCATCTTCGGCATCTTTTAAAGTAACGGATAGTGCACCAGCTTCAAGCAGAGCTTCTTCTGCCTGTTCATTGCCTGTCTTGTCAGTGACCAGCGTGAGTTGAATCCAGGCCATGTGGGTTAATCAAAGAGAGTGTTATACGGAGAAAAGATGATTGATGGTCTGGCATTCAATTGTCTTTTCCCCGTATGTTTTGACGAGTCGGTCAGAGTAATCCCGGTTTCTATCAAGATAATGGTTATCAGTATGAGACTTATCAGGATAATCCCAGTTTCTTTTCCAGATAATGAATATCGGCACCACCGGCTTTAAATGCGGTGTCTTTCATAATGTCGATTTGTAAGTCGATATTGCTCTTGATGCCTTCAATAACCATTTCAGATAATGCACCCTGCATACGGGCAATGGCGATGCTGCGATCATCACCGTGTGCGATCAGCTTGCCTATCATTGAGTCATAATGTGGTGGTACGGTATAGCCGGCATAGATATGTGATTCAACTCGAATACCAGGGCCGCCAGGTGCGTGAAAGGCAGTGACCTTGCCGGGTGAAGGCATAAAAGTTTTGGCATCTTCGGCATTGATACGGCACTCAATGGCATGACCACGCATTTTTATGTCGTCCTGGGTGAGTCGTAAAGGTGCGCCTGATGCAATATAAAGCTGTTCTTTAACGATATCGACACCGGTTACCATTTCTGTCACCGGGTGTTCCACCTGAACACGGGTATTCATTTCAATGAAATAGAATTCGCCGTTTTCATAAAGAAATTCAAATGTACCTGCGCCACGATAGCCCATCTGTATACAGGCTTCGACACAACGACCACCAATTTTCTGGCGTAATTCTTCGCTAATACCGGGAGCTGGTGCTTCTTCAACCACTTTTTGATGGCGGCGTTGCATGGAGCAATCACGTTCGCCCAGGTGGACAGCATGTCCCTGACCATCTGACAAAACCTGAATTTCAACATGACGTGGATGTTCAAGGAATTTTTCCATGTAAACCATGTCATTGCCAAAGGCTGAACCGGCTTCTGATTTGGTCATGGAGATGGCATTTAAAAGTGCGGCTTCTGAGTGAACCACTCGCATACCGCGTCCACCGCCACCACCGGCAGCTTTAATAATGATGGGATAACCAATTTTCTTTGCCGTTTGAATATTGGTTTTTGCATCAGATCCCAGTGCACCATCTGAGCCGGGAACACAGGGCACGCCCGCTTTTTGCATGGCTTCAATAGCTGCAACCTTGTCACCCATGAGGCGAATAGAGTCAGATTTTGGACCGATGAAAATAAATCCGCTGTCTTCAACGCGTTCAGCAAAATCGGCGTTTTCTGACAGGAAGCCATAGCCGGGATGAATGGCGGTGGCATCGGTGACTTCAGCAGCACTGATAATGGCTGGAATATTTAAATAACTTTGTGCTGAGGGTGCAGGACCAATGCACACGGATTCATCTGCAAGGCGGACGTGCTTTAAATCACGATCTGCTTCTGAATGTACAGCAACAGTTTTAATACCGAGTTCGCGACAGGCTCGTAAAATACGTAGCGCAATTTCGCCCCGGTTGGCAATAACGACTTTATCTATCATGATGTTCTTTAATTATTCGATTATAAATAGTGGCTGACCAAACTCAACTGGCTGACCATTTTCAACCAGAATGGCTTTAACTGTGCCGGTTTTGTCGGCTTCAATCTGATTGAGTATTTTCATGGCTTCAATAATACACAGTGTCTCGCCTTCATTAATATGTTTACCAACCTCGGTAAAAGCAGGCGTGCCCGGTGATGCTGAGCGATAGAAGGTGCCAACCATGGGCGATTTAACTTTGTGACCCGCTACTTCCGGTTCGGCAGGTGCATCAGCAACAGCTGCTGCGGGTGCAGGGGCTGCGGGTGCAGATGGTGCCTGCATCGGTGCCTGGGCATAATATTGTGGTGCTGGCATGGCGGCCATCTGGCGAGAAATGCGAACAGATTCTTCGCCTTCTTTAATTTCAATCTCGGCAACGCCAGACTCATCCAGCAGTTCTATTAATTTTTTTATTTTACGTATATCCATTCGGTGCTTAACCTCATGTTCATGAATTCGAAAGTTGATCGTCTGCGGCACGCAGGGCTAATTCATAACCCTTTGGTCCCAGCCCTGATATCACCCCAACGGCAATATCTGAAAAATAAGAATGTTTGCGGAACTCCTCACGGGCATGCACATTGGACAGGTGCAGCTCAATGAAAGGGATTTTAACACCGCTTAAAGCATCCCGAATAGCAACACTGGTGTGAGTGAATGCTGCGGGATTAATTATTATAAAGGCAGTGTTGTCATCCTGAGCCTGATGAATGCGCTCAACAATCTCATGTTCCACATTACTCTGCAGATGACTAATGGTATGCCCCATATCCCTGGCCTGGTGTTCCAGGTTGTTGACGATGTCAGCGAGTGACTTATTTCCATAATGCTCTGGTTCTCTGGTACCGAGAAGGTTCAGATTAGGACCATTTAGTATGAGAATGTGAGCCATGAAAGGATATTTTTAGTATCTGTCAGTGAATAAGACGGAATTTTGCATGGATTTTCGCCCATTGTCTATCAGTTATTGGGAGTTACAGGCAAAATCGCTGAAGTTCGATACAAATTGCTATGATAATTTGACTGAAATCACATTGTTTGTGATTGAATCACAGGAGATCGTTAACAAAGGAGATTTTAGGTAAAAAAAGCACCAACAGGTTATTAATTTACGTGTTTATATAAACAGTGTTAACAATTAATTAGCCTGAGATGAGATCACATTTTGTTAATTGACGGTGTTTTACTGGCTGGCATAGTCTGTTGCTAAGCCTAGCAGGGGTTTGATGATATGTTCTACCTGTGCTTTGGTCAGTTCGCCGGATCGGGTGTAAATAATTTTTCCGTCACGGTTGATAAAGGCGCTGTAGGGTAATGCATTGAGTCGATTGCCGTACCAGCGTGAGACTTCCATTGCGGCCAGTTCTGCGGCCATCACCGGATAATTTATGCCCATGGTATCGACATAATCTTTAACAGATTCTTCATCGTCGATGGCAATACCAATGACCTGAAAACCCTGTTCTGCATATTCATCCTGTAAGGCCATGAAGGCCGGAATTTCTTTCTTGCAGGGTGGACACCAGGTGGCCCAGAAATTGACCAGAATAACTTTACCATCCCATTCGTTGATGTTGCGCATCTGGCCTTCAATATCTTTCAGTCCAAAGTCAGGACGTTGTTGACCTACTATGTTCGTTTGAGCGTCGGGTAATTCCGGCGTTAAGTTCTGATTCTTCTGATTGATCAGGGTGCGTTGTAAACCAAAACCGGCAACGCCAGCAATGATCATGACAAAAATTAAAATGGCATTTTTTTTCATGTGATTTGATGTAGAAAAGTAAGTGGCAGGTTATTTTATAGCCTGATTGATATGAGTGCTGAATTTGTCTGCGGGCATATAACCGACCACTCGGTAATTGCGCATTTCAGTTCCCTGCCGGTTATAAAAAATAATGGCTGGTGGACCGATAATACCAAATTTTTTATAAAGCGCTTTATCCTGTTCATCATTTGCGGTGACATCGGCTTTTAATAACAATGTGTTTTTTAATTCTTTTTGAACATTGGCATCACTGAAGGTGAATTTTTCCATTTCTTTACAGGAGACGCACCAGTCGGCATAAAAGTCGACCATGACTGATTGATTGTTAGTTCGGGCGGTTGCCAGTGCCTGTTCCAGTCCACTCAAGCCTTTTATTTTTGTAAACTGAAGTTCGTTATGCTGACCCTGGCTGGTTGTGCTTGCAGTCGCCGAAATACCTTTTAATGGCTGCAGCATATCGGTGCTGCCTGATGCGGCACCTATCAACAGTAAAATGCCATAGGTAAACAGCGTCAGGCCGATGCCTTTCCAGAATTTTTTCCAGCCGGAACTTTCTATTTGCAGGCCTTCAAGTGCACCCATATAAATAGAGGAAGTGACCAGTAAAATACCCCAGAGTACCAGCGTAACTGAGGCCGGTACGATACGTTCCAGCATCCAGATAGCGACGGCTAATAACAAAACGCCGAATACGGCTTTGGTTGCATCCATCCAGACACCCGCTCTGGGCATAAATTTACCGGCAGAGGTGCCTATGGCCACCAGTGGGGCACCCATACCCATGCTCAGCGCAAACAGCGCCAGACCACCGAGAACGGCATCGCCGGTTTGACTGATATAGATCAGTGCCCCGGCCAGTGGTGCAGCCACACAGGGACCAACGATGAGTGCGGATAGAAAGCCCATAATGGCAACACCCGCGACAGTGCCGCCCTGTTGTTTATTACTGATTTCGGTTAGACGACTCTGGATGAAGTTAGGCATCTGCAGGTCGTAGAAACCAAACATGGATAAAGACAGCAGGACAAACACGGCCGCAAAGCTGCCCAGTATCCAGGGGTTCTGGAAGGCGGCCTGCAGATTTTCACCGCTTTTTGCAGCCAGTATGCCTGCTGCAGTGTAGGTAACCGCCATGGCCAGAACATAAACCAGTGATAACCAGAAGGCCTTGCGTGTCGTGATGCTGCTGCCCTGACCCACGATGATGCTGGACAGGATAGGGATCATCGGAAAAACACAGGGTGTAAAGGCCAGCAACAGGCCGAAGCCAAAGAAAGTCAGAATGGTTAGCCAGGTACTGCCAGACTTTAGTGAGTCGGCAATACGATCCTGTTCACTGGCGGCAGGAACGTTGGCTGAGTTTGAAGTTGTCTCTGCCTGCGCGGATGTCATTGGGCTCAGGTCAAGACTGATGGTTTTGCTTTCAGGGGGGTAACAGATACCGGAAATTTCAGAGCAGCCCTGATATTTGATGTTGAAAGTCGCGGATTTAACCCCATCTTTGTTTAAACTGATGGGCAGACGTGCCGAGGCAAAGTGGTGAAATACGTATAATTTACCAAAAAACTCATCGTTTTTGAGTTCACCCGGATCCAGATCAATCGGGCTTGCGGAAACATCAGGATCAGTTGGTGTTACACTGATTTTGTCACGGTAGAGGTAATGACCATCGGCAATTTCCCAGCTGGCGACAAGCTGACCGTCTTTTAATGCCGTACTGAGTTTGAATGCTTCATCGACATCGAGTATTTCTTCAGATCCGCCGCCCAGCCCCATGCTGTTAAAAGGGTCGGTGGTGGCGAAAGTGCTGGGTGAAATACTGATGAGCGTAATAAAACACAGGCTTAACAGGCTTTGAACCCATGTTTCAGGTTTGGTGTTCGTCATTAATCTTGCTCGCTTGGCGTGGATAAAAAATACAATCGGTTTCACTTAGACCGGTTGCTCAGGATTAGTTCTTTGCCAATCCTTTAGTAACAGGGGAACATATAGCTTTTTATGCCGTTATGGCAAGTACCCAATGTTTTTATTATAGATTGTTGTGATGCAGAGTTATGTGTCGTAACCCTAAAACAGGTTTAATTTCAGGTGATAAATGATTAGATATTGGCCGGTACTTTTTTTTCTGGTGCCATTAATCGAAGTGTATATATTGATTCAGGTGGGCTCGGTGATCGGTGTTGGCTGGACTATCCTGCTGGTGATCATGACGGCGGTGCTTGGTGTTAACCTGTTACGTCATCAGGGATTAAGCACGCTGATGCGGGCGAATAAGCTGATGTCGCAGGGACAGATTCCGGCCATGGAAATGCTTGAAGGCCTGGTGCTCGCGGTCGGCGGTGCTTTGCTGATTACCCCCGGGTTTTTTACCGATATAGTAGGGTTTCTTTGTCTGTTGCCTTATTCAAGGCGACAATTTATTCGCTATTTGCTCTTGAATTCTACAATCCAGTCCACATATAGCTCTCACCAAGAAAATGTTTACCGCCAGGAATCAAGAACAATAGAAGGCGAGTACAAGCGGGAAGACGAATAAATAGTTTTCCAGAGCAGTGCTGTCAGCTCTTGACTCCGGGTGGTTCGTGACTATCATTAGCACTCATTTGATGAGAGTGCTAACAAGCCAAGAGGATATTAAATATATGAATATTCGTCCGTTACATGACCGGGTGGTCGTAAAACGTATGGAAGAAGAACGTACCAGTGCTGGTGGTATTGTGATTCCCGATTCTGCAGCTGAAAAACCATCTCGTGGTGAAGTCATTGCTGCAGGTAATGGCAAGGTAACTGACAGTGGTGACTTACGCCCACTGGCGGTAAAAGCAGGCGACAAAGTGCTGTTTGGTAAATATGCCGGCACCGAGATCAAGGTCGACGGTGAAGAAGTACTGATCATGCGTGAAGACGACATCCTGGGTGTTATCGAAGGCTAACTGAAAGAATTTAAGAGGAAATAAACATGGCAGCTAAAGAAGTACGTTTTAGTGATGACGCTCGCAGCCGTATGGTGAAAGGCGTTAATATTCTTGCTAATGCAGTAAAAGTAACCCTGGGTCCTAAAGGCCGTAATGTGGTTCTGGAAAGATCATTTGGTTCACCGACGGTTACTAAAGATGGTGTCTCTGTGGCAAAAGAAATCGAACTGGATGACAAGTTCGAAAACATGGGCGCACAGATGGTTAAAGAAGTATCGTCTCAGACGTCTGATGTGGCCGGTGATGGCACAACTACAGCAACCGTTCTGGCTCAGGCGATTGTTCGTGAAGGTATGAAATCAGTCTCTGCCGGTATGAATCCGATGGATCTGAAACGCGGTATCGACAAGGCGGTTATTGCGGCAGTTGAAGAGCTGAAGAAAATTTCCAAGCCCTGCGTTGATAAGAGTGCTATTGCACAGGTTGCGACCATCTCTGCCAACTCTGATTCAGATGTGGGTAATATCATTGCAGATGCAATGGAGCGTGTTTCACAGGGTGGCAAGATCACCACTGATGGCGTTATCACAGTTGAAGAAGGCACATCACTGGAAAATGAACTGGATGTAGTTGAAGGTATGCAGTTCGATCGTGGTTACCTGTCTCCTTACTTTGTTAACAACCAGCAGAGCATGAGTGCTGAACTGGAAGACCCTTTCATCCTGCTGTTTGACAAGAAAATTTCTAATATTCGTGAATTACTGCCTGTACTGGAAGGTGTGGCTAAAGCCGGTAAGCCTCTGCTGATTATTGCAGAAGATGTTGAAGGTGAAGCACTGGCAACACTGGTTGTTAATACCATGCGCGGTATTGTTAAAGTTGCTGCTGTTAAGGCACCTGGTTTCGGTGATCGTCGTAAAGCCATGTTGCAGGATATTGCGGTACTGACCGGTGGACAGGTTATTTCTGAAGAAGTGGGTCTGTCTCTGGAAAAAGCCACGCTTGATGATCTGGGTCAGGCGAAGAAAGTGTCTGTTACTAAAGAAGCGACCACCATTATCGATGGTGCTGGTCAGAAAACAGATATCGACGCACGTGTTGAACAGATCCGTGCTCAGATCAAAGAAGCGACTTCTGATTACGATAAAGAAAAATTGCAGGAACGTGTTGCCAAGCTGGCTGGCGGTGTTGCGGTAATCAAAGTGGGTGCTGCGACTGAAGTTGAAATGAAAGAGAAAAAAGACCGTGTTGACGATGCATTGCATGCAACCCGTGCAGCGGTTGAAGAAGGCGTAGTTCCCGGTGGTGGTGTTGCCCTGATTCGTGCCTGTGCTGCTATTGCAGGCCTGAAAGGTGACAATCATGATCAGGATGTGGGTATTGCCATTGCTATTCGTGCTATGGAAGAACCTTTACGTCAGATCGTTAGCAATGCCGGTGAGGAAGCTTCTGTTGTACTGAATAAGGTTGCAGAAGGCAAAGGTAACTTCGGTTATAACGCGGGTACAGATGTTTACGGCGATATGATTGAAATGGGTATTCTTGACCCAACCAAGGTAACCCGTTCAGCGCTGCAAAATGCAGCATCTGTTGCCGGTCTGTTAATCACTACCGAGTGTATGATTGCCGAACTGCCGAAAGATGAAGCTGCTGGTGGTATGCCTGATATGGGCGGTATGGGCGGTATGGGCGGTATGATGTAATTCAACATCGTCTGTTTTATGTCTGGAAAAGCCCGGTCACTGACCGGGCTTTTTTTTGCCTGTTTATTGCACCCTGCAATGCAATCTCAGATTGCACTTTGCAATATGCAATCAAAATACGTTGTTTGAGAGGTTCTTGTTTTGTAACTAACTGTTTTTAAAGGGAATGGAAAACTGGCATGTGATCTGCACTTATTAGCATAACCAGTTACAGAGCTATTCAGGAATTTGATTTAAGATTTTTAGAAAGCAACCACGCTGATGCTTAGACGCACGGAATCGCGTCGCTCTTTTTATTCACTTCGGGAGGTTTGCTCCCGGGCCGGTAGGCCTAAAATTACTCCACGCTAATATAAGGCACAGGCAACTGTGCCTTTTTTTATGCCGGTTCGTAAACCCGGCCAGGTAGTAACACCCGGAAATCGGTATAGAGATTATGCCAGTAGCCGGTTTGATGGTTAAACAGTTGAAGTTGATTGTCTGGCTACCTAAATGCAAGGCAGGTTATGTAGGTGAATAAGTCCGGTCTTGTTTTTATTCAAATGCAAGGTAAGGATCAAGAAAGCTAATGCCATAGTTATGGTTCTTGTTGTTATTCTGGCAATAACAAATG
>Ga0224496_10001422_pt1 | contig 14947 bp, 15 predicted proteins | sample SF_Jul11_sed_USG_2_FD_168127 | JGI IMG/M metagenome (GOLD analysis project Ga0224496, IMG submission 168127) | Sediment microbial communities from San Francisco Bay, California, United States - SF_Jul11_sed_USGS_8_1 | ecosystem: Environmental > Aquatic > Marine > Sediment | place: USA...
ACAGCAGCTCAAGCCAATATTGGAGCGCTACCTGTGACTGAACTACGGACACCGTTACCTTTAAGGTGAGGAACGCTATGATGCTTATAGCACGCCGTTGTTTCTTGCTCTAAAACCAAATAACTGCAATCTACATAGCTAATAGATAAGAGCGACGCTAATTAATCCCCATTTATTATTATGACAAAACTTCACTTACTTATTCCTTCCTTATTTTGGCACGATACCACCCAGCCTGAAATTCATCACGACCTATCACTCCCCACTTTAGAAACCTTGTTGGCAAAAAGCTCACAAACCCACCAACCATCACAAGGATTGGAAGCCTGGCTCTGCCACGCTTTTGGAGTAACCAAGCAACAAAACTGGCCGATAGCACCAATTTTGCTCCAAGCTGAAAATTCTGATCTGGTATTAGCAGGAAAAGATTATTGGTTGCGCGCTGACCCAGTCCACTTGCGGATTGAACAAAATCATATTTTATTAGCAGACAGCCAAATGTTTAAAATTTCAGTAAAGGAATCGAATCAACTTGCCGATATAGTCAACCAGCACTTTGCAGAGGATGAGTTAGTTTTTTTGCCGCTAAGTCCTGATCGCTGGTATGTCCGCATGGAGAAAGCGCCGAATATACAACTTCACACCATTAGTCAAATTGCTGGCACCAATATTAATAATTTTTTGCCATCAGGTGAAGACAAAGCCATTTGGCACAATAGATTTAATGAAATACAAATGCTATTGCACGAGCATCCCATAAATCAAGCGAGACAGGATCGCGGTGAACTTGCTATCAATAGTCTCTGGTTCTGGGGCGGAGGACGCATGCCACAATCGGCCGCCTCGGCTTACACCCAGATATGGAGCAATGAGATGCTCCCTCGCGCATTGGCGTTGGTAAGTGGCGCACAACATATCAACCTCCCCGCCAATGCTGAGATATGGCAAAAAACTGCCAAGCATGGAAACCACCTTATCGTACTTGATGCGCTATGGAGAAAAACGCAATATAACAATGTTCATGGCTGGCGGGAGGATCTGAAGGCGTTTGAACAAAATTGGTTTGCACCTTTATACACCGCATTGAAAAAAGGCCAGATTACCCAACTAACGCTCACTGCGATAGAAAAAAATATCGCTAGAGATTTCACTGTAACACGCAAGGATCTATGGAAATTCTGGAATCTGGTAAAACCATTTTCAAGCTACATGAGTCATTGATCAAGTTAGCTTAATTAATATGGTCATTATCGAGTACTTATCACTGATTTAGCAATATGTCACGGTTAGCACACGGAATACCAAGGAATAAGAATGCATAAACATTCACCTTTTAACATCATCAAACCATATCTATCAGCTAGTTTTGCCATTACAGCGGTAGCTTTACTAGTCGCTGCTTTTTATTTGATTTCTGGCACAGCACAGCACTGGGTTGCAGGTTTGTGGGGAATATTAATCACGACAATATTCGTCATGATTGGTCAAATAGCACACGCAACAAAAAAAAATGAAAGTATTGCAACACAATTATTAGCCACCAAAGAAAGACTTTCCAATGAAATAAAACACCGTCTCTGGGCCGAAAAAACGACATCTGAAAGTAAAATACAATCACAGTTTATAGATGAAAGTTTTCCTGTATTACTCGCATATTTTACCGTTGCACAACGTTGCCGTTATCATAACCGGGCATACCGGAATTGGTTCGGACTGAATGCAAACCAGATTGACGGCCAGTTTCTACAAGATTTTTCAAGCAAAGAGTTTTTTTCAAGCTTAAAAAATCATATGAAGGGTGTCCTTGCTGGAAAAACCGTCATTAATGAACGCACACAAAAATCAGCGAAAGGCTTCACTTATTCGCTTACTGAACAATTCATTCCACACTTTGACAGCAAGAAAAAAGTCATCGGCTTTTATACGCTTTATACTCCACGTGTGCCAGAGAAAAATCAAATTTCAGCAACAACTGCTAGCCTGTCCTCACAAGCCAACGCAAAAATAACAAGCCCGGAATTAACTGCTGCCCGCATTGTAAAAGCCATCGAAGGTAACGAATTTCGTCTTTATTACCAAAAAATTCTTTCTTTAAAAACAAGCTCGGATGCGCATGATCATTATGAAATTTTGATCCGTATGGCGGAAGAGGAAAATAATCTAATGCCACCCGGAACATTTTTACCGCTTGTCGAAAAATTCAAAATGATGCCACGCCTTGATCGCTGGGTCGTATGTTATATGACGAAATGGCTATGCGCACATCAAACAACACCTGGCGCAAAATTCTGCATCAATATTGCGAAAGACACATTAGGGTGCACTGATTTTCCTGCTTTTGTGCGAGACCAACTACAGAAAAACAAAGTACCTTCAAGTGTACTTTGTTTTGAAATTGAAGAATCCGATGCGCTAGTAAACCCTTCCGAAACTTCGGTATTTGCAGAAAAAATCAGACAATTGGGATGCCTTGTCTCACTATGCGGTATTAGCCACAATCAAGCTTCCGTGAATCTATTGAAAAAAATCAATGTCGACTTAATCAAAATTGATGGGGGTCTGGTCTATAACATTCCTCACGATGAAAAAGATTTAGCCAAAGTTGCGGCAATTAATCGGATTGCTCATACGATTAAAGTCCAAACCGTTGCGGAACTAGTTGAAACCGAAGATATTATGGTCAAATTACGTGAAGTTGGCGTTGATTTTGCTCAGGGATTCGGTGTAGCTAGGCCTCGACCACTCAAAGAACTCGAAAAAGTCTAAAATAACTGCCAACTATTCCAATTACTTTGCAAATCTGAAGTTGAATTTACTCTGACAAGTCAAACATACAGGAAGATAGTAACGTACTCGGCAAAAAATAACAGCGCTATCTTTGTCACCCGAAAATCACTTTCTATAGATTGCTCAGGCAAAGTCCATGCCAAACAATGCATCGTCATTTCAAGGAATTATCAAAAACACATCATGGTTGAGTATTTTAGTGCTATATAATACGATCATGAGATTATTGAGAAGTTACAAAAAAATAGAGATCAAATGGATCAAGGTAGTCCTTCATTCGTAGGATATTAACCTAAATGCCAAATCTCCTTATTTTTTGCGAAACAATCAAACCAAGTTAGGAGAAAAAAATGGCTGATCAACCTTCTGTAGTTCCAGTATAAGTAGAATCTGTACCTGAGACTGGAAGAGACCCGATAAAATTATGATCGAAATCGCAGAAAACAATAATCTATCAGACAAAGATAAATCCGAACTAATTCTCTACGCTCAGACACGATTCAAGAATCGACGAAGAATGGCATATATTGCATTAAGCGCTATCATTGTTTCGCTAACCCTAATTTTCCTTGCCGCCTTTATTGATGGTCTTAGTAGTTGCCCAGCAGGGCAAACATGCGAAGGAATATTAGCATCGATAAGAGACAACCAGAATCTAATCGCATGGATTGAAGGGTTTCTAACGGCAATCGTAGCGGCCTATTATTGTGTTTCAGCTTGGCGTCCTGCGAGCTGAAACATGAATAATAAGGTTATCACCCGCAAAGTGTACTATAACAGTGCATGTCCCGTTTGCAATGCAGGGATCAAAGATCAACGCCGACGCATGGAAACTTGTGGCATAAAAGACACTGAATGGGTGGATGTGCATACTAATCCAGATGCAACATTAGAAATAGGCGCTTCATTGGAACAAGTACGGGAACGGTTACATGTCAAGGATAAGGATGGACATCTTGATATCGGCGCCGATGCTTTTATCCGCTTATGGTTACAAACGCCAGGCCAACGCTGGCTGGGAAAACTATTTCAATTGCCGATACTCAAGCAATTATTTCATCTAGCCTACAACCGTTTTGCACGGCTTCTTTATCGCTGGAATCGCGCCAAGAAACACTGGTAATCTAACTCTGATCCAAGCAACAAGCTATTAGTTGAACGTCAGCTATTAATCAAACTATTTTCCAGGATAGGTGCTGCCCTGCTCGCAACGGAATCAGTTTTTCCTCGGCGAATTCAAGATACGCAGGAATTTTCCAGTCTTCCTTTTTCAAGGTCATACGAGCGGTGTTACGTGGCAACTGATAGAAATCCGCGCCATAAAAACTAGCAAATGCCTCCAGTTTTTCCAGCGCACTTGCCTGTTCAAAGATTTCGGCATAAAACGCCATTGCCGCATGTGCGGTAAAAATTCCGGCGCAACCACAGTCAGTTTCCTTATTTGATTGAGAATGCGGAGCGCTATCGGTACCCAGAAAAAATTTTGGGTTACCACTGGTGGCTGCCTCGACCAAAGCCAACCGGTGCGTTTCCCGCTTCAAGATTGGCAGACAAAAATAGTGTGGATGCATGCCGCCCTGAAAAATAGCATTACGGTTAAGCAACAAGTGATGAACCGTCATACTGGCTGCAATATTACTGGATGCTCCTTTAACAAATGCAACAGCATCACTAGTCGTGACATGCTCAAGAACGATACGCAAACCAGGAAAGCGCTGCGCCAGCGGTGACAGTATGCGATCGATGAAAATTTTTTCTCTGTCAAACATATCCACCGCTGGATCAGTCACTTCACCGTGAACCAGCAACGGCAAATTAACCTGCTCCATTGTTTCCAATGTGGCATAACATTTAGCGATATCCGTTACACCTGCATCAGAATGAGTGGTTGCACCCGCTGGATAATATTTCACGCCATAAACTACACCACTTTCTTTTGCCCGAATTATTTCCGATGGATGAGTATTGTCAGTAAGATACAACGTCATTAGCGGGACAAACTGCGTCTGCATTGCACCCGGCAAAGCAGCAAGGATTCGTTCCCGATAGGCTAACGCCATTTCAGTTGTCACAATCGGCGGCATTAAGTTAGGCATAACAATCGCGCGCGCAAATTGCTGTGCGGAATATGGTAATACTGCTTGCATCTGTTTGCCATCGCGCAGATGCAGATGCCAATCATCTGGGCGAGTAATGGTTATTGTAGTCAAGACAAGGTAAAGGCTGTATGTGCTGCCCAAATTATACCGCATCACGCGGCAGACTGGCCGTAGCTCGCAATGTTAAGATTCTTTGTCTGCTTTCAGGGATAACGCCAGCTTATATAGGCTGTTTTTATTTTCACCTGTAATTTGCGTTGCCAGTTTAACTGCCTGCTTCAATGGCAAATCTTCCAATAATAATTTTAGTATACGCTGCCCCCCATCACTGATTTCAGATTTACTGACGACGTCTGCGCCGGAGAGCAGCAGCACAAATTCTCCTTTCCGCTGATTGCAATCCGCCTGCAACCATGTAAGCGCATCCCCCAATTTACAAACATGGATAGTTTCAAAAACTTTCGTTAACTCTCTGGCGATTGTGATTTGGCGTTGGGTGCCGAATACTTCAATCAGGTCCGCCGCACATTCAAGGATGCGATGCGGCGCTTCATAAAATATCAGCGTACAGGATAGTGATTTTAATGCTTCAAGCTCACGTTTTCGTCCGGCCATCTTGTTTGGCAGAAAACCGTAAAATAAGAAATGCGGATTGGTTATTCCGGCTGCTGACAATGCACAAATTGCCGCGTTAGCGCCGGGAATCGGAATAACTGGATAACCATGTGTACGCACCTGGTTAACCAATATCGCACCGGGATCTGAGATACCTGGCGTACCGGCATCGGTAACCAGTGCAATCGTTTTTCTGGCTGCAAGCAATGCAACAATTTTTTCAGTGACAGCCGCCTCATTATGCTGATGCAAAGTGACTATCTTCGTGGCTATCGAATGCGACGCCAATAAATGCCTGGCGGTATTAACATGCTCAGCGGCAACCACATCAACCAATGCAAGCACATCCAACGCACGCAAACTGATATCGCGTAAATTTCCTATTGGCGTAGCAACCACATATAATGCACTTTTTGCAAGCATATTTTATTTCTATGCAACGTTTCTTTTCGATTTCTCTGGTACTAATCGTCGCACTATACGGTAGCCCGCAAGCATTTTCCACTCATCCTGAGAATTATTATATGGATGATCCCATGCCCGGCATATCGCCAGTGCCACATATCGCGTTGTTATTGCCATTACATTCCCCTTCATTTGGGCAGGCAGCTGAAGTGGTACGTCAAGGCTTTGTAACGGCAACCATGCGCGAGGAAGCACTCCCCCTGACGATTAGGATTTACGCAACGACGGATGATCCACTGGATATTCTGGTAAGCTACCGGGAAGCGTTATACGCCGGCGCCATTATGGTAGTGGGTCCCCTGACTCGAGACGGTGTATCCGCTTTGGCTTCCAGTCGCTTTGTAACCGTCCCCACACTGACGCTGAATGCCGCTGATAACGATGATTATATGCCACCCAATCTGTACTTGTTTGGCCTGCAGATGGAAAATGAAGCAAGCCAGGTTGCAGAATTAGCTGCCAAAGAAAATCGGCGTCATGCAATTATTATTAATTCCAACAGTCCTTTATCAACAAGGCTAAAGGTGGCATTTGCCGAAAAATGGCGACAGAATAATCCTTACGCCACATCTGAGTCATTACAATTTGATAAAGACCAGACTTTCTTGAAATCGTTACGCAAATACACGGCAGACGAAGATACCATCGTTTTTCTTGCGCTGGGCGCAAAAGAATCCCGCCTGATACGTTCTTACTTAAATCCTGCTACACCCATTTACGCGACATCACAGATTTTTATCAGCAACAAAGATACATTATTTAACCATGATTTAAATAATACAAAATTTATGGACATGCCATGGTTATTGCAACCTGATCACCCGGCTGTCATGGCATATAAACACTTGGACACAGCCAAGAGCAAAGACCAAGAACGTCTTTATGCGCTTGGAATTGACGCTTTTCGTTTAATGGCAATGATGATGCGCGCTTACTCGGTTTCTGAAATATCGCTGGATGGCGTAACCGGTTATATCCATTTTGTTCCGCCAAATCAATTTGTTCGCGAGCCGACTCCCGCCATATTTGATAATGGCAAAGCTGTGCTAATGAATTCAGACACACAACTAGACTTATCTATCAGTGAAAGGTAGCGATGCCGAGCAATTGGCTGCTTCCTATTTACAACGCCATCAACTCATCCTAATCGAACAAAATTATCGTTGTCGCTTTGGTGAAATTGACCTAATTATGCGTGATGACGCAACACTGGTATTTGTCGAAGTACGAATGCGCACCAGTGATGGTTTTGGTGGCGCAGCAGCCAGCATAACACCCGCCAAACAAAAAAAACTGCTACGTACTGCACGACATTATATCGCCGGAGCAAATGCCGAACCAGCTTGCCGCTTTGATGTCGTGCTACTGTCCGGAACTTATGGCCGCGACGTGGAATGGATCAAAAATGCGTTTGGTGAGTAGCAACCCAGACCGTTGCGCGGTCACAAATCGGAGAATAAGCTGCTTCTTGATTAAGACATAAAAACACGAGTTCTTGCGACACACAGAATACTCTATTATCAAAGAGTTGAGGCTTATGTTATTCAAGAGCATAATGACATAGCTTACAAATTAATACTTCGCCCGCCATCTACTGCAATGATCTGTCCTGTAATATACGGCGCATCAGCAATCAAAAAAAGTACTGTCTTCGCAATATCTTCCGGCTCGCCTGTCCGCTTGAGCAGCGTCCTGCTAATAATATACTGACGCGCTGCCTCATCTCTCCATTCACCATTTTCCGGCCACAGGATTGGGCCTGGCGAAACACCATTGACACGAATTTCCGGCGCCAGCTCCAACGCTAACGATTTGGTGAGCGACACCAAACCACCTTTTGCACAATTGTATATGACGTAATTCTTCAACGGCCGGTCAGCATGAATATCAACAATATTGACGATACAGCCTTGTTGTTGCTTTAGATAAGGCGCTGCCGCCTGTGACAAAAACAACGGCGCCATTAAATTGCTGCCTACAAGATCATCCCATGCTTCTGCCGAGCACTTACCCAACGGCGTAGGAAAAAAACTTGACGCATTGTTTATCACCACATCCAGCCTGCCAAACCGCTCTGCAGCCTTATCAATAAAATCAGGCAGCAGGTTAATCTCCAGCAGATCAGCTTGCGTCAATGTCACTGAATCAGCGCGTTGTTGATTCAGCTCACTTTGTAGTTTCTGCGCTTCTTTTAATGAAGATCGATAATGCACAACCAAATTCGCGCCCTGTGCATGCAATTTCCTGCAAATAGCCGCGCCCACTCGCTTGGCACCACCAGTAATCAGTATTGTTTTTCCTTGCACAGGCATCTCCTTAAACCTAAAAACCACAAATGTACTGTTAAACTGTAACTATTCAGCATACGACTGCTTGACGTCATCACTGTGTCAAGCAGCATTATCATTTACTTTTTTAACCAAAAACAGAAATCTACCACAAAAAACGCCAACACTCATGCCACCCTCTCAAACATTACCCAAGCCGAGTGATTCGGCGCTTCAACACAGCCAAGCGGTAAAAAAAACCATCCAGAACGAAATAAAAGCCGCGGGCGGCTGGATTTCTTTTGCAAATTATATGCAACTGGCGCTCTATGCGCCTAGCCTGGGTTATTACAGCAGCGGCTCAAGCAAGCTTGGTAGCGCTGGTGATTTTGTGACCGCGCCAGAAATTTCTTCGTTATTTGGCCGCACCCTGGCACAGCAAGCAATGCAGACACTAAAACAAACCGAACAAGCCGATATTCTGGAATTTGGCGCAGGATCTGGGAAGCTGGCGCTTGATTTGCTGCTTGAACTGGAAAAATTAGGATGCCTGCCAAGAAATTATTTTATTCTTGAAGTCAGCGCGGAATTACGCCAACGGCAACAGGCTTTATTTAAAAACAACGCTCCCCATCTCATCCCGTTACTGCATTGGCTGGATCAATTGCCGACCAAATTCAATGGACTAATGCTTGCTAATGAAGTGCTCGATGCGATGCCGGTACATCTGGTAGTATGGCTTGGCAATCAGCTTCTTGAGCGTGGTGTAACTTATAAAAACGACACGTTTATTTGGAAAGAACGTCGACTCCACAATGGTGCCCTATTCGAAGCTGCCGCCGGGCTAAGCGCTCAGGTTAATGTGAACAAGGATCGAAACAATCGCTACATTAGCGAGATAAACCTTGCCATACCCAGTTTCATCTCCAGCATGGCAAACATCTTACAGCACGGGCTAATCTTATTGATCGACTATGGTTTCGGTTGCAAGGAATATTACCACCCGCAAAGAAACCAGGGCACGCTGATGTGCCATTATCGTCATCACGCCCATGACGATCCATTTTATCTGCCTGGCTTGCAGGATATTACCAGCCACGTCGATTTCAGCGCTGCAATGGAAGCAGCGGAAAATACAGACCTTGAATTACTGGGTTATACCACACAGGCACATTTTCTTATTAACTGTGGCATCACGGAAATTCTCGCCCAAACGCCAGCCGAACTAGTGGGGGAATACTTGCCACTATCAAATCAATTGCAAAAATTGGTGAGTCCGGCCGAAATGGGGGAATTATTTAAGGTGATCGCTTTTGGTAAAAACATCTGCCAACCGTTAGTCGGGTTTACTCGCGGAGATAAAAGCCGATTATTGTAAAAACCGGTCAATATCATTGGCTGCATTCATTCCATAGGCCAACGCAAACGCTGAATCCCTTTGCGTTGACTTCTATCGGGACTGTTGAGCGCCACATTTGCCAGATATATACCATCAGGTGCAGGGACGGCGGAAGCGATAGAAGAAAGTTTGGAACCTTCATAAAAAGCGGAATACAACGGTTTGCTGCCATCCGGACTAAGCACAACTACCCCGGTACGCTGCGTTTGTGATAACAATAACGCAGCCGGCAGCCGCATCACTAAAGGCTTGATCCAGGCATTTTCATGCACCCATGTCAGCGCCGGACTTCTGTCGGTAAACATCGCCAGCCAGATTCGTCCTTCTGCATCCCGGTCCATGCCATCAGGCATACCGGGAAGGCTATCAATCACTACTGCATATTGACCAGCCTTTGGACCGCTGAGATAAAATCGCGTCACACGAAATAGCGAAGTTTGCGTGACTACAACTGACTCCTCACGCGCCTGTCCAGGGTGAGAATCATAGAGAACTCCGTTGATAAAGTGAAAACCTTTTGCAACGAGACGGGTTGAGCCATTCTCCAGATCATACCGCCATAAACGGCCATTGGGTGCAAGCGCGACAGCTTCATCGATCGCATCATCCGCCGAGGAATCCTCGTAACTAAATGGTTCAGAAAAATAAATTCGTCGCCCGTCTTCACTGACCTCCAAGTTGTCACAAACGGCAATTTTACGACTGGGATGGCCACTACCGTCAGCCTGCAATTCTGGCGCATCTGAATCATCATCAGCATAAACGACCGGGTGCTGCTGATCTGTTTTCGTGTCCGGAACATTAAGCACTAATGGCACGATTGAACGCGTGCCGAGATCGAGGCGATATAATCCAGCCACTTCACCTGCTGGTCGGTCTTCGTAGGAGCCAGCGGAACAAAAATAGATCTGTGTTGGATCTCCAGGCGCTTCATGGATGCCCCATGCCATCAACGGCACATCGACAAAAGGCTGCGCAGCATTAGCAATAAAGTCTACTTCCCAAATCTTACCATCATGCGCAGTAACCAGTGCTTTCTTGCCATTATCAAGAAATACCGCATCGTCATACGCCGGAAGATCCAATGGGAGCATTTCCAATTCAGCAGCAAATTTTTCAGACTGATCGACCGCATCCGTCGCTTGAACCACTGACGGATCAAAAACAATCGAATCGCCAACACAGCATCGAATTTCTTCCCTGGGCGCTGCCGCATACCACCAAGTGACTAATACAGCCAGCCCAAAAATGATAACCATTACCTTCATCTGTCCCTCTCCTCTTGTGCGTTACAGGCAGAAAAAAACCAACGGTACAAAAAAAACTAGGTCCAGCATTTAATCCGCTTTGTTTTCATGCATCCACTGAATTGTATCCTGTAACGATTCCTGCAGTGGGCGCGGTTTCCAACCAAGCTCATTACGCGCCCGGCTTGTGTCATACCAAGCATAACGCTCCCACAGCTCAAGCAACTTGCGCGTCACTTTGGGCGGCTTCCCCATAAGCTTGCTCCACAGTTCCAAAATGGCCACAATCGGGAAAATCATCCAGGTGCGCAGAGAAAACAGCCACTTTGGCGATTCAAAACCAACCTCGCTAGCAACCGCCTGCGCAAGTTGGTCTGGCGTTATATTGTCACCGCTCAGGATATACTTGCGACCGGGAACACCACGCTCCACGGCCAGTAATACACCTTCAGCATAATCACGCACATCAAGGATTCCAAAACCTATTGGCGCGGTAAGTCGGAATCCCGGCTTACTCATGCGCATCACCAACCCGTTCGCAGGGGCGCCACTCCAATCATCTGGTCCCAACGTAAAAGACGGGCTGATTACAATGATTTCAGGAAAACCTGGCTTGGAATCAGCCAGCAACGATTGTTCAGCGTTACGTCGTGAAACGGCATATGGCAGTGAAAAGCCATATCGCGCCCAGTCCGCTTCCTCATTTAGCAACTTCGGTTCATGATGCAATCCAACCGCAAGCGAGCTGCTGCTCACCACAACGCGCGTAACACCAGCTTGCGCGGCAGCTTCCAGTAGATTGCGGGTACCGATTACATTTTCCTGATACAGCGTTTTCTCTACTTGCTCACCGCCACCCAGCGTAATCGCAAAATGTAAATGGAGAACAATATTGATACCATCGCATGCCGCTCGTAGTGAGCCTGGATCATTAACATCGCCATTGACAATTTCAACATCCAGCTTTTTCAGGGCTTTAATACCGGGCAAATCCGGGTCAATATCGGCAGGCAAAAGAACACGTGGCCGAATGCTTTGCTTATTAAGTAGTTTGACAGTATGGTAACCAAGAAAACCGTCAGCTCCCGTAACAAGGAAGGTCTTCATAATAGCTCCTTCTTATAAAAAAGAACAACTAATTCAATGTACTTAAGAAACAATTTTATATTGACGATACGCTTGAGGCAAAATGTTGTCAAGCTGACACTCTGATTTATTGCAGCGTGAAATTCAGAGGGTGACTTTTGAATATTGAGTTGGTAATGTTAGGGAACTGTTGATTAATACCTATAAAAGGATAGCCATAATGATGAGTTATAAACTTCGAACAATCGCAGTCGGTATTTTCTCTTTAATAATTTTTTGTATTTCTTACCCGGTTCTGGCGAAGGATTTCCCTTTACAAAAATTATTACCACTGGATTTATCCACTCAAGCAGCGACGGCTGCAATTAAGCAATGTAATGACGATGGTTACAAGATCAGTGTGGCGATCGTCGATCAGGCGGGTTTGCTCAAAGTTCAATTAAAAGCTGATGGTGCTGGGCCGCATACACTTGACAGTAGCTTTCGCAAAGCTTACACCGCAAATAGTCTGCGCGGCTCAACTCAAAAGTATGCAGTAATGGCGGCAAATAATCCTGAATTGCAAAGCCTGACACGCATGAATGAAAATATACTATTACTTGGTGGCGGCTTCCCTATCAAAATCGACGATGAAATAATGGGTGGCATTGGCGTAGGTGGCGCACCCGGTGCGAAACTGGATGAAACTTGCGCTCGAGCAGCCCTTAAAGTCTTAAAAGCTGACGAAATGAAATAATCAATCCAACGATATCAACTTATTGCCATGGTAAAAGTTAAACGCCTGGTCCTTGATATACTGAAACCCCATCAGCCCAACGGACTGGAATTCGCCATCACACTAGCGGAACAATCTCCAGACTGCCACATCAAGTTTTCTGTCGCGGAAGTGGATGAAAGAACCGAAACCGTCGTGTTGGTTATCACTGGAAAAAATATCCAATTTGAAGTTATTTCCGGCACCATCAGCGCCATGGGTGGAACCGTCCACAGTATTGATGAAGTAGAGGTCATCAATACGCTCAATGAAGCCTAGTTCATGGTTATTGCTAAATGAGTATCGGAGAACAGATTTTGTTGTTCATGCGCATTACGCGTTCCCAACAAATTGCGCGACGATATTTCATTGTTAATGGCTTTGACGGGACACTGACCATGCTGGGTTTATTGACCGGATTTTATGTCAGCGGTCAGGTCGTTTTACCGGTCGCTATTAGTGTTTGCCTCGGCGCTGCTATTGCACTAGGCATGAGCGGCCTGACCAGCGCTTATATCAGTGAAGCGGCTGAAAGGAAGCTTGAACTAAAAAATCTAGAACAGGCCATGATCGCCGACCTGGGTGAGTCAGCATACGGCAAGGCCTCAAGGTTGATGCCATTTTACATTGCACTTATTAATGGTCTTGCACCTTTTCTAATTGCGCTGATTATTATCACCCCGCTAGTCATCGGATACTTGCACCCACAAATATTACCGCAACCGCTGGAAACTGCTGCATTGCTTGCATTCCTGATTACTTTCTTGCTTGGTATTTTTCTTGGCCGCATCAGTGGCCATTTCTGGCTATGGTCTGGGATACGAACACTAATTATTGCAATCATCACATCCACGATGATCTATGTATTCAGCACAGCATACGTCTAAAACCGCAACTTGACTGTTTTTAACACACATGCTCTTAAACTAAACGCCAGGATATATGACCTGTATTCAATTTTTCATAGCGTTACGCGCAGTCTAGAAATCTTGAATTTTCTGTTAATAGCAATCTGCTTGAAATATCGTGGAACTAACTTCTTCTAGTTAAGTTCTATATAAATAAAAGGTCAGCAGGATAGCTTGGTTAAACAAAAAGGAAACAATAATGTGCAATATAAATAGCGAACAAGAAAGCGAAGATCTTCTGCAAACTCAGCAAAGGCGTTCGTTCCTAAAACTAGTCATGACTTCAACACTAGGTGTGGGAATTGCAGCAACAGGGGTAAAAGTGATGGCTACTTCTGGCACGGTTACGATGCCACCTCAGCCTGAGAATGTATTAACGCCAGAAGCGGCATTAGAGAGATTGATTGCTGGCAATGAACGTTATATTGCTGGTCAGTCTACACCGCTGAATTTTAGCCTTGAGCGTTCCGCTCTGGTTAAAAGTCAGAATCCCTATGCCTGCGTTTTAAGTTGCTCTGACTCAAGAGTTGGTCCCGAATTCTGCTTTGACGAACAACGTGGAGATTTGTTTGTAGCGCGTGTAGCCGGAAATTACTTAACTACGGATTTTGTGGCTACGCTTGAATATGCGACATTCGTTTTGCATACACCACTTATTATGGTGCTTGGTCATGAAAGTTGTGGCGCAGTTCAGGCTGCTATCGAGGCTGCAGATAATAATGAACAATTTCCAGGGCATATTCAAGCTATAGCCAGCGCGTTAGCCCCTGCAGTGAGAACGGTGGACAGGAAGCTAGAAAATCGTATTGACAATGTGGTCAAGATAAATGTCATACAGAATGTGCAAAAACTTAAAAAGCAAACACCGATTCTAAGTAAATTGGTAGCGGAAAAAAAACTTCTCATCGTTGGCGGTGTATACAGTCTTCGAACCGGCAAGGTCGATCTGGTCGCTTGAATCTATTTTCTAAGCATAGGTGTCCGTACTTGCATTAAAAATTAGTCCGATTTCTCGATGAATTGTACTGTAATGAACGCTTGTTTCTGGCCCCCGGTTATCGCTGTTGCTGACTTAAAAAGATCAATCGCACGTACATTGGACGCGTTTGCAGTGATGAAAAATCAAATGCGTTGACATTATGCGACCTGATTCGGAAAAACAAATGCGTTCTTATATGCTCATCAAAAGAGCCTCTTGCAAAACTTCAGCCGACACGGGCATTTAAATGACAACAATTCGGATTAAGCTAAATTTTAATCCGAATAAGCTTGAATATTAGCGTTCTTGCAATTTATATGGTCATTTTATGAGATTTTGCC